>Ga0123352_10003193_pt1 | contig 23518 bp, 13 predicted proteins | sample TergutLab28metaG_FD_89700 | JGI IMG/M metagenome (GOLD analysis project Ga0123352, IMG submission 89700) | Labiotermes labralis P1 segment gut microbial communities from Petit-Saut dam, French Guiana - Lab288 P1 | ecosystem: Host-associated > Arthropoda: Insects > Digestive system > Gut ...
TATACATACATACGTACATACATAATACATACATACGTACATATACATACATACGTACGTACGTACATACACATACCTACATACGTACGTACATACATACACACGTACGTACATACACACGTACATACATACATACGTACATATATACATACATACACATACCTACATACACACGTACATACATACGTACGTACATACATACGTACGTACATATGTACGTACGTACATATGTACGTACGTACATATATACGTACGTACATACACACGTACATACATACGTACATATATACATACATACACATACCTACATACATACATACGTACGTACACTTCATCGGAAAATGAATTGTTGCTTAACGCTGAAGCTGCTCTTAATGTAACTACTACCATTGGCTTTTAAACTTTCAAAATGTAGATCTTACATATCTTCGTTTGTAGAATAACAAGGGAGGTACAGTACCCTCTGATCTAAATCTGTGTTGTGTTTGTATAATTTTATATTATCAGACATTTCCTTGGCGTTATTCAGTTGGGGGAGTGATGAGAAATGTTGAGCTTAAAATAATTTTTCTGCTTACGTCTTTATTGGTTATTTTTTCGTTTTGACGCGTTCGCAGAATTGCGAGAAGCGACAATTAGTTTCGTCATGTCTTCGTGCTTCCGTACGTTTGTACGTCCACTTGAACCGACTCGGATCCCACTGGACAGATTTTAATGAAATTTGGTATTTGAGTATTTTGCGAAAATCTGTCGAGGATAATCAAGGTTGATTAAAATCTGACAAGAATAACGGATAATTACATCAAGACCTGCGTACACTTATGGTCATATCGCACCGAATTCTTCTTAGGATGAGAAATATTTCGGATAAAACTTGTAGAGAAAATCCAAACACGTACTTTATTAGGAAGCGTTTTTTCCCAAAAATCCTGCCTTGTATGAGGTATGTGGAAAAATCATACGGCGCATAAAAATGCCATTTGTGTGCAGAATATCTAGGACAAGAATGCAGATACTCACAATGTTTAATACTTCTTATTGTTAACAGCAGTACGAAATATTTTGTAGCTCGACAACATTGCGTTTCCGTATCACCACTGAACATTTTCATATTGCTGACAGCTACATTTACGCCATCAATAAAGGGGAAAATATTGTTGTTTTTCCATGGCAACATTGTTTACGCGGACGCGTCAAAATATATCTTTGTACAACATGGTCTATGTTGTTTGTTGTTTAATTTGTCTGCATTGGAACTGGGGAATCAGTGCTTGGGAAATACATACAGGCTATGTGGGCTTTGTGGTCACAAGACAACTTCAGAATTTTATATTTGCACATGCATTACTTATATATGTATATAGTGAAAGTGCGCATTCACGACAGAAAGCTTCTATAGACTCTCCAGTTTATATTAGTTTTACGTAAATAGCATATGTCTGAGTCAAAGGTATTTACTGTTTAACCCTTTAAAGACGAAGCGCAGACCGCTTTATTTAAAGACCCAGGTCGTACCGCGCTGTAAACACTTTTCATTTCGGTTATAAAAACAAATCAGTTTATGATGTAAGTGGCACAAGTCACTGTTTGTTCTCAGACAAATACAAAACACATAAATACAGTGTGAGCAGAGCTTACAGTTGTTGAATGTTAAACCTGTTTGTTGCATCACGTAGCCAGTGGGCTTTAAAAGGTTAAATATTGTGAGTCACTACTGACATTTCTTGTTTGCGATAAAGGTGATAAAATTAATGATAAAAGCATCATAATGAGAATAACTCTTTTGGGGCGGGGGGGGGGGAGCAGGGGTATCATACTCGGGGTGAGGATTAGGCTGCGGGACGGAAGTTCTCGGATTAGTATTTCAAATTCGGGCAAAGGCAAGCATTTTTTATATTCTCTAAGATATCTGGGCTGGCTCAGTGGACCAACTGGTCTTCCATTCAGTGGATACTGGGTATACCGGCTGGGTCGTGCAGCTGACTGCTCACCTCTGTATAATTCAAAAATAGGAATGAGTCGAGCTATACTTCTTTTCTCCACCCACATGGTTATATAACGTGCAGTGAGACAAGTTTGCCTGTATCTTAATAATGCAATCTTCTTTTCTGTTCTTATTTTTAAATGTTATTGTGAAATTTATTATTTAGTACTAAAATAACGAAATTGATGGAGTTTTCAGAATAGGATACGTGGACGTGGACGGGAATCATGTGACATATGAGGGGGCCAAGTGGGGGTTATTGCGAGCACGTTAATGCAGGTCTAAATAGATTTTCCAAACATCTAGAAGCCACCTTCAATTTATAGGCGCTAGAAGGGTGAAATAAAGCACGATCGTTAGTGAGAACCCACAAATATTGGGGAACAGCATACAAAATTCAGTCACCCTGACGACGTGGCCTCTCGGGATTTTTGCGCTCTTACTGTTGAGTTACATAAAGCTCTGGCAAGGTCTTGAGTTGCTGAGGAAGAGCTGCATTTTGAAGACGGACGGTGCTGCAGCGGGTTACTTATCTTTCGTTTTGAGGTTTTTGCGGTGAGTACCGCAGAGATAGTCTTCTAGGTTTAGGTTTAGGTCGACACAACTTTAAACATTGCATACGGACATTTTGCTTACATTTTCAGGTTGAAGGAATTATATCCCGGTAAGGTCGTCTTTATGGGCCGGGATGGCTCAGTCGGTATGGAGACTCGCTACGAGCTGGACGGTCCGGGGATCGAGTCCCGGTGAGGGCAAGATTTTCCGCACCCGTCTATACCGGCCCTGGGCCTCATCCAGTCTCCTATACAGGGGAATTGGGTCTTTCCCGGGGGTAAAGCGACCGGGGCGTGTCGTTGACCACCCACCCATCTAGAGCAGGGGTTAAAGAAAGAGCAGAGTTATACCTTTACCCCACCTCTGGTCCTTCGTGGCCTTTTACCGTCGTCTTTATTAATTGGGGCATACTAAGGTGGAGCCTTTAAAATATCCTTGGTGTATAAAGAAAGTGTGTAAAATTAGGCATGAATTGTCGGACATTCTACAAAAATTCGCTAATATTTTGTGAGTAAGCAACTAAAGCAATATGTTCCATAGAAGTGCAAATTTCGATAAACATGAACCACATTAAGAAATTGTCTTAAGTTATGGGATACAGTACCTAGGGTAAAGCCTGCCCAAACAACAGCAACTTGAAACATCTTTCCAGTTAACCAAGAAATATAAGTGTAGTAACTGCTTTTAAGTTCAGAATTGTAAATTTGTGAAATAAAGTGAAATGCCAACTTGATGCAACTAGGTAATTTTATTGATATATTCTTAGCTCGATATGTTTCGGGTACATACGCCCATCATCAGGAGCATTAGATGTTGAGTTGCAGCATATCGTTTTCTGCACCGAGTTTTTGGTTGGGTGGTGGTCTTGAGAGCCGCTGCGATGGTCGTGTGTACGGTGCGGATGGTGCCGTGCGGCACGGCACGGCACGGCACTCAACATCTAATGCTCCTGATGATGGACGTATGTACCCGAAACATGTCGAGCTAAGAATACATCAATAAAATTACCCATTTGCATCAAGTTGGCATTTCACTTTATTTCATGAGGAAGATGCACGGTCAAACAACCTTCAAGTTGTAAATTTGTTTTAGATACTTTAATATACTTCAATATTTTGTACCAGGTGCCACACTGTGTACTGATATGCAGAACCACAATATTCCCCAGAAGTGAAGCCAGAACATGGCTGTAGTTTGGATCGCATAAAAAATTAATTTTGATGAAGAGGCAAGCCATTGTCTTGTGTAATTCCTGCTTCCCTTTCCTCTGTGTGCGGGCTACGGACAAGCCATTAGCCGTAACGAGCGATCGGAAAACGAAGCTAATCTTCATGCGTCCATAACATCGGTATCAGTTTTCATGGAACAGAGGCATTGTTTCTAAACAAGTTGGTAATACATTATTCAGTGATCACGGAAGACCACAAGTTTTTGTGGGTGAGTTTTGTGAAATATGTAGAAAACGTGTACAGTTACAGACTTCTCGTTTCCAGGGAAAGTTTTACAAAATTCCGCAAATAACATATCCGCTACGAACTTCATAACACAGAAAACAACACGGTGTTGTGAATTCTTGCAGTTGTGGAGGGTTGTAGGAAGGGAATACAGAGCTGCTATCTTCTAGTTGCCTGTATTTATTTATGCGCCACGTAAAACATTGGTTGTAATAGCACAAATCTATCAAAACACGCAAATTTTATTTACTTAAGAATGCATTCAATGGGAGATTCATTGCTGCTAGTAGAACCGGAAAAAATGGAAAATGTATTTGAAAGTTTCCGAAACTTCACCCGATTTTTCCTTGTTGAAGCCTTCTATCAGCAGCTGTGATTCGTGCCTTCAGTGTTTTGAACCCTCCAGAAAGTACTACTACCTCACACTAAACTGACATTTGTTATGTATCCTATAACACGGAGCCATTAAGAAGATAAATTTTGCCTTAGAACAGACCATGAAGGCCTAGAGGGGATGTAGAGGAATAGATATACGTTTTCTTTAACCTCGGCGCCAGGTGGGGGTGGGTGGTGAACGCTACAACCAAACCGTTTTAGCTCCAGGAAAGAGACAGGGGCTTGGTGGGCCCCGTTGGGACTGGTGTGGAGAATCTCGCCTGCACCGGGTTTTGAACCCCAGACCGTCCAACATGTAGCGAGGCGCTATACTGTCTGCGCCATCCCAACCTCGCACTGTAGTTATCAATGTCAGTAAAGCTGTCGCTTATTGTGTGACGATTCTATTGATAGGAGATGTATCTGTGGCAGAGATAGAATTGCTGTACACAGTAATTGACGTTGTTAAGTGTTATGGCACCTTGCGTTATGGCCATTGCTGTGTTCGGACGGAACCTGGTACCTTCATGTGAAGAAGAACGTGTCTTATAAACACTTACAGCCACTTATTAACCTTCAGAATGTCACCGCAATGTGAACGGAGCCTGAAATGTTCTTGCGTGTGCCTGTTGTCAAGTGTGATACAAGAAATATTCTGCTTCTATTTTAGTTGCAGCTAATGTGTTGCTTTGCAGAAAGTGCACGTAGAGTTACTAATCGAGGCTGTTATTAACAATGTTTGCTAAGGGTTTTAGGACTGGACTTGTCCCTAATTGGTACGTAATTCTCTTAAAGCTGCGCGACTGGGCTCTGCAAGTCTATTTACATTTGCCACTGGATTCTGAAGTCGTTAAGCAAGGTCAGAACTTTCGTGCTAAGATAATTGTATTTTTCAGGACCAATTCACTGGATGGAACTTATTCTTGGGAAAATAACAATTCGCAACTAACAAGAAATGCTCAGAATTTATGGAACTATAATAATTACTGTGAATAGTTACAAATATTTATTAGATTATTTGCATTATGTTTGGCAGTTGACCAAATATCAGACTTCCATTGTTCTTAGTAGGCTATGGACACGCAATTTTTTATCTTTATTAATTTGCATAATAATTAGCAACTAGTTTCTATCCTAAATCATCTTCGGGAAAACCATTCTTAAAAAAACAGTCGTAGAATATATACAAAAGTGGTTACTTCAATAAATATAACAATTTGTTTCATACATATATCATAAAAAGACAGAAATAGTTGTATTAAAATTCTTAAAGTGTGCATTTACGTGGGCACATATGAAATAAATAAATAAGAAAAATAAATAAACGGAACAACGCTCCGTCTACCTACTCCTCGGGGACTGAGAAATTTGTGTTAAATCGTTCATTATACGAGTATGTCCTTTCTTACACAGAAGATTCAGTACTGAAGAAGATTTTGAATTTTGCGGTGTCATATCCATGTTCCAACCTGAACATAATATATGTGGTTGAATCGACGATTCCATAATTATCGCTATCTGTGGATATGGAATTCAGTTGGAAGATGAGGTCCATGTTGGATAAATCCAAATCCCCAACTCCTAATATGATGAGAAGGGAACTCAAATGCATCCGAGCATTAAAACGGAACAAATATATCAGGATACTATAAACAGACAAGGGAAATATTACAGTGGTGTTGGATGATTCTGAATATCTATATGGCCTTCGTAAGACACACGAGCCAGATATTCCTTTAAGACTTGTAATACGTTCCATGATTCTCCATGATATGCTTTAGATGGTTTCTTTCATGTGATGTTGGCAAGACCGAAACTTGAGTAAATAATTCAGATAATTTCTGCATTTGCTTAAATCTGTAAATATCGAGAATCAGATATACTGGTCAGCTTTGATGTTGTCAGCATTTTCACTAACGTTCCAGTAGAAAAAGTTCTGGATGTCATCAGAAACAAACTGCTGGAAAATGACACACTTGCTGAATATTCGGTTTTGGAAGTGGATGCCATCACGGAGTTGTTGGAGTCATGTCTAACAACCACTTATTTTCACGTAGACGACAGGTTCTACAAACAGAAATAGGGCATGGCTCTAAGAAGCGCTCTGTCTCCAGTGGCTAGCAATATCTTCATGGAGCATTTTGAAGAATAAGCTTTGGACACGGTGGAACAGAAACCTTCACTGTGGCTCCGATATGTGGAAAATACATTTGTGACTTGGCTTCATGGTTTCGACAGTGTACAGGAATTCTGTAAGCACATCAACAATCTTAAGACCTAATAACCAGTTTACCATGGAAATAGATACTGACAGTGCAACTCTGTTTTTGGACGTGTTGATCATTAGGAAAGTATCTACATTGGTCACCAAAGTCTATAGAAAACCCACACACACCAGCCGTTACCTCCATTGCCAGATTTACTACCATATGCCAAGAGCAAGAGGTCCAGTCTGACGAGATTGTGACTTCGAAACTCGCCTTGCAGCTTAATGCCTCTCACATTGGATTTTTTTACGCAAGGTATGAAGTAATCTAGCAGAAGTATTCTTCTGAAAAACGAGGTTCAGCCACTCGGTCTTACGTCTGTGCCTTATACAGGAGGTTTTTTTTTGAAAAGTTCAAACTATACCGTACAGATATAATATTTAAACTGTTTTCAAAGCGAGGTACAACCTGAGACACACACTTATGAGAACTAGATCAATAAGTGCTCTCCAGGAGTCTGCGAATTGCATCTAAAATATTTCCCACGAATGTGGCAGGAGCTACAATTGGGAAACAGGCGGACGGTGGACCGCGAGATTCCAGGAACACGGGAAAAAGTTGGAAGTAGCTCATCTGGAAAGATCCAGACTAGAACAACATTCGTTCGAAGAGAATCGCCGTATACTTTGGAAGGAAGCGAAGATTATAGAGACAAACGAATCCAGTGTATAGGAAGTGCAAGGAAGCGGCCTATGTGGCACGTTTACAAAATCATATCGGCCGGCCTAGCGTCGAAATTACTCCCATCTTGCACCTTTTGTTTAGGAATGAAATTTCTTAATAATACGTTTGATCCCATGAGGTTCTAAACTTCTCCACAGTTGGTGTTACTGGTGTTTGGATTTTCAGTGCTTGTGTTATGGTTCTGTATGTGGTGTCTATAGTCTGATAGGCTTGAGTTCATGGTTCTTATTATGGTTTCGATGATTTCAATTTGTGATGCGTTTGAAACGATATTATGTTGAGTCTTGTGGTTGTTTTTAATTTTTTCTATAACATTTTACTGTTATACCCCTCGGACGAATCTTGTTCTCAGGAGATTATCTACATTAGTGGAGTGTTTTTATGGTAACAAGTGACTGAGAATAGCTCGATCTAAGGGGTCCAACAGACAGGCGCTTTTCGCGTGAAGACGGAAGTAGAGCCGGCTTCCCAAACATAGTGTTTCAGTGTTAAAAAAACTATAGACGATGGACAAGGTCCAAGAAAAGAAGACTGTATGTAGACGTTATACAGCGTCGTTAAAGCCTTATAGTGTTGAATTAAGAGAAGCAATGTGCGTATAACGTAACGCTGAGAAGCGTTTGTGCAAAATTTGTTGCAGTAGAAAAGCAGTAATTATTACGTATTCCGTGAGTGTGTTTGTAGCCTAGGTATCCGGCATGCATTGCGCTATATTGTCTTCTGTGGCCTGCTCGGCTGTACAATACTTTCTCCATATAATCTAATAAACGGCACGAATTTCGAAAAAAAAGAAAAGTTGCGTAACATAAAACGCGTGTTTTGACTTTCTCAAAAATGTTTGTCTGATGACCTCATTTTCATAAGAATTGAGCGAGATATGTTCGAAAATTTATATTGACTTTCATGTAAAGTACCCGTTATTCTTGTCAGATTTTAATGAAACTTGAATTTTCTCGACAGATTTTCATGGCATACTCAAATATGAAATTTCATAAACATCCTTCCTGTGGGAGCCGAGTTATTCCATTCGGGAGGACAGACATGGCGAAGCATATAGTCCCTTTTCGCAGTTTTGTGAACGAGCCTAAAAATAAATTATGGAAAAGGGTGCATATCAGAGAGATAGTGGTGCGTTGTTTAGATTCCGTAAAAAGTGCTAATGCAAACTTTTGAGGTGTGCCTGTGGGAGTCCTTTGCTCCTGACCGCAGATTTCAATAAGCTACACCGCACAGATATAATATCAATTCTTTGATCTCGTTTGCTGTATTTTCCGTCCTTTGCTAATAATTTAGTAGTTGGACAGCATGACATTGGGAAGTTTATGTAGTGTATTATTATCAGCAAGGGGTAATGTAAGAGCCATTCATCATACGGATATCGATTACATTGTTTTTACTTTAAAAACAAAATTGGATTTCAAAATTATTTGGTTTTTTTTTCTGAAGGGAGACAAATTCTGATGAAATGGCATGGTAGCCGACGTGTTGTCAGATTTCAGTGGTTTTGAAGTTGTGGTACATGTGTCCGTGTGTCCGCATGGCCGTGTATCCTCCACTGTGACATGTTCGGTGTGTACAGTAAGTGCATATAATTTTGTATTCTGCAGCAAAAGTTTTTTTTAAAACTGTTTTAACTCTTGTGAGCAGGCATCAGAAATAGTGATGACTCGGACATGTAGCATGCAGGGGTTTTGCACACATGTGAGAAATTGTGTAGATTAATGCAACATTGTAGTTCAGTAAATGCTTACTTTAGAAAATAGAAAATGCTGGAAATATATTTTGTGGGCAGAATAGAATACAAGAAGTGCGGGCACCGCAGTGCCTCCTGAATTTCTACCGTAATTAACGTGTAGAAGAAGATCTGGTGTTGTGAAATGCTTAAAACTAAGGGAAAAAATCTGAAGAATGTGAAGTGAAGAGACTCTTTGGTTAACATAATCGTAGATGGGAGGCTAATGTTAAAACTGCTGTTAACGGGAACTGGGTATGTGAATGCAGACTGGATTCAGTGTCTCTGAACAGATTCTTGTAGTGGGCTGTTGGTGAACAGGCTAATGAGTTTAGAGCTGCGTTTAGCTTCTTAACGACTCTTGTTTTGTGGTGTTTTTGGTTAATGTTAAAGCTAGTAGCTATAAAATGTCTAATCATGCTATTTATTTATTTCGTAAGGTAAGGTCTTTACTTATACTTTTTATCAATCGGAGGGCACGCGGTGGCGCATTTGGCTGAGGCACTGCGCTATAAGCCGGAAGGCCGCGGGTTCGATTCCCGATGGTGTCATTATAATTTTTCATTGACATAATCCTTCCGGCCACACTCTGTCCCTGATGTTGACTCACTCTAACAGAAATGAATACCACCACCACCCATCCAAAATCTCGGTGCAGAAAACCATATGCTGCAACTCAAAATCTAATGCTCCTGATGATGGGCATATTTACCCGAAACATATCGAGCTAAGAATACATCAATAGAATTACCTAGTTGCATCAAGTTGGCATTTCACTTTATTTCATGAGGAAGACGCACGGTCAAACAACTCCCAAAACTGATTTTGATTAAAATCGGACAGATATAACAAATGCTTCACTTACAGCAGTAAGAACGTCTATGTACTGGTTTTTGTAATGGAGACAGAATGTTGTCTGCGAATTACAGTCTGAGGCCTAAAAACGGTTGGTCTAATAATGTCGCCTTTCGCAAGATAAGTGCATGCAGAAAGAAATCTCGCTCCTTAAGAGATGAGTGTAGGAATGACGATAACTCCTTTTTTCGAGAGAATACAAGAATGCATCTCTTCTTTTTGAGATAAATACAAGAAGTAAGGCAGAACCAGGGAGGCCGGACAATTATTTGCCAAACTAACATGGACGTATCTCACATGAAAGATAACAGACAGCAGCGATTAACTTTAGAGTGTTTCGAAAATAATAACAATTATTAGGAACAGTAGGAATAACAACTCAACAACAGAGAGAATATGACAGTAGTGTTAAGTCGTGTGGGCGTTTTCTAACATCTTATTTTAAAAGAAGAAAATTATATCGTGAACAGTAAAGGTGCCTGTTTGCATATCTTTCCATATGTCGATTAGTCTGTGTGTGTCTCGTGGCTGCAGACCTGAGTCACTTAAAAGTTAATAAAACTATAAACTTATTCTAATCGAAATATCGTACTGTAGTAGCAGTGCCTTTCGTACGTCATATTTCGTATCACTCGCAGCCTTTCCAAACTGGTGGCCAAATTATGATTCAGAACCGGTACTGAAGATGGAATTTGGAAGGTCTTCCAACAGAAATGAGTACCAGGTGTATTTCCTGGGGTAAAGGCGGCCGGTGCGTAAGGCTGACAACCTTACCACCATCCTGTGCCTTTTTCATGAAATCTGGGAACCTTAACTTCCCGGAACCCTCTGGGCACCTCCGGGCCTGTAACGGGACTGCTTTACCTTTACCTTTTACATTTACCTTACCTTACCTTACCATAATCGACATTTCAGGTGTTATGGTTTGTGACCGCGTGCTTTCTCTTTAAAGACCTCCCATAACTGCTGTTCCCTTAGGCTTCGAATTTTACGTATCTCATGGTATTCTGTTTTACTTTCGGATACTTCAAAGGAAGGTGCTGTTTTTCTAGTTGATTGATTCAACAGAAGAAGTAGGGAATCCAGTTGTAGGCATGATAAGCTACTCATATTGTCTAACGCTTTGACGGAACGGTTAAATCGTCGTGGCTCTTTCCCTAGAACCTCATTAGTTAAGAGAGGTTGCACCACGAGAAAGTGTGACAGGGAGAGGATAGGGTAGTGGAGGGACTTTCTTTGTCTTGAGACTTAAGGCAAATGTTTATAGTGTTCATGTTTCGTTGGGAGACGATTATGACATAAAGGAGAATTAAAAATTGGCGACACAACAAGTTACAAGTTACAGCCGCTACTTATTTTTAAATTTGATAAAGGAAAATACCTGTGTATATAGCTTTTTGTAACTTGCAATTGATGCAGACAAATTCATTAAATGAGCAATCTGAATTTTATTACGAATGGTTTCTGTATCTGGCGATAAATAAGATTCTAGATCGAATAGTAAAATAGAACATTTTTTGAGAAGCTGATAGTTTTTTTTGGAGGTGTGCCATCCCCTTTGTGTGTTTAAACTATAAGGTGAGGTAAATTCAGTAAAAAACACAGCTATGAATGTGTGGCTAAATGATGGTGTTTATTAGCAATAGACATCCCACCAAACTTAGCTTAACGAACGCACGAAAATGATAGTGATATTGAGATCTCAACATTGGCAAGAGGTTTATGCGTATTATATATATCTCTTATAGCAAAAAGTTGTCAAAACCTGATGATGGCCGCTATAGGCCGAAACATGTACTTTTCTATTGCTAATAAACACCATCGTTTAGCCATATATTCATAGTAGTGTTTTTGACTAAATTGCTGCAAATGTTACGTCAAAGCCATAGTCGAACAGTTTTCAGTTTTTAGACACTATAAGCCTGAAGACTTTACAACTAGATATCTTGGCCGAGCTGTGTTTGACACAGATAGAACTAGGGACCGACGAGTTGTCTGGCAGGGGTAGGAGATTTCAGTTGCAGCGTAACATCGTTCCCTCATCGCTGGCGGATTGATTTGAAGTCGCAGTGGGGGTCTGGTTTCTGTATACCGAGTTCAGCCTGCCGTTGTAATATTTTATAAACAGGAGCGAATTCAGTATGAATTATTGTTGAGCGTGAGGGCACGTTGTAGGATGGGAGATGTGTAGTGAATGTACCGACAGCAGACAGTGTGTAACAAAGTTATGAGAAATGTATGCTCCCTGCAGCAGTAAACGTCACCCCACTTACTTGCTGCCTGCCAGCGTACCGATTTTTTTTTGGATACGGCATTGCAGAATATGTGAAGTATTCCAACATATCACAAAGGGCCAAGGTTTACTAACTTCGTAACCTAAAGACATGTAATCTGTAACATTGCATGGACATATTTTTACGATCGTTAGTGGCAGACAAGAGAATACTTACAATATCTTGCAGACTGTCATGTAAAACAAAAAGTCTGCAAGAGGACTCTCTAGAAAAAAAGAAAGAAAGAAAGAAAGAAAAAAAGAAAGAAAAAGACAAAAAACTGAAGAAAGAAAGAAAAAAGAAGAAAGAAAGAAAGAAAAAATAAATAAATAATGAAAAGAAAACGTTTAAGTCTGATTGAACAGTTCACCCCATTACGCGTTTTAAGGGTATAATTAACCTATTATGTACCAATATCTAATACTTTTAGTAATCTGTTATATGCAAAGATTCATCCCAGTGGCCGCGTGGTCTAAGGCGTGGGTCTACGGCTGCTGGCTTGCTGGGATTGTGGGTTCGAATCCTACCGGGGGCATAGATGTCTGTCTCTTGTGAATGTTGTGTGTGTGTGTGTGTGTTTGTGTCAGGTGGAGGTCTCGGCGTCGGGCTGATCACTATTCCAGAGGAGTCTTACCGAGTGTGGTGTCTCAGATTGTGGTTTTGAAGCCTGGATAACGAGGAGGCCCTGGCCCACTAGGAGCTCTTGCGTCATGAAGAAAATGTAAAAGATTCGCCTTTTACCTCACAAATAACAAATGTTATTTTTATTAGAAAAACGTGAGTCAATTTCTGTAGGAAAACGGTTGCTATTAGTTGCATGACTGGTATTACGTACGCAGGTACTCCGTATGGACTAGATGCAGGGCTTATTACCGTTACAGGTGTAGCAAATAATAACAACTGGGCCGTAAACCGAGGGTGCATAAATTCTGGGTACCAGGACACCGGGCGACCGTATTGCTTACTGTGGGGCCTAAATTTTTGGGTTCTCAGCGTGGAACGTGATTCGGATTGCTCTTGTGACTTATAATTTAGAGGTGGCTCGTAGGTTTTTGGAAAATATGTAACCCTTGATTCATATGTATATAATATACAGGGTATACACAAAAGAATGGTGCGGTTTCAAAAGTTAACAAGAAATTTATTTCTCACCTTACACAGGCACAACATACACCGTCAGCAGCAGCAACTGTCCAAGTTTCTCATGCGCTACCAGCAGCTCGCTTCTCATGCTTACTGCGGGGCCGCGGGGCCAGTTTCCAAGATGGCGTCGCAGCATAAAAAGGCTTTCTGTGTGTGTGTGTGTGTGTGTGTGTGTCGTGTGACCCAGGTTGCACACATTAAAAGATTGTGATTAACGCATGAGAAACTTGGACAGTTGCCGCTGCTGACGGTGTACGTTATGCCTGTGTAAGGTGAGAAACGAATTTCTCGTTAACTTTTGAAACCGCACCATTCTTTTGTGTATACCCTATATAATATATTTGACTGCAAATGGACTGTCATCCGGTGGCGGTGGTTGTCATGTATGTACATTAATATGAAATAAAAATAACATAAATATGATGTAAGGATCTAAGAAATTTAAGTCGAGAGGGCTACATGAGAAGCATGCAGTAGCATCTTGGAGTCTTAGGAACCATCTGAGCATTCGTTTATAGACACAGGGAAACCAAGAAAAACCTGTGCCGAGGTGGCCGGTCGCAGGACTTTCCGGATACTGACTTCTAGCCAGCAATCCGGCAACTAAAGTATGTACGACAGCAATACACGCATAGTAAAACCAAAGTTAAGAATACAGTGGACAGGTGAATAAGCACCAAAGGATGCAAAGTACCCAGATTATTAAGAACTGTGATGCTGAATATCCGTTACTTAGTTTATCAGCGTTTTAGAGATCACAATTCTAATGTGGAACTGTGCAAAGTGCGGCAGGTTTCAGCTCTACACATAAATTCTGGGTTTAGTAATGGAGACACATTTTTTTTAAACAGTTCTACTTTCCTACGTTTACTTTACAGGAAACGATTTTTGTAGGTCATATAATTTTAGAGCTATATTTGATTGATGCAGGGATATATGAGTTCACGATGTAGTCTGATGCATTGTGTACACGAAATTAAATTTCATAATCATCACGACTATCATCGTCATCATCAACACTACTATCAAAGCCACTGATTTAGCTTTAGTCTTGTTTCGGTTACAAGAGGATTCGTTATATCGTAGGTCAGTATAATAACTACGAGCTGGCCGACTGAGGAATCGTGGATCGATTCCTGGTAGAGGCAAGAAAGGTCTTTCTCTTGCCCAATGTATATAGACCGACACTGGAACCGACTCAACCTCATGTTCAGTGTGTTCCATGGATTGTTACCTGGAATAAAGTGACTGGAGAGTAATGCTGACCACAGGCATTGAGATAGTGCAGAAGATAAAAATTCCTATGGTAATAACTCTACTCCCTCTCTTGATTTTGTGACGTGTGAAGTATTTGCTTTACTTTACGTACAAATTACAAGAATTAAAATTGTTTTAAGCTTTTTTACGAAATCTGTGGCTTTTATGGCGTCTTCTTGCCTTCGATTTGTATTAATACACAGTTCGGAGTGGTTTTCCAAATTATACTTACAGACACTCAGGCAAATTCTGCGATAGTTTTTGTTATTGTTCTCATAACGGTTATTCCCATTCTCCTCTGTTATTTATTGCGTTTATTATCCGTCATTCTGCACTCGGTGACTGCCCCGTGGAAAGGCATTTCTGTATTTTCGTTCTTCTCAGTTGCCGTTTCGTTAGCGCCAAACCTAGGGGTCTTTATAAACACAAATTCTGGACACTTTTGTACAGAATTTTAGTGAGATTCACATACTGTTTACTGAAGCTTATTCTAATATCTTCTTCCCATCTTTGCCACCGTCTTCCAGGTGTCCTCCCCTTCAGGTTTTTGAACGGTCTAATTTTGTGTAATTCTCGTCCATACTGAATTAGACTTAGCTGCTTATTACGACGCACCAACAATGTCTGAGATTATAAAATATAAAGATACATTTAGTATATAAATTTTACAAATAGATAATTATACGTCCGCTATTTTTGTCAGGTTGTTATATTAGAAACGGACCATCACGGTAATATTGTCGGTAATTTGTACGTAATTGACATAAACAAAGTACTGGGCTAGTTTATGCAATGTGATACCGCTGCAGCGATTGTTTATAATATCCTTAATGGATTAAAGTGTACAACCGTACCAAAACTTGAGTGGGGTATACATACAAGTATTTTGTGTTATCATCATCAATGGGATTTTGTAAAGTTATTAATTAGTAAAAACTCCTGCGTTTGTAGAGAGAGAAGGAAGAGGATATATTTACCAAAAAAAAAGTTTATTGTTACCCTGATGGGGCACTTTAAAAACATTCAACTCAGTAAATTACATCCCTTACACTTTTACTACGAACACGGTTACACTTATTTTCCTGTAAGCACAAACTTACATAAAAACCAGCAACAGGGACTTGCTAATTAGAAATAACTCACTGTCTCCCCCCCTTCTCTGCCTCTAATCTCCCCTCTCCAAACTTTTTACTAATACCGTCCACATTGCGTCCTCATGTTTTAATAACTTCTTTCCAGGCCTAATTACTTTTCAGTTACATCCAGTTCTACTGTAAAACTCAGATGGGTCGATCGTAATTGCAAAGTTTGTGCCGTATTGCATAGTATTGCTTTCTGATTGCTTTAATTCGTTTTCAGAAACAGCATCGCTCGCGCACGTTAAATAGTCTGTTTCTTTCTGAAATAAAATAAATTCCTTAAAATGTGGCAAAGTTCGAATATAATGGAATGATAGTACGAGGTAATATATAAAAATTGCATTATCGTAGTTCGTAACAGATAAAATACTGGGAATATACGCTACGATTTGGTTCGTAATCTTATTTCTTGTCGTCTGAATAAAGTCATAAATGAAGAATAAAAAAGCCAACTAGATGCCACTTATTATTTTATTGTACTTCTTATAGGCTCAACATGTTTCGGGCATTACCGTGCCCATCATCAGTAGCTCGCGACTATGATGTTGATTACCACATTGGTCGTTCCGTTCTTGGTTTGCTGTTTGTTGGAGGTTAGTCATAGGTCATACAGATTATGCTGACTGCTTGCTAACAAGCAGTCAGCATTACCTGTATGACCTATACCTATTGCTGTGTGTACAGTGCTAGACTCCTGATGATGGACAGAGATACTGTCCGAAACATGTAAGGAGTCCTATTCCAAAAATAAATTTGAGAAATTAGTGCTTCTCGTTGGTTTTATTATAAGAACAGAAGTAAGTAATCGGCCCATTTCGTATAAAATTAAGGGAAGAATGTCGCAATACTGTACTCCTACATGTTATTAACATTTTTGTAATAACTCACCCTTCCTTTACTCGCAGTTTCGCTTCTGTGGCGCAGAGGGAGGAAAGTGTTCAGTATTTGTCATAGATTCATTTTCTGTCAGTTCCGTTTAGTTCCGGAAAACTTGTCTGAGCTCAGCTTCTTTCGGCTTCCATTATTAATGAAGTAAGAGGAGGAATGTTGAGTAACGGCATGTTTCTTTAATTCTAAACAAAAATGGCAGAAGGGTGTGTTCAGCACATCGTTCATTTGTTGACTAAAAGTATCATTCATATCGTCAAAGGTACAAAAAAAGAAGTAGTAGTTTGTTGAGATGTGTGCAGTCATGTCCTCTTTCCTGTGGCGCTGGTGAATCTATCTGGCGCCCCTCTTTCTCTTCTGACAGCTGCCAGTCGCCGGCGACGCTGCAGGCAGAGTTCAGAAAGCAGGGAGCAACTTTTCACTCGAGACGACAGCTCGCTCGGGCCAGGCTAGGCGGACAGACACTGATATCAAGCAGTTCCTCCGCTCCCCTCCCACAGTATCTCGCTTATCCTTCAACCCCCTCCTTTGTTCCCCCTTTACACCCCTCAACCACGACGTTTTATGAAACATAACTCAATTCGTAAAAAGGCCCTCTTTCCCTCTACACCCACTACTTTAATTTATAAGACTACCCTAACCTTGCACCGTGAATTCCGGAATTTTGGTTTGCAATATTAATTGATAATCCGTATTATCTAATGTAATTTGGAGACCTATTTCGAAAAAGTAATTCTGACATTAAATGTAAATATAAATATTTATCAGAGGACTTGCTGTTGTGTTCTATTAACCCAGTATATAAAATTAATACAACCAATGCAACTACGTGCTTCAAGACTTCAAAATCATCATTAGACAAGAAAATACAAATATATATGAAAAGGACATGCTTAAAACGTTTATAATTTCTATTACTGTGACGAAGATCTCAACCTTACAATTTTTAATTACAGTTTGTTATAGTTTATTAAAATTCCCACCTAATGTGTTCTAGATTATATATTTCATAATAAATTGTTCCACATATAATTGTTTTATAATCATTAATATTTCGATCCTTATGTTATATGAACCGTGAAAGAATTAGAAACTTTCGGCATTGATTTTCTTTGATAGAAGTCAATTAGTCTGTTTTTTGACACGCGGTTTTCTTGTTTGACATTTGAAACAGAATATGTTGACCTCGCATTTATATGTCCTGTGTTCTGTTATACAGTTAAGTTAAGGGTAAAGAAACCCCCCCCCCATAGGCCTGGACAGACCCTGAGGTTTCCATCAAGTTGAGCCATATTTCAAGACAGTCAGCACACGAAGGTGGTAAGGTTGGCAGCTCTACGCACCGGCCTTCTTAACCCCCCAGGAAATATTCCTGGTACTAATTTCTGTTAGAGGCTGAGTTGAACTCAAGGCCAATGTGCGGCCGGATGGATAATGTCTATGAAAAATTTAAATGAAACCGTCAGGAATCGAACCCGCGACCTTCCAGCTCATACCGCAGTGCCTCAACTAACTGCGTCACCTTGTGCTCCATATTATTCAATTGAAGTGGCGATACTAAGAACGACTTTTTTCGAATCAGAAGTTGGTAATAAGCTACCAGACCATACGGTGTCGAAACTGATTGTGGATTCTTGTACTTGGGAAGACAAGAACCATATCTCCGCGCTTCTAAATACACACACACACACACACACACACACACACACACACACACACACGTGCTTCCCCACTGTTTTACCCCACAGATTAGGCTATGTGAGGTTGGAGGAAGTGTTTGGTTTGGGCGGAGGGGGGGGGGGTACATGAAGGGAGTTCAGGTGTCACAAAGATCAGTGTGTGTCTATCGAGAAATCAAGGATCCTGTAGGGCAAATCTTAATGCGAGCTTTGCCAAGAATCGAGCTGTTTCAGCTACGGTAAAATACTGCATTATCTGAAAGCATCGGGTCAGGCACACTATTCGACTTACGCTTGCAGGTCTGAGAGTAAGCAAATATTCTAGTCCCTCCCCTCCCCCGGTCCAAACTAACCAATCAACTCAACAGACGCTGCTATACAAGGTATCTGGTGATGTGGTCAGGTTGCAGATCCCCTGTTCAGAATATGAGGTTTGATAGGCCCGTATGATTGCCTTGTCGCACCGAGTAGAATTCTCATTTGTGTTCAGACACACTCTAGAACGACAAATGAGACTAGTTTTGCAATTTTTGATATTCATCATCCCGTTGTGTTTATGAAAATAATGAAGGAATTAGACACCGTCATCACAACTAGTTGTGTAATTCACCCGAATAATATAAATCTCATTCATAGAGGTAGGGCTGCAATTAGTGTAAGTGTTAGGTGTCTTGCTCTGGTGAAGATGCATGGGAATAATCGCAGGAAACTGTTTGTTAAGATTATGAGGAATAATGATGTTAGGTTATAGGAGTTGTCTTTATTTGATTTTCTCTTCTTAAAATTGTTTTTATTTCTTGGTGTAGTGTATTTATTAGTAAACTTACTATTATATTATTTCGTGATAGAATTAATCAAATTCTTGTTGGAATCAGCAGTAGTCCGATAGCTGTTCTTGTTCAGTTTAATGGAAGATTGTTTTGTTGTTGTATTCGAATGCGTTTGGAGGGAAAGAGACCACTGGGGAGACCTAGGCGTAGATGGGTGGATAATATTAGGATGGATCTCCAGGAGGTGGGATGTGGGTATATGGACTGGATTGGGCTGGCCAAGGACAGAGAGAGGTAGCGGACCCGTGTGATTGCGGTAATGAGCCTTCGGGTTCCGTGAAATGCGGGGAATTTCTTGACTATCTGCAAAGCAGTTAGCTGCTCAAGAAGGACTTTGCACCATGGAGTAAGTAAGTTTAAAGGCGTTTAATTCCTTCATTATTTTTGTAGTTTTGATCCGAACTGTCTGTACTCTTTTGTGAATATCGAGAAGGGAATTTGTCACGGATTTCGGTAATGTCCTGTTTTGTCTAACAGACATGTGAAGATTTAGGCCTATCTATTTGGTTTTGCATTTGAAATATAATCTGGATTTGTTTTCCACATCTGAGAAGAATGTGTCCGCGTACGTTTGGCTGCGGAGGCGGGGTTGGTGTCAAATTGCTTGTCACTCGAGTTAAGCGTCAGTCTGAATGACGCTAATGAGAAGCAGAAATCCATGATCAACAGTGGATTTAGCGGGCGAGGGAAAGGAGGGTCGATACGTGTTGGCCGGCGGCAATAAGGACAGTCTGCAGGAGGCGGCGGTGGGTACGAAGGGTGAGTTCTGGCGGAGTTCGGTCGAATCAGCGAGCTGAACAGAGCAGAATAATTTCAGTGACGATACAATTTGAGCTCTCACCTACTTACGATTGAGTTTATTCTCAGCTTTTTTTACGAAAAGCGTTTAATAAACTTAGAACTTTAATTCTTAGAGGGGTAAATGTATTGCTCCTTGGAGGTTCCCGGTTAGAAACCAGAAAGGGAAACCGTGCATCCTGACCACCTTTTTCGCACCTTAGTCGCTCTAGGCAAAAGCCGAAATATTGCCTCGATAAAACCAAGACTGGAACCTTACAAATCTTTTCATTTTCATCATTCACTTTTCATTCAATTCGACAATATAAAACCTGGAATACCGACATCTTAAAGTAATCCCTTCAGGGGGAAACAGCAACAAAATCCTTTGCCAGATAACAAAAGGGGAAAGAAGTATTTTGCTGAACAAGACCTTACAGTCTTGTTCAGCAAAATATTCAAAACGCATAGGAAGAATCATGAAAAAGGAGAGTTGGGCGAAAGACATTAAAATTAACGCGGTGATTGAAGAGGTAACTTAAGGAGGATTTATTACGGGCAAGGTGAATACCTTGGGAACTTCTGCTGCAGTAAGACTCAAAAATGCTTTATGCCGTACGTAATCTGCTGGCGACATGAAATACGCAACATGATTTCAAGAAATGTTTTCTTGAAAGAATTATCCGAACATAGACACGTGAAACCATCGTACAACTGAGGCGCTTGTAAGGAAGTTCTGTCCTCTCACAGTTTTGTGGTCACTCAGTTTTTCCAAAAATTCTGGCCGTTGATGTACCCCGTAGTTTCATTACCTTGACTTCTTCTGTCTAGTTTGTCTACGTTAAACACTGTGTACACGTGTCTTATATACACGTGTCTTGTATGCATGTCTTGTTCCTATCATCGGCCGCGCTTTGTGTCATATCATAATATTGCTTGGAAAGTACAAATAAAGTTAATTATAATAATTGGACAAATGTGTTTTTTTTCTGTGCTTGGGAGCGGCAGATGTAGACATTAGGGAGAAGTTACTGTAACGTTGCGCCCGGTTTTAACAATATATCTATGTGATCGGTTGGTTTCACGCTCCGGCCGTTGAGTGAACCTCAGAGTTGGTCTGGAGGTAGTGACGAGGTAACTAGGGTTCCGGTCAAAGTGGCAATCAGGTTGTCCAGTCACTAGCATAACTGGACTGGTTACTCACTAAAGTGACGACACAATAACTATATAGAATTGTATCCAGTCACCTTGAGAATATATGACGTTCATTATTACGTTCTTATCAAGTATCAATACACATCTGATAATTAATAACACGACGTGAGATTGGAGGTTTCTTGTGCGGTCTAGTTGAGGTCTTCATTCTTCTTTTGGACGTCGTGTTTGATGGCAGTTGTTTTTCGGCGTTTGGCCGTATGACCTTCGACGTTTGTACCGATAGGCTATCCAGAAATATCGGTAAACACCTACAAATTTGTGCTGTGTAACATATCGGAAAATCGGAGACCTTAATAACAGGAAATTGTAATACACCAAACATGTAAATAGTCGAAATAATAGAAGCGCAATTTGAAAAACAGCAGAAGCTGAAAGGAAAAAAAATATTCATGTTTAGGATTAAAAATTCTTGTAACAATAGCCCGGCAATTTTGTAAATTCTATCTAATATTCCTACCGTAAATTTGGATTCTGAAGTTACCGAATCAGCTGCGTTACAATCGCAAATTTTAAAGAATTAATAATAATTTAAATCACTATAAAGTTAAGCGATTAATCATGATTGAATTAAGCCCTTGCTACTTTTTTCATAAAATTTTAAATAAATGTTACTTGTGGGGTAATTTGAATGAGGCGTATTTCAATGGTAGTTTTATTTGACAACGAAAAACTGTTTGTCTCCTTTCTCTGTTCCCCATTTTGCATAAATTTAACAAAAATTTGGAATTTTCTGGTTTTTTTTCTGTGGTCGTCATTACCACAGCTATTAACCCTTACGTACTATGACAGTAGCCTAAATATCTAGCCACGTTGATCCTATCCGGTTGTGTTTTTCGTCAGGAAGTCATTAACTTTATTTCAAATATGTTTACATTCAGTGACGTCTTAAAGTAATTTAGAAGAAAGCGATACAACTTTCACATCAACTTTTGTCAAAATATCAACGAAAAATATTTACATTAATAAGCATTTTCTGATTTTTCTACTCCAGAAGAAGAACAGACTGTAACACGATACACTTGCTGTACCGTGACACGCCACTTCATATCTGCAATGCTGATTGCTACAGTTTTGCGTCATTAGTGAAAGATATAATGCGCCGGCTCTTCCTTGTCACGAAACACAAAATTTAAACCTCCTCTTGTTCTCCAGTAAAATAAACCCTTCCCGAAAGGTGTTAAACTGCACAATCTTCCGGAAAACTTGGCAGAAATCTTCTGGAAAAGTGCGAAGTTTTGAATAACTTATTCAAGTGACGTCTTTGTTACGAGAATGCAATTGTTTTTATTCTGGTTCTCAGTTTTTTTACTGGTAAATAAGCTGCAAATAAAAATGGATTCGTCGAAATATCTGAAATATTTTCCAGTCTGTTTCTTATGAATATCGTCCTCCAAATGCAAGACAGTTAATCGGTTTAATCAGTAAGCCACGGCCGGACACAGCTGTATGTTTATTATGTAACGACAAGCTGTGTGTACACGTTACAGTCCTGACGGTCTATCGTCAGATTATGCATGGAAAAACGTAAACACCACATGAATTATAAATATGTGCTCTTTATATTTTTATTTCTATCTTAAATTTTCATCCGTCAGGAATGAAATAGGTACACGTAGCTTATCGTCACGTAATAAACACACAGTTGTATCCTATGGTGGTTTATTAATTAATTAATTAAATATATAAACAAAACGGGATGTCTTCCATTAAGCAAGGTAATTAATTATTAGCAGCGAACATCTGGCATTGTATGAAGGATTGGGGGTATTTGGGAATTGCGTTGTGAGAAGAATACTGGGTGGTGGAGGTAGAAAGCTGCATAGATAGTTATGAACTTAATAATTTATTGTCTTTACCGAATATTGTTAGGGTAAGGTGAAAGTTACGAAGAAATTGTTGTCGTGAAACCTTGCAGGAAGAGACCACGAGGGGAACTGAGGCGAAAATGGGGAGATAATATAAAGAGAAATGGCAAGATTAGGTGTTAGGATTTATGTTAGATTAACATGGCTTTGAACAGACTCCAGTGACGATATTTGTGAATACTGTAGCGAACTTTCAGCTTTCATGTAATGCAGGAATTTCTTGACCATCTGATTATGCATTAGCTTCTCATTTGTGGTGATATTGCATAAAGTTACTTTTAACAGTATTGTTTTGCAAGGACCCCCCCCCCTTTCCTCCAGAAGGGTAGTCCACTAAGTTAATCAGGTTGAAAGGTAATGGAAAAAAAATTTGGTATAATTTTATCACCTGGACTGAAATTAGTTGGGCGATATTACAGTGATGGATTCCTGTTTTGATGATGACGATGACAATATAATATAATATAATATAATATAATATAATATAATATAATATAATATAATATAATATAATATAATATAATATAATATAATATAATATAA
>Ga0123352_10003195_pt1 | contig 23517 bp, 16 predicted proteins | sample TergutLab28metaG_FD_89700 | JGI IMG/M metagenome (GOLD analysis project Ga0123352, IMG submission 89700) | Labiotermes labralis P1 segment gut microbial communities from Petit-Saut dam, French Guiana - Lab288 P1 | ecosystem: Host-associated > Arthropoda: Insects > Digestive system > Gut ...
CCGTAACCGTCCAAAATCGGACACATGTTTATATGAACTTTTTTGATCACAAAGACCTAGGAAATCACCTCCTGCAGTTATGCCCTAAAGTCGTGAAACACCCTGTATATACACACACACACACACACACACAAACATCACTCATATACACATGTTTCCCCCAGGGAGCGACAAAACCTTAATGGGTCAGGGACTCCTCATTATCGAGGCTTCACAATCGCACTCAGGCACATCACAGTCGGTAAGAGATCTGTTATCGGTAGGACTCCTCTGGACGAGTGACTAGCCCGACGCAGAGACCTCTAAATGACAACAAAGAACTCTCACAAGTCCATGCCGCCGGCAGGATTCCAACCCGCAATACCAGTTAACCAGCTGACGCAGAACCACTCCTTAGACTGCGCGGCCACCGGGATCGGCCTGTATACTATTGTGTGTGTGTGTGTGTGTGTGTGTATATATATATATATATATATAATGTAAAAATTTGAAAAATGTAAATGCATGTACTTGTACATACAATTTTCTATATGTGGCATATATATATATATATACAAAGCGGTAATTCAGTCGACGCAGAGGGTAAGTTTCAGGCTGTGAAACAGAGCAATCAGAATTTGATTCACGACAGAGGCAAGTATTGGTTTTTTCTTCAAGCGTCGATACCGCTTCTGGGGTCTACCCAGCCTCCTATTTAATGGGTACCGGGAGCTCTTTCAATTGGGGTAAGGTGGATGGGGCGTGAAGCTGACAGCTTACCTACTTCTTGTGCTGAAATTAAAAGTGAGTGAAGCCATGTCTCCTGTAACCCATGCGCTCTCATGGCGCACATAGAGAAAAAATTTTCAGTTATATATAAACAAATTTTCAGTTATATATATAATATATATGATATATAACTGAAAAATTGTCATTATATATGTATGTATATATATATATATAATGAATACTGTAACAAATTTAAAAAAAATATAAAGGCCAACCTCTGATCACCTCGGCATTTTGAAGTGCCCACTGAGGCTGAAGAAATATTTAAGCATACAGTATCAAGTACAGCATAGAAACACTAGACTGCAGTACCCCGATGGGTGAAATCAGCACTTGGTTTGCTCTAAAAATAAAGACAGTGTAGATGGAGGCCTTGGAGTAGCGCGTGAATATTATGGCAGTCGTGGACATAACGACTACGTGGTTTTTTTTATACATGTAACGTAGTAATGAACTTTAGAAGCTCCTCGATATCACTGCAGACTGATCGATCGCCAGTCATATATTTGCCAGGACTTTGGTCAATTCTACCCTTAAAATGGAGGCAGCATGTTGATGCTCAAAAAACCTCGTGCCTCCATCTATCAAACTACAGTTTTCTTTGCCCGATATGAAATTTCGTCATTGTGATAACATAAATTACAAAATTTGGTTGAAGGCACTTCTTTGCCTCCATGAAACGAGAGATAAGATTATGTCAGCGTGAGCTGCGTCTCCTTATCTCGATGTGCGAGGACAGCTAATCACCACCAAGCCCACAGCCGCCTTTCGCCATCCCACAAATGAACCTGCTGTTAAGTTACACGTAATACAGTTATAGTAAGTATATATTTAATAAACATAAATTGTAACGTGGGTGGCTCTTTTTTTTTTTTGCGATGGACACTCGAGTTTGTAAACTGGCAACAACCTTGATCATCATGGTGTTATTATTCCGAAAGACAGAAGAAGAAAAGAGGTACAAACGTAAGTACAAGTATTTTCTCACTAATCGTAATATACTTAACGACAGATTGTACTAATTGTAATTCGATTCAGTGTTGCAGTTTTTACACATTTTGTTAGATACAGTGATACCTAATTAGTCCAGCTATTGTTCTGTGAATTGTGCAAAATGATCTCTAATGTAATGCAATAGAATACACAACTCATATGGTTATTATTGAAATTTTAGGTACTAAAGTAATATAGTGAGAACAAAGAGGCTGCACTGTCAGTTGCTGAGAATATGACAGAATTTCATATCAATACACAAACTGCATCTGATTTTATAAGAAAGAAAGTGCAGGCCACGTAACCTAATCTGAACTGTTACCATGTCGGAAAGCAGATCCTTATTACCGAGATTATGGTGCAATTAAAAGTACAAATATAAAATTGTCTTATGTAATTTATTAACTAATTAGACAACAGCCTGTAAGAACGCGCTTTATTTCCTTAAAAACAAATATTGGAAGATCAACGAGGAGTGACTGTTAAATAACGAGACTGCGCGCGCAACTTTTGACCTTGACCTTTGATCACCAAATTAAATTTACAGGCCCTGTCCTTTACCGCTGCAACTTCCCTCTGTTATGTGCTAAACCACTCTCTGTTACTATGACGTGTAACTTTAAACAATCTCTGTACAGGCCTATAAACGCCTTTAGGGTTCCAGGAATTTTGAGGTTAACAGAATTTCTATGCATTCCTTACATGAAGATGATACGGTTGTCAGCCCAACACACCGGCCACCTTTAACTCTCAGAAAATATTCGTGGTACTCATTTCTGTTAAGAAGTTAGTCCATCCCAGGGTCATAGTGGGTCCGAAAGGAGTTCGTCAATGAAAAACTCAAATGACACCAACAAGAATCGAGCCCGCGAATTTCCGGCTTTTAGCGCAGTGCCTCACGCAACTGTGCCACCGCGTCCCCCGTAACTTTGACGTGGTGTCAAGAGACAATTCTCGTAACAACTTTTTTTAATTTCTGTAGTCACGAGTGATAAAACTGAGGAAAGGCAAACGTCAAATTTGCTTGAAACTAAAGAGCACTACTGCCGAGTGATATTAGTGGATGCTACGAGGCCAGGAGGGCTGGTGTGTTAAGGGGTGTAGCTTCCGCTAAGAATTGCTTTGAAGGAACCGCAGCAGCTCAGGTCCCCTGTCTTTCGTCGAATCTGATGTTTCATTATGGGATTTTAAAGTGTCCCTCATTGGACCCTATCCTATGCTAGATGAATCCAATCCGTTCCTTTAACTTGTTTGCTCTAAAATTATTTCAACACTTTTCACCTATCAAAACCATCATTTCCTTCATTTCACGAGCTTCCTATCCAAGACACTGTATGCTTTTTTCCATCTCCTCATACCGGCTATATGCTCTGCCCATCTTATCCTCCTTAGTTTGGTTACCATTAAAAAACTCCCAGTTACTGAAGAGAATTATTATTATTATCGAATTTCTCACTTCTCAGCTTTGGCTGGGAAATATTCACCTATCCTGGGATGTAGTAATCAACAGGATTAGGCTCGGTGGCATTACATGAAGTTTAAAAAGTTTCTTACAATTGAACATGTGCCAAGAATTACAGATTTTTGCAGTTGTATATATGTATTGGGGTGCAAGTTAAGTCTTGTTACACTTTGTGATAGTGACTTTGGAATTACTCCCGTAGTAATTCCAAAGTCACTATTATTATTATTATTATTATTATTACAACCGACCTACCACTTGATATGTTATCTTCTTCTCCTTCTCTTGCAGTACGCAGGTTATGTCCCGTTCACCTTCCCTAATTCTTGTAATTGATAAAATAATTAAGAGGATACAGACATGTGGGACAGGTTACTAACTATAGTGTTAGAGTCGTGAGTTCCACTCGAGGGAATCTACGGTGATATTTTCAGAGGCGTTTGTACCCAGTCCTTGGTTTTAATTGAACAGCCGGTAGACACACGTTTACAGTTATTTACTTGAATAACAAATGTTAGTTGTCAAACAAAGTTATAAATTATAATTCTTTGACGATACCTGGTGACTCGTGGCACTGAAACACACTTTATCACAAACCCGATGCTTCCGCGTATAAGTAAGTCCAACCGACACACATAATTTTTCGTTTAGGATGATTCTAAATTTGGCGGACAAATTAACACATCCGTGGAGCCCACCAGGAAGAATAAAACGAGGAAGACCTAAAGCTACCTGGGCGGAAAGGATTAGAGGACTGTTGGGGGAAAAGGGATTAATAGAAGAAGACTGGAATGACAGAGACAACTGGAGGAAGAAGATAATATAATTGTCAAATGGAGGCAGGAAGATGTAGAAACGTCGAACAACCTGCTAAATAAATAAATTAATAATCCAGATGGGATATGCAGTTTGCGCGTCCTCTCTGACTGACGAACTCGCACGGACTAGCTCGCGGCGTCCCTCTGTTTCCCTACACTTTCGAAATTTGAACAAAATCCGAATGTTCCATTTGGTTAAAATTTTGATTTCAACAACCCTTCATAGGTCGTTTCAGACAGACCAACGATAGCTCACATGCTCCTACACCAAGAGTTACGACTTCCTGATCTGTCAAGTTCTCAAGTTACATCCTCCTGTTGTTTCCAAAAGTCCTGCTTTTCTGTAGGCTCGTTAACGCCTTTTCTGCTAGTCACTTATTCTCTCTCTCTAAAACATTACGCGAGGCCTGTAGTTAGGTTTATCCAACCACCCTTAATAAAATGTAAATCTCTATATAAATTTAAGTAATCTGACCATCTTACTAATTTTATGTATCCACTTTCCTCCAAAATTGATTCAAAACTTCTCCATAAGGTTACATTATTATTATTATTATTATTATTATTATTATTACTATTTACTTATCTAATGTGAATGAGTTTTCACCCGTACACGACTACAGACAAAATAAATAAGAATAAAATATATATAAACGAAAGAGTTCAACAACACAGCACAAACAATACAAAATACAGTAAATACAAGTACACGTATCACCAAAACACCAACACAATTGTCACCTCACCCACTCATTACACAACAATTCAAAACCACCACAGAAGAAGATGCACACCAAGTAAAATAGTCACAATACATTCCAGTGCCCTCAGTATAAGGTCACAGTGACGTACATGGTACTTTGGTCCCCAAGAAATTCACCGTAGCTCACTTCACTACACTTCACTTCGAAACAAAATCACTTCACACAACACGTCAGTTCACGCTAGATCAATTCACTTCACGTCACTTTACTAATTACACTCAAACCTCACTTGAATTACATTTGCTTATAAACCTATTCTTAAACTTCTTTCTAAAAGTGTTTAGTTTACAGGGGAAAGACGCTAGTAAGCCTACAGGTAACTGGTGCAAGCTTTTAATGGTCCTATTTAAGTAGGAATATTTGCCAACATCTGTTCTTTGTTTCCTAGTCCTAATTTTCTGTTTATAATCATCCCACCTCGGGTATCAGGATTTTAGGAGTCTATCGCCTGTAGCTTTCCAGGCCCTTCCCCCGGTATATGCCTTGCAAAGGGCACATACTCGGGCTATCAATCTATGCTGTGCCAAAGTTTCCCAGCCCGACTCGTTTACTCGTGTATTATTTGCAAATTATAGCCGCTCTCTTTTGTACCCGATTTAAAACGCTTACCTGACCTCTGTATGGGTCCCAACACACCGCGCCATACTCAAATATCGGTCTCAGTAGTGCGGTATAAGCTAAACGTTTCGTATTTTTATTTCCCTTTTTGAGTATACGCATTATGAAATGAAGTGCCTTCCACGCTTTCCGTAGTGTGTATTGACATGATCTGCCCATTTTAGATCGCTGGGCATAATTATTCCTAAATATTTAAAGCTATTTTTCTCCGGGGTTAATAGATCCCCAAAACAATACCTTATTCGTTCCTTCACCCTACCTTCTGTGCAGCTTACGGCTTTACTTTTGCCTGGATTTATCTTCATTTCATATTCTATCGCCCATTCCCTTACATTATTTAGGTCCGTCTGTAACTTATGTAACTATTATCCGTTACTTTCCTGTATATTATACAATCATCTGCGAACAGCCGCGTATTAGACTCATTCATTAACATAAACTAGGAAAGTAGAGGACCTAATATGCTTGCGACACCCTTGAGGTTACTCTAACTTCCTGCGAACGTCCTTAGATACATTCCTGTACCCATACAACTACCTTCACGTCCACTCCGGTTGCCGCGATTTCCGAAGGTAGAATATCATGAGGAACGAAATCGAAAGCCTTTGAAAAATCTATTAATTTTGCGACTCTCCTGACTCGTTCGTCCGGTAAATCCGCAATATCCTGACAAACAGTAACTACTTGACTTTCACATGAGTACCCTGGTCTAAAATCATGCTGACCCCTCATATAATCATCCACACTTTTCCCACGTTTGTCTTAGTTGCATTTCTATAACGTGCTCCAGTTGCTTGCAAACCACCGAGGTTAGACTGACTGGTCTGTATTTTCCAAATGCCTTTCGATCTCGCCCCCTCCCCCTCCACCCATGTAAATGAGAACCATTAATGCTTTTTTCCAGTCACCTGGTATAGCATTATTATTCACCTTAATATCCAGCAATCTCGCGAGGTTTGAAATCATGACTTCCCCGCCTAAAATTAAAATATCCCCAGGAATACCATCTGGTCCAACGGATTTCACTCTCCCGCTTGTTGATAATCATTTCCTTGTAATGTTAATACTAATGTTGAAGGGTTTACCTGATTCTGTCGATTGAATTTGTGGATTATTACGTTCGAAACTGAATATAGACGCATAATAAGAGTTTAGGGAGTCGGCCTTTTCAAGTAGATCTCTGATGAACTGGCCATTATGGTCCTTAATCGCCAGGATATTTTCTCTATTTCCTCTACTTCGTTTAATATACATATATAACTCTGTCTAACATCTACCTTTATTTTGTAAGACCGACAACCAAAAATGTCTCCTGAGCCTTCTTTTTTTGCTACCAGTAACTCCTTGGATAATTGTTTCAGATCCGCTTGGTAATGCTGTCCAAATATTCTCTTACTGTACATTTTCTTCGCCTTTACCTTTAGCTGTTTTACTTGCTTATTACGTATAGTATTCACGGTTCGGATTTGTAATCAGAATTTTTTTTAGATACATAATGTTTGGTACCCTAGAAAATTATATCCCTATAACGTAGTCAGATCGCCTCTACGCAACTGCAATTTCTAGCCCATACGTTAAACTTTCCCCAGAGAAAGGCTTGCAAGCCTAGAACATCTGTTTCGTGGTACACTGGGACTATTCTTTCCACTTTTGGCTTCCGACAAATTTCGTCCCTTTCTATTTCCAGCATAACCTCGGTATGGTCGCTGATTCCGGGCAAAATATTACAAGAGGTAAGCGAACTTCCAGGTCTGAGAAGGTAAATATCCAACAACGCGTCTCCTCTTGTGGGGCCCCTTACTACCCCAGTATAACCATTATCCCAAACTACGTTGTTCACAATCGTCTGAAATCCGCTCGCTATTTCCGCATCCCCTTTCCAGTCAGCCTGAAGTCAATTCAAGTCACCGCCTATAATGCTTCTCTTCGTTAAATTTCGCTTAGGTAAGGTACGGGCTGCTAATCTTCCAGTAGCCAACATGTCCTCACTCGGAGCTCTGTAAATGCCTAGAATTTCCCACGTACATTTTGGATCCATTCCTTTCACCTCGACTGCGATCATCTCAAAATCATCTTCCCACAACTCCGTACAAGCAATGAAATATTTAAAACAGATAAAACCCCCCACCACGGGCAAATTTATCCCCTGAAAGTTGTACAATCAGCCCTGACTACTTCAGCATTTTAATATCTTCCTTAAGCCATGACTCTGTGCCTATAATAACATCGGGGTTGTACTTGTCAACTAAATTTCAGAATTCTAATGTTTTATTATAAATACTTGTACAGTTAGCCTGGAGCGTACCTAGTGACTTACCTTCTATCCTATACGCAGATTCCTCAGCTACAGATTTCACCCTTGACCCAAATGCAATTTCCCTACTAATCAAGTTACTATTCACTGGTCCACCTTCTCCATGTAAAGTCTTTTGTTCTTCTACCGAAGATCGCCGCCTTTCCCTGGTATTCTTCGTTCTGTGATTCCCTTTCTCGAAAATTTGTCACTTCGTACTCCCTGCCAATCCTCCGACATCAAGCCCACTAACTCTAGCATATAGTTGTCCAAGTCGATTCTTCCCTCTTCCATTCAGTTGCAGTCCATCTCTAACGAAATCCCATCTTCTATCTACCTGTTCGGATCAACGAAGTGTTTGTCGCCCAGTCGAATGTATCATTAAGTGCCCCAACACGCCGCGATGACACATCTGTACGTCCCAACACTCCATTCTGGACAAGTCTACATTTCGGGAGATTACTCTTTGTCGTAGCCACCAACGCACATACTTTTCCCATTACAAGATCAAGATTTCTTGTTGTTCTCAAGTCAATAGTACCAAAGTGAATAATAACAGTATCTTGACTACCTAGATCCCTCTTATCTAACACACTGTAGCTGTTCGGTTTTAATCGCCGGATAGCACTACACCATCATATCTGCGCCTTCTGCTCCAACATTGCGTACCATTGAGTCACCGACCACCATACGCTTTGAAAAATTTGCTTTTCAGGCACTGTATCCCTCTTCCCAACTCCCACCAGCAGTAACTTTTCTCCCAGCCCCTGTTTCTAGACTTCAGTTCGTCAATTTGTCGCAGCGCGTTTTGCAGTTTCTCCTCTAGCATTCACACCTTTTCAATCCTACACTTTTCACAGTTCCACTTCTCTCTCTCAGCCCCTTGAGCCTTCACGCTTCTACATCTATAATGATACCAACGTCCACATAGTTCAGATTGGATTCCCGACTTCGCACACAGCACAGAGATTTGTACAATGTACCCCCCTTCCACATGATTCTGACCAGTTCCGCCAATCATTAATAAAAGAACTAAAACAATTGAATTCAGCACCGTCAATCCCAAGCAATCACCAGTCGTTCGGTTAGCGTCACCACGCCTAGGTACGCCACGCCACGAGAATCTCCCAGCCCAGGTACCCTCTCTCGCCAGGTATTCCTCCAGGCAACAACCCACTGTCTACCCTTTCTCAGACGTTCACCACAAACACGTCTGAACTCCACGACCTTCGCGTGAAGGCTGACGTTTCTTTTTTTCTTACTGTCACCCGAACCATTTTGTTGCTTAATTTTCTTTCTTATCTTAGAAGTGTCTCCCAGATGTCTTTCGTGTGACTGCTCCGGTGATCTTGGAACCCTCTAGACTCGAACTGGAGATCCTGGTATTGCTGGACAGGTGTCTTGTACCTTTACATTATGCAATGCGTGTGGTTATTCTTCTTGTCCCTTAGGCTCTTTTCGCACTTTGTTCTCAGACCATTCAAATTTGTTCTGACCTGAGAGTTAAGACATCATTATTAGATTTCAATAAAATACTGAACCGGCTTTCACTTAAGCAGTTTCCTTTCAGGCATTCAAACTTGTACGTACGACTCGGACTGCAATGCAAACGCATACTTTAAGAGCAAAGCTACTGTCAATATAAGAGAAGTTTCGTTTTACATGTAGTGGAACGGGGCACCTTCTTGTGTTGTTCTGTTGTTAATTGTGTTGTTCTATGTATTGTTTGCGTGTAAATGTGTACTGTTATACTGCTACTGGGTGACAATTCAATTGTAGTAAACAAATATATCATATCAGATGTAAGCAAACGGTATAAGCCTCTCCATGCAACCAAGTTATCGCAACCGCGTTTCTAAAAGACAACATAGATAAACCACGGATATCAAAATATAAGTTATTTTTTTCGTTAGTACCAAGAGGCATTTTATTTTCTTCTTCCTGATTTGTGTTAAAGTAAACTGTAAAAGTAATGGTAAAACTGCCCTGGAGCGCCATAGGCGCATATGGGGGATAGGAGGTGTAGCTCCACTCATTTTGAGGCTGCGATCTAGATGGAACTGAGTTGTCAGCTTCAAACCACGTACGCTTTTCCCGGGGGAAAAGGTCTCCGGCATCCATTGAAGAGGAGGCTGAGTGTGCCACAGAGGTGGTCTTGCCGTTTTGACGACAGATGACAATATGGCCCTGCCGAGAGTAGAACCACGATAACTCGGACGTCAAACACATCCTTCCCTAGTCTCTACAAGGACTACTGTATCCATGCTTCCAAACTGTACTGAAATTGTGCTTGAATATTAAATGTGTTCTCTATTATGATAATACAATTAGCACAATCTGATTTACCGCCCTTTCTTCGCACAGTGATCACATTATACATCAAAATGTTGCCAAGCAGATTAATAACAGTGAACACATATTATGTTTGTAATGTCAACCTGGTTACGGTCAGCTATCAGCAGGATCTTCTTCTTCTTCTTCTATTTCTTCTTCTTCTTCTTCTAACACTACAACCCTGAATGGGTTTTGGTCCTGTGTTCCACACCATTCTAGGTTTACCTATTTTTGACGATTCGACTCTTATTTTTCAGTTTTACTTTCTTAAAATTGTTCATCACTTCTTTTCTCTATTTACCAGCAGTATCAGACATGACAATTAATTGACGACATGACTACACGCAAGACTTAAAACTACCCTTCCACATTCTAGCGTTAAGACACGTATCGGAAATTTTAAGAGTAAAGTTGTGTTTTGCCCACACAGTATATTTATGTGCTCCGTATAATCAATCCGTAAACAGCGATTGCTACCCTATATAACATTCACCAACTGGTTATGCTAATGGAAATACAACGTGTTCTCTCTGTGGTACGAATTCAATCATCGTATGCAAATTAGATATTAAATTACTTTCATTACTGTAGTAATGAAAGTAATTTAATATGTAATTTAAAAAAATAATGAAGCCAAATTAAACTACACTGTAACTAGAATGTGACAAATGTCGGCTTACGTACAGCGTCTCCTTCATTAAGAGTCTAAAATACTTGTAAAATGTAAAATACTATCGTTTACTTATATCGTCATTTTAAACAAGACAGGCAATGTTCGTGTAAACGTAACATCAAGACACATTCGCGTAACCTTTGTTGCAGTGGAAAAACAATAAGCATACATATTCTGACTGTAACTGTAGCCTTAGATATTCAGATATGCAATGCGCATGCGATGTATTATATTGTCATCTGTGGTCTGATTCTACCAGATTTTTCCACATTATCTCACAAAAGGCACGATTTTCGACAAAGAGATTTGAATATAAAATGTGTGATTTTATTTTCTGTACAATGTTTATCTGGAACATTTCTCATTCTAACACCAATGAAGCGAGATATCATAAGCGTACACATGTCTTCGTGTTAATTACCTGTTATTCTTGTCAGACTTTAATGAAACTTGAATTTTCCTCGACAAATGTTCGAAAAATTCTCCAACTTCAAATTCCATAAAAATACGTCCAGTGGGAGCGGAATTGTTCCATGCGGACGGACAGACAGACATGACGAAGCTAATAATCAATTCTCACAATTTTGCAAACGCGCTTAAAAAGAAGAATTTGAGTACAGCCACTGTCCGATTTACTTTAGGGTTGCGTTTCGCGGAACTTTAAGCAAGTCGAAATATACGTAATTCGGAATTTCCCTAAGTTCAGTTCAATTCAATTTCTTTATCTCACGGGCAAGAAATATTACAAAAGTGTGCTTCACAACGTTCAATAAAGAGATTATGACAAGTGCCAGTACGAAAGAGAATATAATATAATATAATACCCCCTGCTAAATACGTGTCCAAGAATTTTTAAAGTTGCACAGACCGGAAAAATTGAAGTAAGTGGAAGTTACCGTAAGTCGAGTATTACTTAAGTCGGGGAGTTACCGTAGTCCGGTTAACACCTTTAGTATGCACGAATGTATTGTGTGACGATGCAAGGAATCAGTAACTCCTTAGCCGAGTGTTCGCTCAATTGATATAACTTTACTGGAAGTCTAAAATGGAATATGTCTTCGTCCTAAGATTATCGCAAAAAAAAAAAACAGATACAGCCAACACCACTGTTCGCAGGTACAGAACGTGTTTACCTACTCTTACAAAACCTAAGTTGCGTCTTTAATCACAGGCAAATGCGGCCATAAAACTAACCGCGACGGTTGATACAGGAGTGACATTATTTGCATCACTACAAAATGCAGGGTAATATGTTGGTAAGATGCATAATACATGAATGTTCTGGTATAAAAATATTACAATCAAGACAAACTGACATAAGCAAGTAGAGAGTGTACGGCAAAAGAAAATTACGAGACTTTTTGCAGTATGGTTTTTACACGACTTTCAATCGATAGGTAACAGACATAACTATGTTATATATTATCCTACATATCGCATCATTTTAAACAACTTGTTTATATAAAACAACATGATAAGGCATTCAAGTAACTTCATAGATCCACAAATGAGCACATGGCAGTATTCATTATAAGGACATGGGGTGATATTTTTCATATAACTCCAGCTACATGCACTTACAATTAACAAACACCTACATTGTTGTGTTGTCTCACTGTATGTGCATTTAGCTGGATTTTTATGAATAATATGCTTAATGCGTGTTGTATGTATAATATTAATATGGTGTTGTACGTTAATACAAGACATAACTACCTCTGAATAATATTCAAAATAGTCTCCCCGAATACGGTTACATGGGCCCAAACCCGTGGGAGAAAAGGAATAGAGCGTAGCGGTGAAAGATTTGTTGTGCACTTTTTTGGTCACCTTAACAATTCAGAAAGATTTCGTATTTCTTGTATTTGTGTCGAAAAGGCTCTTAATGTCCATAACAGATCATATGTGTCATGCTTATACAGTCAACTCTTTCCTCAGTCTTAGCTCGTACCTCACAGAAAACGCAAGGACAATTTTTTTTTAATCCCGAAATATTACATCAAAAGAATGTCCTTCCGGTAGGAATCGCGTTCTTCCATTTCACGAGAGACAGACGGACGGGTAGACACGACGATGCCAGTAGTCATTTTTCGCGACTGATTTGAAGATGCGACTGAAAATCTGTGGAATTTTTACAGATAGCAGCACGGTTTATTAAGACACGTCGGACATTTACTGTGAGTGACAACAGTTTGTGTTCGGCTCGACGTCTGGAATTGCAGATAAACTCCTCTCTCCGAAGTGCCAGAAAGCCTCTAGCAACGACATGAGCAGTGCATAGTTTTAACACCAATGTTCTCAAATTTACAGGATCCCCTTCGCCGGGTGATCCCTGCGTAGAGGACATAGATTGTTCGATATATTTTGGGAACCATGCCGAATGCATTATCGGAATAAGCGGTGCCGGAGAGTGCGGCTGCAAAGTGGGTGCACACTTCAAAGAAGACAGATGTTACGAGACAGCTAGTAAGTAAAATGCCTAAACTTTGGGACTTACTTCACTTCAAACCCTTCAACCCGAATCATACAAGGAACTTAGTAACCTAACTAGTCAACTTGAGGTTTCGTACCTATTTCAAAACAACGGCAAACATTATTTTTAAACCTGACTTTCAGAGTTTTGGAAAGTATGCAATTGAAAGATTTGTCGTTTTCCAGAAACAGTAACGCTGCAAGTGTCATAAGAGATGTGCCATTATTATAATTCTACTTGTTTCTTGACATGGGACAGGCAGTTACTTTCGTTCCAGCGCTAAGTAAATAGCTCGTCATTGATCCCAGTGGTCTCTCCGTCCAAGGCGTAGGTCTACGCCAGCTCTCTTGTCGGGATTGATGCTTCGAATACCGCTGGGGGCATGGAAGTCTGTATCTTGTGAGTGTTGTGTGTAGTCCAGTAGACATTTCTGCGACTGACCGATCACTCGTTCAGAGGAGTCCCACCAAATGTGGTGTGTCTGAGTGTGATCGAGGAACCTCATTCGAGGAGGCCTCGACCAACCAAGGATGTCCAGCCATGATTATATATATATATTCTTATAATGATTCTGTGGTTGATTTTGTTTCCGTTGTGTGTTTAGTTCTTTATTTCTGAAACAATTTATATTCAGACTTGCTAGAGAATTTTTTATTTTGGTAGTTTTTCCCCAAGTATTAAAATTTACGTATATAGGTAGCCCCTGCTTGTTCAGTTACTAAATTCCTAACCTTTTTGTTTATTCTACACTTTCTCATAAATTATGTTACAGCACGATTAAAAAGAACTGTTAATAAAAGTCCCCTTTCTGTCTTATTGTGTCCTCGGAAAAAATAAGTAAATATTTACCTCTGAGTTGGTTTAAGTGCTGATGATTCGGACATCTATTGCGGAGGTAACCATTTCGCATCCCGGTAGGGACACAGATCATCTTGAAGATGTTTGTGGTTTTCCTCAGTTCTCCCATGAAAGTGATGAGACATTACTGTAAAATACGCCAAAATCGTTCCAGCCCATATACTTAGTTGCTAAGAGACAAGTCAAGTAGCTACCATTAACTAGGAATTTATCTAGACACTTATAATTTTTGAAGACACTGTGTATTCGCGTCGCAACAGAAGTTTGGAGGGCTAGACTCGCACACCCACCTCCCCGCAAAAAAAAAAAAAGGTTCTTTCCGTAAGAAAAAATCTTTTATTCCAATATAGTTACGTTTCTCACTTCCTTTCCTTCCTAATTTTATGACAGTTCTGAAATATTAGTACGAAAACTGTATGATTGTTAGCAAATAATACCTTCTTACAACTTTCAGAAAAATAGTTCCTCCATAAAAACACAGATTAGTGGTTTTGTGTCTCCACTTTTGTGTGAAATTAAAATAAGCTACAAGTGATAAACTCAAGATCTTTGTTTCAGTACTTGGACAGAAGTGTACGGTGAACAACAACTGTGAACTTGCTACCGGGCAGCCTGCCTACTGCGTCAAAAGTGTGTGCACATGTCAGAACGGCTACCGACCAAACCAAGATGGCACCGAATGCAAAAGAATAAGGCGTAAGTTCGATAACCATGTGGAAAAGGCACAGGATTCACTATATAATCCAGATCTTTTCGCTTTTATGGTTTAAAAATAACAGTTTACTTGTATTCAAGTGATCAAAATCATTCATAAAGACAGCAGTTTCTTCCTAATCGGAACATTCGTTTCCAGATGACAACGTAATTACGTGGCTATACTCAGTATCACAACTGAAAGGAACCTGAACTGTCGGCTTTAGCGTCACATTCCTTTCTTTATTCAGCCAAATAACGTCTGCTTAATTTGGTCGCCTATATATTACAGTAACTGTGGGAAACCGGCGACTGCTAGCAATATGCTAAGTCCAGTGGGATTAGCAAAATAAAACCTATATCAGTTTCCCCCTGTTATTAAGAAATATTAGTAGACATAACTCTGTATGTAGCACATGTAGGATATTTTTAAAAGATAACAAATGACATGTTCTTTCAGATTCAGTCTAATATACACTGTGCATATTTCATCGTATCGTTCTGCAAGACAGCTGTCACGAGAGCTTTCATCGTATAAGTAGCATGTGTCCGTCCACACTTTAGATTCCTCTTTCACCCTACAGTTCAACTTATCTTATTTCATAGCTGATTCTCGAAATGCAGGCTTCGATACTTCAAATGATATTTATTGACACATAACAGAGGGCATATCTTGAAATACTAGCAACTTAAATCCAAATTCCATCTTGCAACGAATGTGGATGTTTCAAATATCGACTATCAGCGCCCTCCACAAATAAAAATCACACTGCTTCAAGTCCGGTGACCTAGGAGGCCACAGTACGTGATTTCGCCAAATTCATTCTCTATGGCAGTCATTAAGAAGCTGCTGTGTTGGCCGTGGTCTTGTCCTGAGTGAAGTAACACACAATTTCCATTTTCGTATTAATTCTCTCAAGAACTGCTTCATAATTAACCGCAAAGAGCTGCAGGGATTTATTGTTTCTTCGAAAAAGACGGGACTCGTAGTCTTCCTCTTATGCACTGAACACGAGACTCAAGACTTTAAATTCATGCAAAGAAATGTCATGAGTTGCACCGGGAGTTTCGAAAACCCCGAATTTCCTGTATTGTTTGTTTATATTCCAATTTAATGTAAAATGTGCAGTTTGCAAAAGTGCTGCAAAAGAATAACTTTTTTTTTCAACAAAATATGTTTCTCATGTTCACTGTCCAGCTATCGTGTGCTACTCACAGCACATGAAAAAGGGCCTTCAATTTTCAGCACCTTTGAGAAGAAAAACTTTCCGTGGAGTTCTGCCTTGACTAAGCGAGCTCTTAATTTCTCATGCTATGAAACACGATTAAAGATACACTCTGTATTTACTGGATGCAGCGAGGTAAACAATTGTGACCCTTTGTGTTACACAGTATTCCCAATTTGAGGCAAGGCACTTCTTTTTACGCTTCTTACACAGATCACTTTCACAGAACCCTGACCACCACCAGTAAGATATAAGTAACGACAGATCCCACTGATGGTTTCTTATGCGTGAGTGTACCATCCACCGTGAATACATTTTCGGAGTCAATTAAAAGGTAAAGCAGTCCCATTACAGGCCTGGACAAGCCCAGAGGGTTCCAGGAAGTTAAGGTTCCCAGATTTCGTGACAACGGCACAGGATGGTGGTAGGTTGTCAGCCTACTACATTACTACATTACTAAAATTTTTATACAACACTGAATAATATAAATCTTCAGTCTTTCTACTTCCACTAATGATAAATTTTTATTACTTGCAATCACTAATAAATGCAGGAATTTCGCCCATTTCTCATATATTTACTAAGCCCATCAGTGGATGGTGTGTAACCCCAGTCAACACTACTAAAGGATGCTTATCGTAATGTCACTGTAAAGTAAGCGAATACCAAAAGTCATAATGTTACTATATTGTTTAATACTCTTAGATATGCACTGTTCTCGGGTACCAAAACATGAGTGTGCTGAGCATCGAACTGTACCAGCGGAGGAGAATTGAAGACGAAACGTCATTTTTTTCCTAGTTTCCACTTTGGATGGACGTACTGAGCAAATCAGCCTTAAGCATTACCACTTCTGACCAATTCGACCATCCGCAGCAACATAGACTATTTGATGAATTTTTGTTGTGTTCACATGGTCGCAAAAAGCGACTATTGGGTACGTCATGTTAGTCCTTGTATCCGTATGTATCAGTGCAGCTCGCACTAGAAGGATTCATGCGAAAGTTTATACTGGAGACTTTTATGATAAACTGTCCATAAAATTCAACTTTGGTTGAAATCGTTAAAAAAAAATGTGTCGGGCACTTTACACGAAGACCTAAGTACGTTCTATTGTTGCCGGTGATATTAAATCGCCATAAAATTTCTCTCATGGGTTGAAATGGTATCCCCCTGTTATAATAGTTGATGAGGTATAATTATTACGCGAACGCGCTTACGTTATATGTCGACAGCCTCTCTTATTCTGGGTTTCCTCAGTTATTCCAGGGGATTGAATAGCTAGTACCTCTAACTGCGCCATAACACGTTTCTGCAGCATTCTTTGCAAATCATTATTTACGTCATCACCGCACCATTTGGCTCTATACGCCTATAGTTCGAGATGAGAGGTTAGTTACATAGAACATAAAAGATATAAATAAAGTTAATGAGTCAGCTGGTCTTGAAAGCATATGCACAACCTTATCATTTACCCTTCTCACAGAACGGAACTTTATTAATTATTACTTTGCACAAACATCTTACTGCACGGAAGTTACTGTAATCGCTAACGATAAAAACGAAGGGATTGAAACACTGATATAAATGAAAGTTTTGGTGTCTAGTATACGTATTTTCATGTATATACCTGTAATTGGATAGCAGAAGGACAATCGAAGGGTGCTGCAAGTTTTGTGCGTTGAATATGAAGGCTGCAGCCACAGCTACGGCACACACATGCACACACACACGCACATGCACACACACACACACTCACACACACACATACCACACACGCACACACACACATGCACACACACCACACACACACATGCACACATACCACACGCACACGCACACACATGCACACACGCACACGCACACACATGCACACAGACACACCCATGTCTGGACGTTAATTACATAATTTTGTACTGCACTCAGAACTCGATGAACCCTGCGAAACGGATTTTGAGTGCGTCGCCAATAACTCGAGGTGTGGCTACGTCTGTCGCTGCATGGTCAACTACATTCAGAGCCGCCAGAAAGACAAATGTCTCAAAGGTAATCAGAATCTAGAGAAATCTTAGAGGTTCAGATTAGTTTTTAACATATTTGGATCCGCTGAGAAGGCTTGTTTATAAATAGCAGGAAAATTCAGGCAACGACCACCTGAAGAAGAAAAGAGGTATAGCTCTAAACTTTCTTTAACCTCGGCGCTACACGTCTGTGAGTGGCAGCACCACGTCCCGGCCGCTTTACCCCCTAGGAGGGATGTGCATACCCCTTGTATAAGGGGTTCGGTGGGCCCCAGGGTCGGTCTGAAATCTTGCAGAAAATCTTGCCTCCCCCCCACCGAGATTCGACCCCCGGACCGTCCAGCCCGCAGTGAGTCGCACCACTACGCTATTCCGACCCACTATAAATGGGACAATAATATTAAAATGTATATATGAGAAAGACCAACAAGATGCACACTTTTTCTTAATAATTTATTTCAATTAAATTATCCCCGACATGTTTCGAACAAATAACTGTTCATCATCAGATGGTCTGTACAAGCAGCTTACAATACCATGCATCTTTATGAGGACTCTAGTCGCTGACACTATACGATTGATACAATATCTATCGTATCGTATTCCCATAAAGATGCATGGTAAAATACTCTAAGCTGCGTGCCCAGACCTCCTGATGATGAAAATTTATTTGTTCGAAACATGTCGAGGATAATTCAATTGAAATAATTTATTTTAAAAAATTATGCATCTTGTTAGTCTTTCTCGCGCATTAGTATCACGATGCACGGTTCAGAGAATGTAAAGATTAAAATGAATCTTTAAAAAATACGAGGGAGGGTGTTGAGTGGATTATTTGGACTCTGGTTTCAGAGTAGTGACGGGCTTTTTTAACAGGCTAATGGGGCCTTTCTTCAATAGATGAGGCACTATCGACTTCTTGAAAAGGACTCTTTTGCATGGAATTAGTTACTTGAGTCCATATAAATTCCACTTAGGTTCATATGACTTAATCTCTAACAAAATGCTTTGTACTACATACTGGTTATGATCAGGCAATAGTAGCCTCACCAAAAGCGATCGCGAAATTCTAAATCGACATCTATTGTCACACTTTTCATTTCACTGTGTTTAAATTTATTTTAAAATATTTAACACCGACATTAACGAGTAACTTCAATACCATCCACCCTAACAGTTGAAAAATATAATTACATTGTCTTGATTATATAATTTTATTATTTTTCAGTCCTCGCCGAAAGATCATAAACTGAAAACACGTTAACTCGAATTTCACTCAAATCACATTCATATAAGTCCGATATCTGCTGTTTTTATAAATAGCTGGTCGACGAATAAGACTGGCATAAACCTAGAAAATAATGTAAATGTCTTCACAGTTCGCGTCTTTTTATTTCACCCTGTTTTTTAATATGGAATTAGGCCTAAGCGAAAACCTAGTCAGAAAAAGACCTGCTAAGAGGAAGTCATTAATCGGTAGCTCTTCTCAACAGCGGCAGACAAAATGGGTGATCCTTGTGAAGAGAACGAGCAATGTTCAATGTTCGTCCATAAGGCAATGTGTGACGCTACTGGCTACTGCAGTTGCCCCACCGGCTCCCACCACGTACCACCCAACAGCAAATGTTACCCAAGCATCGGTAAGTAGCTATCACCGCGACTCGATTTTACGAAAATAAGAGTATCCTCAATGTCCACGATGGCGCAAACGTCACTTGACCCTACAGACGTGTTAATTTAATTTTATTAACGAATTATTCACACTTATGGCCTATCCGATATGTACAAATTGTCCCTCCTTGAAACAATTTTCCAAGTCTTCCGGCCCTGAAGCGTTGGCAAAAGAAAAGACAACAAGTTATCGTACTACGGCCGTTCCGTTGGTCAACATGGGAGTGCCAAAGGAATTTTGCGACATTTTGTGCGTTTTCGGGCTTTAATTGCCGTCATTTTAGAAAGTGTTATCTTTCTGGTTACCAACGTTTTTTAAGAATACGCAGCCTGAAATGTGTCGAACCCCTTAAACACTGCCAGATTAGTATGACGTGAGGGAGTTGTATGATTATTTCCTAGTTCAGTTATGGTCACGAAATAATGGCTAAGGAACTGCCTAAACAATGGCACGATATTTTTTGTCTTTTTTTACGCAACAGCCCAAATCGGGCCTAGGCCGCCTCATTGGTGAGGTTCCTAGATCACACATAAATAGACACGCAGAAGCAATAAGATTCCCCTGAACAAGTGATCAGATAGTCGCAAAGACCGCCACCCACACAACACACAAAATGAAACACACAGAAGAGACAAAGACACGTGCCCTCAACAGGATTCGCACCCGTGATACCAGCAATCAAGCAGCTTCGGACCTAGGCCTTTGACCGCACGGCTACCGGGATGGGCTCTAAATTAAACTACATCACTTAAATTTGTTAATTAGAGTTTTGAGAAACTATCCATTTACGAGATGTGCGGAATACTGTGTATTTCACTGCAGTTCACAACCCTAAGTTGAGTTATGTTTGAGAGCCAGATTAGTTCAACATGACGGTCATACAGAATTGGACTTATAGAAGAAAGATCATTAAACCTAAAGACTTTAACCTCCGTTAAATTGCACTCAACATTCGAAATAAAACATACATTTTAATTCCAATAGAGTACCTGTCGATATTCAGAGACATGACTCTCCACCGTCTGCCCCACTTCAACCCAAACACACACACACAAACTAGTGAAGTTTACTACGGACTGTTGACATACCGAATGACGGTATGTACTTCGTCAGTCTCCAAACTATTTTCTTTTGTTTCTGTCTTGTGTCGCCTCCATTGAGTACTTTTGGTACTAATGTATATTAAACTTTATAGTACAATTTATCTATCTTTATTTGTAATTTCGATTTCGAAACTGATTAACACGTATTTATTAAATCGCTTTAAATTAATATTTGTACTCCTGATTGTAGGTTTTACTTGCGTGTAACAGAAGAGCCTAGAATCTCAACAAGGTTATGTGCCTCTATACTCTACAGCAGTTAATATCACCCGAACATGAAATAAAATCGTGAAGGTTAATGTCAATAAATACAGGTGGCAGTCTAAGCCAAAATACCTGCAACAATGACAGCAATATGTATATTTTAAAGCAAAACATACGGCCAGGTCACGCACTGTTAGTCAAAGACAGTAAGTGGAATGCGTAATGACGGAAGAGCTTTGGAATCGTGCTAACATACACGTTGTAGTGTGTGTCTGTGCATAACAGTAACTTAGTAACATCGCGGATCAACTGCAGTAGAACTGCAGTTTCCGTAGTCCGTGTACTAATCAACCAATTTCACACACAAGTAACAAGTAAGGCTTATATTACTTACTCCACGAAGCAGCGTCCTTCTTGAGAAGCTAACCGGTTCTCAGCTAGTCAAGAGCTTGCCCGCATTTTATGGAATCCGACGTTTCAAAACCGGAATTTACAAGTGACCGCCATCTGTCCCTATCCTGAGCCATATCAATCCAGTCCATGCCCCCATCCCACTTCCTCAAGGTCCATCTTAATATTATTCGCCCATCTATGCATGGGTCTTCCGAGTGGTCTCTTTCCCTGCAGGTTTCTCCACCAAAACCCTGTATATACCTATCCTCTCTCCCATACCTGCTTCATGCCTCGCACATCTCATTCTTCTCGATTTGACCACCCGAACAATATTTGGTGAAAGGCTTATATTAAAGTTTCTAAATACAAAATGTAATCTAGGTCTAACTATTTTGTATATTTGTTTTTTGTAATTCCCTCGAATTCTGAGATATGACTCTCAATTATCGAATGATGTGGTGTAGGGCTGACGTTGTGAACTTGCTACACGGAAGATACCTGGTTCAAATCTCGCCGAACACCAGTTGTTCTAACAGACTTCTTCGTGGTTTCCCTCAGTGCCACAATAGTAGGCCTACTTGTATTAGGTCACAGTATCTGCCTTCAAAATCATTTTCATATCATAATTTATGGTGAATTACAGGGATCTCCTATTCTCCAGATGTATGCAGTATTTTCCACCGAAACGTCGGTAGGTTTACACCAGACTAAGTAAATAAGTCACGTAACACCAAAAAAATTCACTATTTTCTAATTTATGTGTACTGTCGTTTACATTGCTAGTATATGTTTCGATGCTACTGCCACGCCGTCTTCAGGTAGCTTAGACCAAAATTTCTTGAAAACATTCAGCAATAAAACAGGTCAAAATAAACATACATACATATGTTGTACTTTATCTTTGTACGGCATCATGTCCCAGAAGAGGCTGATGTCAGCCTTCAACTATGCTGCAAATTGTCTCCTTCCCACTTCACAGTGTGATAACATTCATCATCAAAATAGATTCAAAACAACCTTTGTAACTGCCGTGTCTACTGTCCACAGACCAAGAGATGATAACTCCTAGGAATGCAATAGATGTGCATGTGCAAGACTTCATGGTGACGACCACCTGCAACTGTACACCCTGAGTTCATTCGCTCACTGCACGTTACTCGAAATTCTTGATATTGTGTCTGTATGTAAGGGCAGAACAGTCACATAGTCTTCCCTAATGCCAGCAGACCACCGCACAGCACAAGATATGCCTACTAACCTGTAGGGATCATCTTGTGATCTGTGGTCTGTATGTTCAGCTCTGAAGGACACTTGCAAATTGTTACAGGGCTGGGTGAAATGTGCGAAGACAATGCCGAGTGTGTGGTGTCATCAGCGGTGTGCAGCGCAGGCATATGTCAGTGTGAACCAGGCTTCATTCGCAGTGCAGACAACAGCCAGTGCAATGGTAACTGATTCGTGTTACCTATGAACTTACTATACACCACAACAGAATTAAACTTATGAACCAAAGTTAAGCTATACATGATTTCAGCATTAACTAGATCTACTACAGTCATTTGTACCATACGGAAATAACTTCAACCAAAGATACATCGCAATTCACAAGTGTCAGCCACTTGGTCCTATCAAGTTCACACAGCATGAGTATTCATTTTAATATTATCACTGTACATCTCCCTGCAGATTTCCCAACACATGCACTCAGAAGTTTGGCGCATAAGTAATGCTCTAAACTTGTATTCAGAACTGTTTAGAATCTCACCTCAGGCACCAGTAAATAAAAAAAGGATTTTTATGGTTTTCCACAGTCCCTCCAGGCAAATTGAGGCACAGTATCTCGATAAGTCCACCAATTCCTTTCAAATCCTTTTGGATTTATCAGTCACTCTATCATTAAACACTACACAGTCTTTGATGCTGATAATGCCGTTAAATCCCCACCCCCCACCCCCCCCAAAACAGAGAGCTCAAATACACAATAGATGCATATAAAACTAAACTAAACTCCATGGCCTTAGTCCGCATGCGAACTATACCGACAGAGAGGCCGCCGCCGGTCGGCGAAGTTAGTGCCAACTTTTGCGGATAGAGGGGTGTCACGTGGTCAGCGCAACGGGTCCCCACAGCCGTTAATCTCTGTTTTCTAGA
>Ga0123352_10003199_pt1 | contig 23509 bp, 14 predicted proteins | sample TergutLab28metaG_FD_89700 | JGI IMG/M metagenome (GOLD analysis project Ga0123352, IMG submission 89700) | Labiotermes labralis P1 segment gut microbial communities from Petit-Saut dam, French Guiana - Lab288 P1 | ecosystem: Host-associated > Arthropoda: Insects > Digestive system > Gut ...
CCCTATCCTTGGGCCATCTTCAGGTTGTATCACGAGACTTACTCTAAGTCTCGTGATACAACCTGAAGATGGCCCAAGGATAGGGCCGAAACATGTAGTTGTAACCTCTATAATAGCCAATAAAACAGTTGTGTTAGACATAAGTGCCACGCACTAACATTACCAAACGAATCATTATACCTAACGTACAAGCAAAGCAATTCCTGTGCAGACCTGGACAGATCCTGAGGTTTCCAGGAGGCTGAGGCTCCCAGATTTGCAGACATTCGGAACATGAAGGTGGTAAGGTCGTCAGCCCTACGCACCGACCGCCTTTAGCCCCAATGAGATATTTCTGTTACTTATATCTCTTATAGGCTGAGTGGACCCCAGGGCCATACTACGGCCGGAATGATTATTACACTCAAACATTCCAATGACACTATCAGGGATCAAACCGCGACCTTCCGGCTGTACACTTAATGTAAATTATTTTATTTATGAAGAGTTAAGATTGTTTTATTACTACTTCGAAGTAGCGTTAAACACCAGCCATAAATCAGCACAAACAGAACCATTAAAGATGAAAGCCAAATTCCCGTACACATCAAGTGTGAGTATGTGAGACAGTTGCAGTTTGAACAACATTTTCTGTGCTCACACAGTCTATGTTTCATTCTTGCATGGATTCGTTGAGAAAATAAATTTTCCACAGGGACAGACTGTAACTTTTGTCATTGTTGGTTCAGATGTTGCCAACTGTGACAGTTCAGTCAGTGACCGATGAGGTACATCTAATATGTTTCAAAAGTTTCCAGCCTTGAGGAGAAAATGCATGTTCATGGAACTGTAAGTTCTAGTATAATTCATAATAGCTACTTGTTTATTTGACAGACTTCTAGGCTAACAAATCTCGTGTTCTTAATGTCCTAATTAGGCTACATCAATTCACAACCCAACAACAATGTGAAATCTTGAATTACATTATTTTCACACTACGGCATACGATTATACAGTATGTTATAAGATTTATTTCAAAATGCAAAACTATTCACAGGAGTCGTGCGCAGTTGGTCGTAAGCTTGAAATTTAGTCGTGTCAGGATTATTCATTTTAGCGACTTTAAAAGCTTTCAAATAATACTAGCAATATTATGCATTCTGTGGAGGAGTTTATTACTCAAATGAGGATTTTTTCTCCGTTAAAACGATCAGACCAAATTCAAAAAATTTAGTGAGGGAGCATGTTTGTAATTTTGGCTTATAAATAACAAATTATGCGCAATTCGCAGATACGGATTTTAACTGTCAGTTCTAACGTGCCTAGTTGGAATGACTAGGTACTTACAGTAGTAACAATTAAAGTAAACTTTATATTAATAATTGTCCAACGAGATGCAACACAAAGCAGTCTATTTAGTATTCTGCAAGTTCACTGTACATGTTTCGGGTGCCAACCACACACATCATCTGGAGTACACAAAACTGTAACTACAGCCTCCAGTGCTGGTCAGCTACCTCCCTCCAACGTGGCCAAGCTTGGCCATGTTGGAGGGAGGTAGCTGCACAAAAAATATGACCAGTACCGGAGGATGTAGTTTCAGTTTTGTGTACTCCTGATGACGTGTGTGGTTGACACCCGAAACATGCAGAGTGAACTTGCAGAATAATAAAAAGACTGCTTTGTGTTGCATCTCGTTGGACAGTCATTAATACAGATCAGCAATGCACGGAACCACAGATATAAAGTAAAATTTTAAAGTAGTTATGATCTTTACATTCCACAACAGATTATTCCTGTGAGCCTTCTGGTGCGTTCACTGAATTTTATGCCTTCGGAATAACTCTCACTGTACTTAAATTTACGAGTCTTGACTAATTTCAGCAACTGTTGCTTCATCATCAATTCTTAAGACCTTCATGTTTTACTATTGACTGTAGGAACTCAGAAATTACTCCGTTCCAGTAACCTGGAATAATACTAATTTTGTATGAATTGCCAAAGGATTCACCTTGTCGATGCGAAAAGTATTTGGCGGAGTCGCACAGAGACAAGGTGCTGATTTCTTACAAACAAATCTTTCCTCAAAAAAGAAAAACTTAAAAGTAAAATGATGGTGTAATATTGGTCGGTAAGATAACTGCAATGATCAGTTGCTAATTAACAGTTCTATCCGTTCCACTCATTAAGGTAATAATTACAGCATTTGCCTGGAGTGGCTCAGGCAAGCCACAGAGAGAGTCATAAAATTACGATCGGCACTAAAAACAGGCCAATATTCTAGGATCGCGCTAAACCCAATTCAGGAATACATATTTAACTTTCACATAATGTTCTTCCGAATTACAGTCCGCTGAAGCAACATTATCAGTTGTCATATTTAACAGTAACACGTGTGCTATACACGTGTTGAGGCAGAAGTTTCAGTAGGAACCTCCAACTTAAATCGGTTATGAGAGGGAACAGATAACATTAAATGAGCACATCACGTAATGCAACACTGCAACAAATATAAAACAAGGCCCACAGTTGAAAGCATATTATTTGGCAATTAATCAAGATTTCTACAGGATATCTGAAAGAGGATGCACTAATAGCATTTTGTGGAGAACTCGCTTTGGAAGAGGCTATGGACCTGTCGAAAGACAAAACTACAACCACGTACGCAAGACCGGATATCTGTACCTCTATGACAGCAAACTAGCTACTATCAAACGCAACTCAGGGAGACCAGAGACAAGTGTCTGGTTATTACCAAGAAAAATATTAAATATTTATGAGTTGAAATGAAAGCTGGAACATACAGTTTAGTTGGTCATGTTAAAATACATCAATGGGTTTAACATAAAATAAACAGAAAAACTGCGAACATTGTAACGAAATGATGGGCTGTTGTAATTAGGGTTGAAAGAGAAGGATCGGTTCGGTGGTGGTTGGTTCCTGGCGGGGGCGTAGATAACCGCAGGCGATACCGAATTCGGCTCTAAGGGCGATATTAGCCTCCAGTGAAATCCATTTGCAATCCCGTTGATGAGGTATTGACAAATATAGAACCAGTGTGCTAATTCCATGCACAGAGCCCTGGGCATATTATTATTGTATCTGACTATAGGGCGGATTGTTATTGTAGGAACCCTAAGAGGATTGTGGTTTTCAATTGAAAGTAAATGAAAGGAATATGTTTACTGCTTTAGTAGTAATTTTGTGACTATTTCTGCAGCATATTATGCACAGCTGAATGCAATCAAATAATTAAAGGATGTAATTAATTCTAACAATAGAAGGACGTCCTTTTCTGTGGCTAATTAGCGTCTCGAATAAACACACATTAGGTGAAATATTCCCAGTTATAGTTTTGACAGGTTTACCGGAGTAATGAGACAACAGCCGATCCCAGAGGCCGCGCGGTCTAAGGTGTGGGTCTGCGGGCGCTCGCTTGCTGGGATTGTGGGTTCGAATCCCACCGGGGGGCGTGGATGCATGTCTCCTGTGTTTCTTGTATGTTGTCAGGTAGAGGTCTCTTCGTCTGGCTGATCACTCGTCTAAGGGAGTCCTATCAAGTGCGTTGTGTCCAGTGAGTGTGTTCGTGAAGCCCCGCAAGGGAAAGGCTGTGACCAGGAATCGGGTTGAAGTTCTGTAAGCACGTACGAACATGGCTGCAGTTGACTACAGCAGGTAACTGTGAACCAGAACGTTCACTGTTGCTCTTTAAGCGCCATTCGACACCGACTGCAAGATACGGCTACGTTACAAGACTTGTTAAAATCGTTCAGTAGAATTTAACTGGCCAATAATAGGAAAAGTGTCACTGCTGGGGCAATTAAATTATGGAGGACGGAAAGAGCCGTGTCAGTGTGTGGCATATGCGAGAGTGTGATAAAGGTATGTAAATCATAAGGAAAAGAGACATGAAGAGAAACACGGGTATAATTATATATATATATATATATATATATATATATATATCAAAATGTGGGGACCGCGGTAGCACAGTGGTTAAGGTGCTGTGCAATAAATCGGAAGGTTGCTGGTTCGATCCCAGCTGGTGTCAGTGGATTTTTCAATGACATAAAATCTTTCCGATCGCACTATGACCCTGGGGTCGATTCAGCCTCTAAAAGAAATGAGTACCAGGAGTATTTCCTGGGGGTAAAGGCGGCAGGTGCGTAAGGCTGACAACCTAACACCATCCTGTGCCGTTGTCATGAAATCTGGGAACCTTAAGTTCCTGGAACCCTCTGGGCCTGTCCGGGCCTGTAATGGGACTGCTTTACCTTTTTTATCAAAAGGTAGACGAAGAGAAGAAGTAGAGATGTAAAGAAAGAAAAGTAGTAAGGAAGAGAACGAGTAACATGAAATAATGAAAGGGGAAAATGATAAAGAGTGTAAAGAAGGAAGAGAAAGGGGATGACATGCAGGTGGAATCAGAAGCAACGTAAAAGCAGGGTGTATTTATGTGACATACAGGCAAACAGGGGCTCTAATAACTGATATATTTTAGTGCTTAGAAACTTTACTTTCTTCCCAGAAGAACTGATTTATTTATTTATGAATACAATATTGAGTTATGGTTAGTGCCAATTTGCCAGCTACTTTCATTAACATCCATAAACATCTTTTGGGTGGTAATATTCCAACTGCTGTCGCCATCATGCAGCTGCAGAACTGACACCTTGCTATTTTATCGCGTAGATTTAAAAATTCCGAATTATTCATGAACGAAGCTTAGTGCATCTTTAAGTCAGACATCCTACACGTTTCTGCGGACAGACAAAGAAATATGTAAAACAAATTAGATAGAGCTGAAGGGCAATTTAGACTACACAGCAGTTCAACGTGGCTACTGCAGTCTCCAACTTCTCTCTACCCCTCAGGTTCATCATAAATTCACACCGAAGTGGAACTGCCCATTATACACTGATGAACAGGCATTGGATATGGACCGACAGACACAAGTCAAACCGAACACGCGAGTTCACGTGAACTGCTACATCGTCGTTAACATGGTACGTAAATGTTCACACATACAGAAACGTCAGCTGTGTCTGTAAATTCAGACATTCATTAACAGTACTTGCAACCCTAAGCTTGTTGCTAAACAGTAACTCCTGGCTCAATGCGGTGTTCACTCGAAGTTGTTAAAAATGATTAAACACATCATCATCATCATTAATCTGTCAAACGACAGGTCCAAAGCCTCTTCCAAAACGATTCCTCCACACAGTGCGATCTAGAGCTTCCTCCTTCAATTCACAGTATCCTCTACTGTCCTTAAGGTATTCCAGTAGCTTCCTACGTCTTCTTCCTCGTCTTCCTCTCACTGCTATCCCTCCTTTTATCTTTCCTTCAATAACCCGTTTTAGAAGGCAGTTTCTACGCAAGATGTGACCAATCCAGTTAGCCCTTCGTTTTCTTATTTCATGTAGGATATCCCTCTGCTCATTGACTCTAAGTAACACTTCTACATTTCTCACACGATCGGTCCAACTTATCTTCTCCATCCTTCTCCAGCACCACATTTCAAAACTTTCCAGGTGTTTCTGATTTGTTTTCCCGGAGCGTCCAAGTTTCAGCACCATACAGAGCTATGCTGCAAACGTAACATTTCATTAGTTTCTTCCTCAAATTTACGTCTAATTTGCGGGAAAAAAATATTCTTCTTCTTGCTAAATGCAACTTTTTGCCATGGCAATTCTGGATTTAATTTCACACGTACACCTTCCATCTTCTGTTAACATGCTACCCAGATATTTAAAGATAAAACACACGCAGAAAAATCTGTCGAAGGTTGAAAAATTTAAACATAAACGCATAAACATGGGCGGTTAGTCACTGAACTACTATGGAAGCAGGAAACATCAGCTACATAAGCATCGTATGAATGTTCAGCGTCCAAAAACGTGCGCGTTTTAAACAATTGTGTTTCAGTAAACATGTGCGATTACCTAACCTCCTTTTCCGATAAAATTTTGCGCAAAACGATTTTGCCCAACACGCCGTAATCACGTCCCATAACCTCCGCCCCCCCCCAACCCCTTGTACGAGAGATCAATAATATGAAAAATAATTAACACCGATGAGTTATTTGAAAGAAATAAACAATAAATTGGGAACGTAACGACAGTTTTAATTAGGTTAACTGAATAATATTAATAGCAGCACTGAAAGCATTACGTAAATGAAGGATACGGAATTTTCCAGTACGTCGATTAGTTTATTGCCTGACTTCTTGTACAAAATTGTGGTAACTTGTGAAGAACAGATTTGTTTTTCAGTGAGAAATGTTGTCAACACTACTTACGTGATGTTGGTAACACTTTTTGTTTGTTAAAGCTCAGTAAAATAGGAAAAGGGCAAGGATAAATGTTGGTACACAAACCCAGAAAATGTTTTCGGCGGTTTTCGCGACAGATCTAGGACAGCGCCAAGAGAGTTCTTTCGGACTTTGGAAGGCTAGTGTAACTCTATGATATTACTGACTTTTTCTACGTCGATGGAGAAAGGACCTTCTGGGAAAGATACTAGATCATTAAGTAGTGAAGAAATTCCTTGAATTTTTTAGAATCCGAATGTTCATTACAGTGTTCACAACAACTCGCCAATTGTCACTTTCCTGAAACACATGTGTACAGTCCAAGCTCTCCTAACTTATTTCTTGAAGCCCCTTTTTGACACCATCCCAACCTACACCTAGGCATTCGACTTGGGTTTTTCACTTTCGCCTCTCCTGACCAAGACCCCGTATGAACGTGAATTCTTCCTCACGTGCTGCATACCCCGCCGATCTAATCCTCCTTTACTTGACATCCTAACTGAACAGCGGCCGGTTGGATCGTAACTGAACACAGGCCGGTTGGACCCCACAACCAATCTGAACCTTTTGGAGAAGAGGAAAATCCTATACCCCAGCCAAGAATGCAGACAATTTTTCGGTCGTCACTATACTAACTGAGCTATTCTATTCTGACAGGATAGTGGTATGGTCTCGATTTGTGTTGTAAAATTGTCAGAAATCCTACCCTGAGTTAGATATTTAGTGAGCTTCCTCAGACTACCCACGCGTGTGCCAAGATAATATATCCACTAAAGGGTCAAAACGCTTATTTCCAAGCCGTCACAAATTCGTTTTACAAATCATCTTCTGAACACAGGCCTGTTCCATTTTATAAAATACAGATTGTTGAACCTGAGTATGTAGGTAACCAGACAGAACGTTTAGACAATTTCGCATTGAAGAAAATGGAGAAGAGGATCACAATATCAGACATTTATTAAATTATTTTAAAATGTGGCAAAGTTAAAATATTTCGGACTGACGATAACAGATATTACAGATACAAAACATTAACAACAAATTAAATTTGGGCAACATTTGTTACCAATCGGTACAGAAAGTTTTCTTTCCATTTTTTATGACTATAAATATTAAAATAGAGGGTCTGCACGGAACTTTGTTTTTTGATATGGGTGTGGAACATTGTCATTCACAGCGATATAATATCACGGATTAAGGGTGTCTAAAAACAGGGCGTTTATGAAGATATTTTGGCCTCAGGGGGAGGAAGTAACAGCAGACTGGTACAGGATACACAATGAGCAGCTACAGAATATGTAGTTCTTACCAAATAATATTCATATGATTGAATAGAGTAGGATTAATTGTGCGGGACAAGTGACACGCATGGGGCAGAAGAAAAACACAAATGGGTTCTGATGGGGAAAACGTATGGAAAAAGGACCTCTTGGAATGTCTAGGGAGAGATGAGAAGGAAATACTGAAATACATCTTCAATAATAAGAATGGAAGGTCCAGAGCCGGATTTATTTCGCTCAGGGCAGAAGGTAAATATTTTGACTAGTACAGAGAATGTTATCTCTTCAGGATGTACTTTGATACGTGGAGCAGTGTAGAAGAGACTTTCTCTGTCAAAATGATTGTCTTGCTAAACATATGGCCTTAAATCTACATAGCTGTCATATACACTTAAAATGATGCATATTACCCCCAAGGTACAGGGTGGTTCTTCAAAACACAGCAGTAGTTCAGCTTTCCAATAATTTGAACGCAAAGTTGTCCGTCAGACACAACATATGTCTGACACAGGGAATCTTGAAATATCGACAAGTTGCGGCATTTAATAGAGTTGTGCGATATTTTGTAAGAAGGCAGGTGGTTGTGTTCCCAAACAGTGATAAGACATCATATTCGTCTGTTCTACCACAGCCTTTTCAGATAGAAATATTTTGTGATATTTGCTTGCAGTAAATGTGACAATTTTGAGATCCCAGTATTTAAAACATGTCTTCCACCTTTGTACATTACGACTTCTCATAAAATTCTGTACGGCTGAATGATTTCTTAATTAAAAGCTGAAACGTGTACCTGCTGTAGTTTCTTTATATAAATATATGTTCTGTCTGACGGACAGACAGACACATACTGCATGTGGCCTTCTACGGAATCCTATGGGTAACACTACATACATACAGACATATTACCGCGCCAGTTCAACCAGGCTGACACAGATTAACACAGAACCCTGCCAATTAAGAATAAAACGAGCTATTTATAAATAGCATATATAAATGTGGATCCACATTCATTTACTTAGTGACTGAAGATAATTTTGTTCACTTCTCAAAGACATCAGATAGCCTTACTTGTTGTAAACTCCACAACGTGTGTTCTATCAACAATAATATCGAAAAGAGAAACAAACCAGCACTTTTGGTAACGACATTCAACACCACAAGATTCCTATAGTTAAATTCTGAAGAACCCGGTGAAATGGCTCAGCACAGTCATTTAATGTGGTAGGCGGGTACTGGAAGGGTAGAATGAGAATTACGGGGGGTGGGGAAGGAAAATAGCTAACAAGTTCTTGATTAAATTATTACTGCTCGCGCACTCTACAGCATCCACTGTGTTCTAATTACACAGCGTTAAATTTCAAATAATCCAACACAGATCGGCTTGTGTTATAAGAGAACTGCTGGTGCTGATCAGTAGGCTACTGCCAGAGTTATGTTAATAGGAAGGCTATTGAGGCACACACATTTCATGTTAGGAGAAAATACGCAATACTGCCTGGGGCTGGAAAACTGCATCATTGCCAAACAGCATTTTATAATGATATATATATGCCTACAGATTTGTTATTTTTTTAAAAATGAGACTGTAATATCAAAACATGTTAAGTATTTACTTGAGAATAATTGACATAATAATAATAATAATAATAATACTTATTATTATTATTAGTATTATTATGCATTCGTTCAAATATCACTATCGTTATAATAATTTACTTCATCAGAATCACTGCTGAAGTAAAAAATACGCCAAAGAAGTTTGTAACAATTGAAATAACTGACCGACAGACCGACCGACATACCAACAAACCAACCAACCAACAACCCAACCAGCAACCAACCAACCCACCAACCAACCCACCAACCAATCAACCAACCAACCAAACAACCAACCAATCAACCAACACCCCTACCAACCAACCAACAAACCAACCCGCCCATCAACCAACAAATCAATTAATCAATCCACCAACCCACCAATCAACCAACCAACCCACTAACCCACAAACCCATCAACCAACCAACCAACCAACCAACCAACAAACCAACCAAACAACCAACCAACCAACAAACCAACCAATCAACCAACTAACTCACCAACCAACCAATCAACCAACGAACCAACCAATCAACCACTCAACCCACCAACCAACCAACCAACCCAACCACCCACCAACGAATGAAACAACCAACCAGCCAACCAACCAACCAACCAACCAACCAACCAACCAAACAACCAACTAACCAATCAACCAACCAAGCGACCAATCAACCAACTAACCAACCAACCGACCAACCAATCAACCAACCAACCAAACAAGCGAACAATCAATCAGCCAACCAACCGACGAAGCGACCAACCAACCAACCAACCAACCAAGCGACCAATCAACTAACCAACCGACAAACCAATCAACCCACCAACCAACAACCCCACTCAGCCGACAACGGCCTCACTCAGCAGCTACTAAAGAAATTCTTTGCTCTTTGATAGAGCCCGAATGTTCATAACCGTATGCACAAGAAACAGCCACATCCTAAGGCAGATTGCTCCAGGCACTCTCAAACTTTTTCCTTAAAATAAATGTTAATATCGACTTTTCCTCTTAACTGATCATGTTCATAACGATAGCACGTAATAATTCTGCCATCTGAACTCCATTACAGAGGAGACAATACGGGTTTTGTGTGAATGCAACCTTTCCTAACACTAATGTAAGAACTTCTTCCATTTGAGATTGAACACAAAGCTACAAACTATTTTCTATTCAATTTTACAACATAGAACACAAAGAATCATTCTACACTAATTAGCCAGAAGGTCTCCGTTGTTTTTTGTACTCTTCTTTCATCAGTTCTACATAATTGGTTGGGTACAGCGAAGTTCCATGGCAGCAGGTTGCAATGTCAGTAAGCAGGCCGGTGCAGAACATTGAGCTACTGACGTTATTCTCGTCCGTACCGCTGTTTTTATGTATGTTCTGTAACGTACGTGTATAAAATGAAAGAAGAATGGGAAAGTCACATGATGTTCAGACTTACCGGCCGTTTTCTCCCCGATTATGTTGGAAAGAAAAAAAATATTTTTTTGAGTCTAATATCCTGAAAATTTCGTTTAAATCTTAAATTGCAGCACCTCGCTCTTTACTTCAATTATTTTAAACTATACGATAAATATCGCAGCTTCATGCTTATAAAATTATATAGACCGTTAGGTAACTGCCTTAACTGGGATATTCTTAAGTTCCTACATTTTCCTAAAAAAATCGACTTACGGTAACGCCTTAAGACATGGATTAAAGAATGTTCTCCGCTCCTTCCAGTTCGCTGTAGACAGTCGTCATACATCAGGCATGTGAAACGGATTTGTGAAATGAATTTAAATACAAACATGGCAACAGTGTGGAAAGTCAGAAAGCAGCACAAACATGTGACACGCCTACTTCAAATTGGAAATGTTAAATTCCACGAGTGTACAATTGGCTCACAATTTACTGAGAACACGTGGTACAAGGCACCGCTTCGCATGAGACAGATGCAACCCCGAAATTATATTAGAAGAAAACATTCAGAGAATTCATTTCTCTCAAAGAGCCAAATCATAGAAAACCTCGCTTACCGTTCAGAAGATGCAAATCAACAATTTCACAATATTACACTTAAAAAGATCCTTAACATGTGCTTTCGGAATTTGGAATGAGTGCGTATTTCAAATCTTGCCTGCAAAATTAAATGACTCATCCGGTCATAATCTACATACAACAAGTCCCCAACATTTACCGCACACTTTAAAATGAATTCTCTTTCTTTGTTCTTACAGTGCGTCCACATTTATCTGCTCATATTCAGACCAAAGTGACTTCCTGGTTGCTTGCTGATTGCTGGCTCAGCGCTTCAAATATGTAAATAGGAGCGCGCCGAGGTGAGCTTCTCTTTAGGCCTCCACGTGCCAGGCGAACCCATCCGATACGGGGGCTGCTCTTTGTTGCTACTCGGGCTCGTGGAGCCGTCCAGAATGACGAAGACGCCCTATCACTTTCACAGAGAGTCTGGCCGTACGTTTGGGCATATCTTCGCCTAATGAGAAGGACAAGCCTCCTCACAAAATACAAAGGTCCTAGTTTGAGAGGGTCACAGTAAAGTAACCACTTCTTCACTCTGCATAGGCCTACTTGACAGCTGGGGCCCAAATTGTATCTGGTCGTACTAAAACAACCCGCATTAAGCTTCACGCCAACAAGCGCAATAACCGATTCCTTGCAGAACAATTTTTCAGGAGTTGGTAGCCGTTTAACTAGATAAGAAATTCGGCAACTGTTATGGGTATGTAGTCACTTTCCTTAAGACTTGTTGGTTGTTATATTTCTTCAACTGTTACATAATTATTGTACGGTCAAGAATGCACTACAATCATATGCAAGGTCGGCTTTTACCAGTATGGCAGAATCTTCAGCAAAAACGGTGTAAGAAACTCAAATATCGTAATTTTCTTCATAGCATTTACAATAGCTGTAAACTGGACCCTTTCCTGGACCGCAAGAATCCAGTCCACATCACAATGCAAGATTAGATAAATGATAGTAACTCGTAACTGATACATACAGCTATTAACGTCTGTTGGTTTGTTAAATATTTCATGGCAAGCAAGCCTCCGTTCTGCTTGTATATTTCACCACTTATCTCCCAGTATCTCAGGTCACTGCGTTTCCTACTCGCGCATAACGCAAGGCAAACTCTGTGCTGTTAACATATGGCGTATAAACAGAATTAAATATTCAGTACACGTGAGATAATGTTTGCCTCAGAGATGCTGTGTAGCATTACACAGCGGTGCTCAAAATATAGGCGAGGTTTGAAAGGCACCAACAACTACACATTTGGAAATACGTACAATTATACAATTTTACGTGCAGGCGAGCATCAAATATTCTCAAAAAGACGAGAATACTGAAGTCAACGGCCTACTGATCAGGGCAGTTCACAGGGCGCTTCTGTAAAGCTGATTGACACCCATTACTGATGGATTCAGCAGAAACAGGAATTTCTTATTTCAGGGTAATTATTTTCTTCTGACTGTTAATATTTTAGGAATGTCGAAATCTGACACATTTTTATAAGAGGAATTATCAAAAATTTTACTTCTCGAATTTTTAAATATCTGTTCCTTCATTAATATTTCAGTTAAACAACGCTACAAGCTTCACCACTTCACATTTGCTAAGTCGTGGTCTCAAACAACGCGTCCTGTCAATCAGATCAGCCGATAACCATTTCGAGATTTATTAGATTATCAGCATTCACTGTCAACATAGATTTAGAGAAGTTTACTGAAGTGCTTTTCTCGTATAAATGTTAAGGTTTCAGCTTCCATGTCATAAAAATATCTGTGCTTTTGCCACAGTTCCGTCTCTACAAATATCGGGTCTACAATAATATGTCCTAAGCACAGCTCCTCTTCTCTTACCGGCTTCCATATAGGCCGTGTGTGCCAGTCCACAATGCAGCATTTTATTCAATCCTCGGAGGTCTGATGTTCTGTATTATAATCCTTATGATTATTGGAGCTTTTAATGAATTTTGGATAGACGCACTGAGGGGCCGATACTGAAGACTCTCTCAACTCTATCACACACACACACACACACAAAATGCTACCGCTATATCAAACTGTTCAGAACAGAATACCTCCTGTGAACACTGTAATGCACTTTAGGGTTGCATAAAAGGGAACGAATTTCTTTAGTAGCTGAGCGACTATCAGCTTCTCAAATATATACATCTCAATGTGGAGTTGGATTTATACATCAGACGATAAATCGTTTCGTATAGAAGGCAACCTGAAGTGCATGGGGCTGTACAGGGCCCCCGTATGCTTACTCTTCTCACGGAAAGTCGTGCTGCAACTTTTCACAGTCCTTCGTATTCAGGATTTTGTTGACTCTAACCCTGGGATGGACAAAACGCTTAAATCTGCGTACTTCTCTGCTTATCGTTCCTAATCATCACATAATTCAAGTCACATACATCCTAATCAGATACTGAGAACACTGTTAAGCAGTCTAGGAAACAAGCAAGCCTCCAATTCATGAAGGAGAGAAAAGCATACAAATTTTGACTGCTAATTACAGTATCTGGTCTATACGTATTTGTGTGTGTGTGTGTGTGTGTTTGCGGTTATAAGAGTGCATGAATTAAACGTCTGGGCGCCACAGTAAAAAATTCAGTCGCCCGGGCGACCTGGAATCATGGATGTGTTCACATTGTTTAGCAGTTTTATTGCAGCCTCTAAAGCAATTTCACTACAATGTTTAGCATCACAAACCACAATATGTTATCTCAGATTCCCTTTAATTCCATGGAGAAGAGTCCTTCTTGAGAAACTAGCCATTCTTCATGTATTTAATAAATCCCCCGCTTCTTGTACACCCAATTTTTTTGTTACTTTACTTCAAACAGTCGTCCAATCTTCCCTGTCCTGAGCCAAATCAATCCACTGAACACTTTGCCCATTCTATCTACATAATATCAATTTTGATAATAGCCTCCCATTTTGGTCTAGGTATTCCACATAATTTATTTTCAATATTATTACACCCCGAACAACACCCCCCCCCCACATGTCCCACACCTCTCATCCTGCTCTATTTTATCATCGTAATAAAATTAGTTCGGAGTTACAAATTTTGAAACTCTCCGTTACGTAATTTTCTATGAGTTCACCCTCCTTACTTCCTTTTAGACCCAAATATATTAGCATTCTGTTCTGGAATAAGATGGCCAATAGTCAGGCAAACTTTTTCTAGAATGTGATTTTCTCGCACCAGTCTATCAACTACAAGGCGTATTGTCTCAGAACACTCGTATCTTATTCATGAAGCACAATTCCACGGTTCTGTGTATACCGCTTGTTTGAAATGTGTACAGTTTTTATTGCAACTGTAACTCGTTAAGAATATTCTAAGATTGACATCTTTCTTGCACTCTCCATTTTTTCCACTCGGATCCTACTGTGAAGACAGGGAATAAGCCTCAAGCTAAATTTTAACGATTTGTGATCAATATTCCGCACACCTACTGCTCTGTCGCAGGGATTTGCTGACTGAGATGCAAATTTGTAGAATGAACTGAGCAGAATCCAAATTACTGATCTCCTGTACCTGTAAGCAGTTGTGTAACATATTAACAAGCAGATTATACTCGAGAGCTGAGAGGATATTACTGTATTAGCTAATGAACGTCAGTCGGGTGCTTGTACACTCACAAGGAAGAGCCTCGAACACAGTACGGTACAATAACCTCTTCCTGGACACACTCCACGTCTTCCAGCAACATTAGGTACGGTACATGAGAGCAAGTACTGATAGATCTCTTGGCACCACGATGTGGACAGCCTTCGGATTGTGCAGAGAGGAGACATCCTTCTGATATTTATGTCAGCTAAGAATGTAGCGAATAAATAATCATGTAGAGCTTAAGTCAAAAGTAGGTCGTCCAGATCGGGAGGGGCTGCCATTCTCCTACATGTACCGTGAAGACCTGACACAGCATGCAGTGTGAAAAGGACCTTAACGAAATCCTCAGCATTATGAGCATAACCAACGGGAAAAATACATTATGTCTGGAACACGAATTGCTGGAAATTTACATAACAAACGCGCACATACTGAGACCGAACTGAAAACAGTTGACGATGATGATTTGTTGTCAATTGCATACAGGGTACGAGTGGTTACAGTTACATGCCCGAAACAAGATATGCTTCTATGGCATAGAGCGTTGCAGCTACCCTGTGCTTGCAATTCATCGCACATGTCAAGCTATTTCCCATGATAAACGTTTCGCACTTTTACATTAATACTTTCTGCAGTACGTGTGCAGTGCCAAATATGGCTGTTTTCTGTACTTCATTCATGCCGTGATTTTCCGTTACGTTGCTGAGTTACGTATTTTCGGAATGATTTTGAGACGGTTCCAGTCGCCCCATCTTATTACTGGCCTCACTTTTTTGTTAAATTCCACACGCGCTGTGCTGCTATTGTTTTCGGCTATTGTCGTGATCACCATTCTAACTCCTAAAATTAGAGTACCTGTTAACAAACACGTTTCCTTATTAAAGTCATTATTCATTCATTATACAGTCAGCTTACAACAAATCCATGGCCTCTTCCAAAGCGAGTTCTCCACAGAGAACGACCTGGCGCTTCCTCTTGAAATTTTCCATTATTTTCTAGTTTCCTTAAAGTCATCCATAGCGAATTACGTCTTCTTCCTCGTCTTCCCGTCACTTATATATTTCCTTAGTAACATATTTTAGAAAGTATTCCCTCCGCAAGATGTGACCAATCCAGTTAGCCTTCCTGCTTTTCATTGTATGTCGTATATTCATTTCCTCCTTGACGCTATTCAGTACTTCTTCGTATTCCAAACGATCGGTCCAACTGATCTCCTCCATCCTTCTCTAGCACCACATTTCAAACTCTCAAGGTATTACTGTATCACTGATAATATTACTTTAAGTTATTCAGCAAAAGGTCCGAACTCAGATGAAATGTTGAGCTGCTACTATTTGCGGACAATAAGAACACATCACAAACCAGGCAATCAGAGCGTAAACAGGTTTACTATCTGAGACAAACTTCTGAACATAAATAGAACTGGTTTCATGACTAGGTAGTATACTTTCTGCAGGTGTTTCACTGTGTAGCAGGAGAATTAATGCGTACGCAATGGAGAAAGCAGACGGACCAAATCTATACTGAAATTTGGATCCATGAATGTAGAGCAGCTTCAGAATTGCTGTCATAATTGCAATACTCTGCTCTTTTTAAACAACAATTACACATAAAAATTAAAAATAGTAGTTTAACAAACACCGGAACGAATTTTAGGATGTTTGAGGTGCCTCCGGAAGTGCAGAAGAAGCTGCAACTCTCCTGCACTATTATGCTATGTAGACAGACACACAGGTACATAAGTATATATTTACCGACGTTTCGAAAGCACTACGGTTCTTCGTACTGACAGTAACTGTTTACTGGTAACTAAGGTAATATTCCGGAGAACTTTAATATTCAAAAGAACATATTATTCATTTTAAAATGGTAATTACTTTTACCTTCGACAAAACAAAATTATGCAGATACAGTTACACAGATTGCTGTAAGCTATGAAGAATCCGCGACAAGAAGGTAACAAACATTCGTGTGAGCTGATTCCAAAACGCATCTATATAATGTTACACGACAATCCAGGCGTATTTCTGTATTATTTTTCAAAATAAATCCCATTTCTTCTCAATCCGGCTATCCGACTCGTCTACCTACAAGACTGCTTATATTGATGCATGTAAAACACACTATACCACACCTGTATGTAGGACCGTCTTCCTAAAGATGAACCCTCGGCTTCGAAACGTGTAGAAGGCATCAAAAATGAAAATATTATTTTCGAAAGGGTACATTTTGTTGGCTGATGCCGTATAATTACATTACAACGCACGGTGCAAAGAAACATAAAAGACATAAAATTAACTACAGCCTTGCAGTAAAATTCTAGACTTAATGCAGGTAAGCGAAGACGCACTTTGCAAGAACATCTGTAGAGAAGTGTTTGCCAGAAAGGTGCTGCTTTAATGCGCAAAAAAAATATGGAATAGGAAATGCGCGGCTTCGGCGCCAAGAGTTTTTCACTGAAGCATGAAAATATTGCGGCTACTTTGAGCTGAAGATAAAATTATTTTAAAACCACAAAACGATTTGCAAGAATTTTTGACGTGTTATATTCTGCAAAACGTTGAGCTGTTTTTTTTTGCAAAAAAAAGTTTTAAAACGAAATAAAACAAAACATATTCCACGAAAGAATTTAAAACACGCATTTATATTAGAAGTTCCAAAATGCACTCAACTGGGCATCATTTTTGATAATCATTTGCCTTTTGCTCGACTTTTTAAACATCACAAGTACAAAATACACCAACGTTAGTTTAGTTGACTTCGTAGAAGTCTTATTACGCATCTACTCGATGTAAAAAGTCTTAATCATTTAGGTTTACACTGTCTTTTTCCTTGTTGGTTCCAAACCCAGCCTGTTACGCCACAGATCTGGAAGATAAATATGCCGCCTGGCGGGCTCCACGAAGAACAGCCACCTCTTGCAGCACTTCCTGCAAGAACGAAATACGTCACAAGCCTCGAGTGTAAAATATTACTCGGTTAAGTTCTGAGTTTCATGACGTAATGCAAACAGTGTTTTAGAATATAAAAGACTAAGAATTATTAAAGCGAGGAGAATGCCACAGCCATTCCTTTAGGAAGGCTCTGGTACAGTCTGCTAAAAAAAAACAATGTTTTCAACCAATTTCTCACCATCAATTAGAAGTGTTGATTTAAAGAAATTATTGTCTTTGAGATAACTTGCTTGTCTCAGGCCAGTGTATCAGCTAAATGTTTTAGAAAATCTTCATCAAAATAAACTTCCATTTTTCCGGTAATGTACACAAGCAGCAGTTTCAATTCAATAATCAGAACCTGTAACGAAGTAAAATTATATATACAATGCTGGCAGTGCAATATTTATTTATAAAAATTCACTTGTAACTTTCTGTATTAGATCCTAGACCAAACATTTAAGATTAAATCTAAACACTTGTGATAAGAACCCTGCAAGCAACATAAATGTGAAAGTTACAGTTTTAAGCTCTATGATTTTAGATCAAGTTCTAATTAACAATTTTAAGCCTTTCTTTCTTTCTTGCTTGCTTAATAAGGATCTTTGAGCAGATGTCATTCAAATAAATGTAATATAAGATATGAACTACTTGTTTTTAAAATTGTGCATTTGAAATACATTTTAAATACGGTATGTACTTTATTTTTAAAAAAAAACTATGTTCCATCTTCTGATAGAAGACACGTGTTCCAGAAAAGAATTATAAATCTATTACCTAATTTTCACATGTAACGTTTACACAATTATATTTCTCTCTCAGATAGTACAATGTTAATTACACCAAAAACCTCTCCACACGCGCTCACACACACACACACAAACACGCGCGCGCGAGAAAACTAAAACCACTTCTTACATACATGAATACTGAAACCGATCTGTCTGTGAGCACATACGGAACAGGACAAGTTACAGATTTTGTGCATAACAAATTAACTCCCGTCCAGACTGGCCCTGGGGCCCACCAAGCCTCCTCTACAATGGGGGTCGGATCATTTTCTGGGGTAAAGAGGATAGGGTGTGGCGTTAATGACCCGCCTCCTTCTAGCGTCGAGGTTAAAGAAAGAGTTGAGCTATACTTGTACTTCACTTCTGTGCTTTCATGGCTGGTTATAGGGTGAGATTTTTAGTTTACTACACGATCGTTATCAGTTTGTTTGTTTGTTTATTAAACTTCGTGACAACTCCAAACAAATCTCCCTGCGCGAAATCTTATAATAATGTCTGAAACATTATAAATTATGTTTGGTATTTTCTTGCTTTATTGCCATTGTAAAATGTTGTATTTAGGTCGAGCTTGTGGTTCGTACCTGGCAACTGCATGTAACAAATCTGCCACCGTACATCGTACTAAGCATCATCTTAGAACCTGCCTACATTACCTCTGCGGTTTAATATTAGAAACGTCATTCTGTACATCCAGACACCGACTGGAACAAGAATCAGAAATATCCAGATCGCGAGTGCGACGTTTTGGCACTGTTCCATCTCGTTCAGTCCATATTACGGATTTCACTTTTGAGAACCGCTAATTGTACTTAAAGCGCCGAAATTATCTTCGTAATTTATTTCTGACCCTAACAAAACGAACTGTTTTATTTTGATTCAACATATGTAACTCAAAATCAATTCCAAAGCAGTAGACAGATTTGAGTTTTTGTGCAAAAGGGGAATTACAGATTTCGTCTTTTCCATAACCGATTATTAGCAAGTCCACTGATAGAAGATCTGAGTGCTGTTGGGGTGGAAGCAGTGAATGAGTGCAGCAGAACGTACCCACGTACTATACAATTAACATCGATTAGAAATTTGTTCTATCCAGTCGCAACAAGACAGAAGATGTTCCGCACTGTAACTCTTAAATCTTCGAGGTTTCCCACAATTTGCAGTGTTATGCACTGCTCGACACGCCTTGTTACTCACTGCGGACATTTTGCGTTCTTGGGGGTTTGTGACAAAGTATTTTAAAAGCACGTGATTAGAGACATGTATTTTCTTTCTTTTGTCTGCATCTACAAAGTGGGAAGATTACAGCCGGTTTCTAGACTCACTGAACAAAATGTCCGTTACAAAACTTCCACATAAGAAGAGTTTCAGACCAGTACCTTTACCAATACCAGTACCAGTAACAGTACCAATACCAGTAACAGTACCAATACCAGTACCTGTACCTGTGTCTTCTCCTTTCCTTCAAACATCGAAGGATTTGTAAGCTTATTATTTAACGACGTCTTTCAATTACTAATTTTATACAGCGTCGGTGGTACGTGAGTAAATGCACATAGCGTGCTGGTGGAATGATGCTGACGGGGCAACACCACATTACTGGGATAAAAATGTTTCCTAGTGATACAAATCGCACATGAACTGTCCTGGTGTCAAAGCCGTGATTTTGTGGTGAAATGCAGGCGCCTGACCGCCTAAGCCATGGCTCAGTCTAAAGAATTTAAATATTTAGTTTCTCAAGAGTCGTAAATGCAAAATAACAATTGATCTATTGGAATGCAGCGTGGGAAATGTCGAACAGAATGCGATGGAGAAAAACTTATTTGTTATGTTCATATTTTACTGCTTTTACTCCGTTACTCCATACAACCCATACCCTTATCACTCCTCTTTCTCCGTTAAAACATTAAATGTAGTTGCATGCTTATCTTTCAGGTGGCAAATTCAAACACAAAGATACCAAATGCATGACGTTTCATTGCATATCCTGCAAGAATGGCAGCACCTAAACACAGTCTCCTCTGTATTGTACGAACCATATACAGAACACAAGTCCCATAATTTCGAAGCTCCAGTTCATAACATTTAAACCAGATAAACAATAATTCGTACCAGAATAGTTTATAGTCTTTCAAACTGTGAAACGCGTTGCTTATTGTTAGTTGCATTCATTATTTAAATATCGTCACAAAAGTGACAGGAAATGCAGGTCTACATTTCGTTGAGTCCAAGCTGATGTGGCAGTAAGTTAAAGAAGCTGATCACAACAAATCATTCACCAATCAATATTCCATACTAACTAAAGCCAAGTTCGCGACGTCTGTAAAGATCTGTGCGGCAGGGAGTGAAGTGAGAACAGAAAGCAGTACACATGCACACAGACTCCTTCAAGAATGTGATAAACTTCTGCGATGGGCGACTGCACACAGAGAATAGCATGAACAGAAATTAGTAACTGTTCAAATTTTTGAGCTATTTCTACAACATTTAAAACCAAAAGCAACTTTTTAATTAAAATTGCGAAGTCACTCTATTTGCACATATAACACTATTAATATGAAATGTGACAAAAACGTATCCCTTAGAATTATAAAATTTGTGATTCAGGCAGGAACTATACCAATCACTACACGAAAATACGATTAGCCCATAATGTCCTGACAGCAGATGGATGGTGGCGGCGGTGACGGTGATGGTGGTGGTTGTGATTATGTTTGTGGTGGTGGTGGTGGTTGTGAGGGTTGTGGTAGTGGTGGTGGTGGTGGTGGTGGTGGTGGTGGTGGTGTTGGTGGTGGTGGATGATGTTGGCTGTGGTGGTTAGTGATGGTGGTGGTGGATGATTGTCGTTTTAACGATCACAGTATAATATGTGTTCTTACTGTTTCATTAAGCAGAGAAACACCTATTCCGTTTTTGTATTAAGAAGTGAGAGAAATGAAGATGGGGTTAGTGGAGGTGAAAAAAGTCATGCTGGCTAACGACTGTGGCTTCAGTCCAACAGGAGCGCCGCCACCTCGGGGCCAAACACTAAGAGGAAGGAAAAGAAAGAAAAGCTGATGGCTTTGCACGACAGATCGAAAGTAATTGCAATTTCACTCTTAAATTTCTACCGAGAAACGGCATGTTGGAGTGCAGAACCTGCCATATGTTGGCACAGACATTGATAGCTTACAGGAAAACCAGATTCTCGAAAATATGGTGAACTTCAATTACAAACCTTCAGTAACGTGTATTTTATCGCATGCTTATTTTAATTTGGGGGTCTGATGTTCATAATAGGAATGAATCTTTCTCTTCACCATCATTCTGATAATGGCCGAGGGACTCAGCCATTTTCCAATTTAGGTTGTGCACGAAAAATTGCTCAAGGCTATATAACTGCCGGACTGTATTGCTGAAATTCAAGAAGGATGGTGATTCACGTTTAATCTTCATATATCTTAACGGTATGTGTACTTAACGGTATGTGTACTTAACGTTATGTGTACTTAACGGTATGTATAATTAACGGTACGTGTACTTAACGGTATGTGTACTTAGGAACAAAAACAAAGTTACATTTACGAATTTTAATTCCATTAGAAATAATTCAGAGTAAAAATTTTGTTTCCTTTTAATAAAAGATTCTTCCTTTTGGATATCATTTGTAATCCCCAGTAATTTAAAGAAAGTTAAATATTTGTAACCACAATATTCTTAAAACATCTGAAAATCCTCGTAATATTCACACCTTCTCTTACAACTTTTTTTTCGTGACAATCAGTCATCGACATGCATTGTTAGAGAGACACAGATTGAGCTAAGAAATGTACAAATACGTTTTATAAAAAAAAACTCATGTTTTTCCCCATGTTCTTCTTTCTACAGACCGCACAGTTCATGCTGGATAAACACGAACGCATTGTGGAGGGCTAAAATACATCTGTAATTCGCGAACACTTCGACAAGAATGCAAACATTAATTTGTTCACGGTAACTTAATTAATTATGCAGAGTGAACCAATAAAGCCATGAGTGCGTGAGTGTTAGAAGACAAAGAGAATGGGATGCACATTGACGATTTGTAGTGTATCACTTATATAGTCAAAGATACATAATGACACTTCTGTTCAGAAATCAGAATACCTTCAAGATGCGTACAATCCTCAACGGACAGGCTTCCCTTCATATGCCTCTGCACCGGAGAATTCAGACTTACAATTTATTGCGCTGCTTTGTAAAGCACTCAGAGCCAGCGCAACATCAGCGTTTGATATTGAATTCAGCTAAGAGAAAATTGGTGAGAATATTCCAGCGTCGAAACCGAGATCTTTTGTACGCAAGCCCAGAATTTTACTTGCATATCGTACGTTCATCAAACAATTAAAGTGAAAATTTGTAATGCGACGCACAATATAGTTTGCATGACCCGAGGTCCTCAGAGCGGTATTGGTATCAAATCAAGGCTACTGGTCTTAGATTAAATACAAGATTATGTACTTTGAAGGAGGCACACAATCCTTCTAAACATGAGTCACTTTAGCAGTAGAGTGCACATCCCAGAACACTCGGCTTTACAACACATGGCAGTCTAAATTTTTGTCTGTAGTGTTGCAAATATTTCAGAGTGACTGTACCTGTAGTGAAGGAAATTATGTATCAAAATTTGTGACTCCATTTTGATAAAACTTCTTTCGTAAGAAATATAAACTTGTCACACAGATTCTCAGAAAATTCTTTCCTTGTGCATGCAGCACTCATAATTCAACAGTCAGCAGTGACCTCACTGACCAGAGATAGCAACTGGACATACATTTGGAGGCAGCAATACATAGCGTTCTTACCGTGAAATATTGCACAGTCTGGGAAAGAATAAATTCTTAGCGACGAATATAGACAGCAATTCGAAAAGTTATAAAGAAGACCGACCGACCGACCGACCGACTGACTGACTGACTGACTGGCTGACTGACTGGCTGGCTGACTGACTGGCTGACTGACTGGC
>Ga0123352_10003200_pt1 | contig 23504 bp, 9 predicted proteins | sample TergutLab28metaG_FD_89700 | JGI IMG/M metagenome (GOLD analysis project Ga0123352, IMG submission 89700) | Labiotermes labralis P1 segment gut microbial communities from Petit-Saut dam, French Guiana - Lab288 P1 | ecosystem: Host-associated > Arthropoda: Insects > Digestive system > Gut ...
CCCAGCGGGTGTTATTTCTGGGGGGGAGAAGTGAGGGGGGGATCGTGGTGTGCGGGTGGGTTGTTTGCTGCGGGTGGGGGGGGGGGGGGGGGGGGGGCTAGTGGATCTTGATAGTGTGTATTGTACGTCGAAATCAGGTTTGTTGAATCTGTTCATGTAGTTATCTATTAGAATACGACTTTGAAGCGTATGTTATATTACGCAATTTATATAAATATTTAATTTTTGACTTTGAATCCTTAATATTGATTGCTTATTCATTCACCTTGCAGTTTTTACCGCTCACGGATTTGAATGAATATCAATTGACAGTGGATATTGCATGCGAAATTAATGTTGGTTTGCTGCAACAAGAATGTCATCGTAGTCCTAACTATTCGGTTCACTGAGCAGCTGCCACTGACCTTCTCAAAATAAACTCCCACATAAAGGTACCAGTACAACTTATTTCTTTTCTCTGCGTGGGTCTCTGTGTTCCTTCTTTCAAATTTTTGTAAGTGTTTGACTTTATTTTTCAATTAGCTTGGTTCGAATGTTGTGTTATTCAAATTTGTGCTGCTTTACTGATCCTTGTTTTAACATTCTTAAATGATTATGCTGTTGTTAATTTCACTATTCCAAGGGCTTCAGTTTATATGTAGTATCAGTCACATTAATTTACACTTCGTAAATGTGTGTGTATACACACACACGCGCGCGCACAGACACGCACGCACGCACACACATATGTACTCTACGCGATGACCCTTTGTAACTTTGTTGTCCCGACGCGCTCAGTGTAGTAGGTGATCCTCTTCCGGGAAACGGGTGTGGTTCACCGAATCACATATAGTTTTAATTATTTCTGTTTTTATGTGTTGATTTATTCACTCAATTTATTCTTCATATACAATAATGGAGCGCTGTATCCATTTAAACAGCTAGATCATTTCTAGGAAACTGACACAGTCACTTTTCTGTACTCCTACCTACACCATACTCGTAAGCGACTGACTTCCTTACTGGACTGCTAGCGTCCGTTATCAGCTCCTAACGTTTTCTCATTTAAATCCCTCCCCTCCTACGTATCACCAAAGGTCCCGAATATACGTTGGCAGATTAACTTACAACGCATGCCATGAACCGTCCGTAACTGACGCTAGCAGTCCTAAGAAACAACTATACTAAAAATGATCGGCTACAATACATACATACATACGTATATATGTTTCCCCACTCCCATAACTTCCGGACAGATACGCGGAGTTTCATGGAACTGGGTGTGCATATCATGCAGTTTACCGTACCGTACGTGTACATGTTCTGTATGTCGCCAGTGAGCAGTAGGAATGTGATGGACTTACGAATTTCTCAAGTAGAAGCGACACCAGGACCACTAACGTGGATTTCGTGGGAAAAGATTTTCGAGACACACTGAGGGTTTATTGAGGGTTTCTAGGTGTAATTTCATATTTATAAAATAAGAACATTGGCAGTGCAGTGTCAATCTACCCCTTTACAAGTCTGCACAGGCCCTTAGGGCTCCAGGAGTTTGGAGCTGCCTGAGTTTCCGGACAGTCGGCGTATGAAGTTGGTACGGTTGTCAGCCCTACGCACCGGCCGCCGTAACACCCCAGGAGATATCCCTGGTACTCGTTTATGTTAGAGGCAGAGTCGACCCGAGGGCCATAGTGCGGCCGGGAGGATTAAATCAATGAAAAATCTGAAAGACCTCATCGGGGATCGAACCCATGACCTTCCGGATTGTAGTTCAGTGCCTCAACAGGTTTGCTGACAGCTTGCGAGCAAACTGTCAGCGAACCTGTATGACATATACTGTTGCTGTGTGTACAGTGAAAAACTCCTGATGATGGACAGAGGAACCGTCCGAAAAATGTAGAGTTTTATTCCAAAAGTAAATTTGAGAAATTAGTGCATCTAGTTGGTTTTATTATAAGATTTTCCTGTACTTTAAACACCCAACCCATTTTTCAGTACCCGTTTTCCTGATTCGATATCCAGAAGAAACCGCATTTAAGTTTCAGATACTTGTTTAATAATTTTGAGAAATTGTTTGCGTAATTAATTTTAAAACACAGTGGTAATGTAAATGCACCACCTGATTTAACGTTGCGTCTTCCTGCATTTTGACCACCGAGTGAATATGTGGGTTTAATGTGATACTTAGAATAAATACTTAGAATAATTGCCAGTTTGGGTATCGTCGTTAGAAGACACCATGATAACGTAGCAGTCTCCAGCAAACCCTTCTGTTCAACACAACACACTACTGCCACGCGCAGTAGAATCGTAAGACGCTGGGTCTTCTGTCAAAACCGAAGGCTGTGCTGACGTGACGTTAGCATATGAACACGACTTCTAGTTAGCACTATTCACAGCTGCTGAGCTGTGCGAATGTTTCCGAGGAGACATTGTCATTGTTTTGCTGCACTGTCGACTGCCGTGTAGCCCGTCTGAAAATTGTCCTTGCCCGAAGCTCACTCTTTGTCGATTCGTATCGTATTTGGCGAAGTGGTTATCAACTGCAAAGGGACGACGTAACTTCGGCATTTGGTGCCCTGATCATTACGGCTTGAATGAACTCTTCGTGTTTGGGCCTTCTTTTCTCGTTTCTCTCTTTCTCGGGGCGTTATTTGTTTGAATTGCTAGCTAACTGCTATTTGAGATCTGCACTCTTCTGGATTATTACGCAGCCTATAGTGGTAATTCCTTACGGACGTTTCGGGACGGCCTATAGATCCCTTCTTCAAGGGTCAAGAAAGCCGAGAACAGAAGCACGCGTCTAGGATTTCTTGACCCTTGATGAAGGGACCGTTAGGCTGTCCCGAAACGTCCGTAAGGAGTTACCAATATAGGCTGCGTAATAACCCAGAAGATTGCAGATCTCATCTGCTTCGCGGCGGAGGCCAGAAATTCCGATTGCTGTTTTTTTATTTAATAAATTATTTGATGTATTAGATATACGTAATGTGTTACAGAGAAAAACACTGCAAATGAACTATAAATAGATTTGTATTCTTGTACTTACCAACCTGAAGGTGGCAACATGAGTGGCCGAAACATGTCGGTGTTCTCCACATAATACAATTACATTCATAAAACCAAAGTTCATTTGCTGGTCTTTTTAATAGTATTTTGTGCACGGTAATTCTAACTTCACCTGCAGACGATGACAGGGAAGTAAGTGTTCATGTTGTGTAGCTCAACGAATAGCCACATGACCATTACTATGGCAAATATTGAAATCTGTGAATAACTTTCTCGTCATCCCAGTGAAAGTGGAATGGTGTAGACACCTATGTTCATAATATCCACTTGTAAGACACGTGTGTGTATGCGCTTCACTTAAAATGTAGGTCTGATTATTTTATTCGAAACGTTCTTCAATATGATGTATTATTTTGTGTTTTATTAAATAAACAATAATTGGTGGATCTGTAAATGAATATCAACCCCAGGTATGCACAGATTTTCCGAAAAGCTAGGAGTCACCTCAAAATTCTAGGTGCCAGAAGAGTGACGTGGACACGTTGTCAATACCTACCTAGAACTCGCCTACATTAGGCGGTCCCATGCAAAACGTAGCAGCTACGGCGACTTGTCGCCCTGCATTTGTGCTTCCCTTATCAGCCCCAGTCATTTGTGCGGACTTCGCTGTGAACGCATCTGGAGATTCCCGTATTTCGAACATGGCCATCGAAATATAGAAAATACTTTTTTTGACCGGACAGTTGTAAGAAATGTTGCCGCTCTTTCCCACAATGCTCGAGCAGCCGTAGCTTATGAATGCTCCTTCCGAGTCGACAAGGCCTCGCTTACCAGCCGCAGCAACACGAAGTCTCATTGTTTCTCTGGGAAACCTTAGCCTTGGAGATTACGTATGTAGTGGATGTGATTACACATTGTCATTGTGTTCGTATTGTTGTCATTCTTTCAGCACGATACTGCATCGGAACAATTCATTCATATGGAAACCTCCTCGACCTTGAGTCTCCTTCTGACGGATTGTTAAGGTACTGCTTACCGCCTCAGTGGTCGATGAATCGTCGCTAATTTCCTTTCTGCGACTTCGAGGACAGTTCTGACGATTTATGTCTATTTTCTTTTGCATCGTTATCTCCTTGACGTTACCCTACCATTGGCAGGTACGTCACCATACACGCACAGTTGCCATTGTTGCTGTCCTGTGTACAGCTACAGTATTACGTGGAATATGCTGTGTACTGGTTATGCGGCTGTTTTAGTGGGTTACTAGATCGTACATTTTTTATTTAATTTCGATAAATATCTGTCCACTATACTTCACACGAAGCGCCGATGTGACCTACCTTGTTAATAAAAAATATTTCGTTGCATAAACATAAAGTAGTAGTGAAATAATGTGGAACGCCAACTTGATGCAACAAGGCAATTTTATTGATGTATTCTTAGCTCGACACGTTTCGGTACATACGCCCATCATCAGGAGCATTAGATGTTAAGTTGCAGCATATGGTTTTCTGCACCGAGTTTGTGGGTGGATGGTGGTCTTGAGAGCCGCTGCGTAGGTCGTGTGTACGGTGCGGATGGTGCCGTGCGTATGTACCCGAAACGTGTCGAGCTAAGAATACATCAATAAAATTACATTGTTGCATCAAGTTGGCATTCAACATTATTTCACGAGGAAGAAACATCCCTCAACCCATAAAATAGTTGATCTGATTCAGATCTAAATTTTTCTTCGGAGCGCATTTTTGATATGTAGTTAAGAATATGCATGGAAACGCTTTGTCTAGCTATAGACCCCGCGTTTTTATGTGTGAACTTTCATTAGCATTACAAAGATTGATTTGTGTATCTATTAGAACTTTACACCGAGAGCTGTGACATTAGAGAAATCACGGAGACCGCATTCAGATAATATGTAAGGCGGGGATTACGTGGGGTTGCTTTACGCGCTTCTCGCCAGCGAGTTCACTCGCAAGCTAGAGAGTGAGCTGTGAGTAAATTGGCTACTCCTGTTATACGTAGGAATGAAAACGCTGCGCAGTCAGCTACTGTGCTTTTGTTCTCTGTTCGCCATTTCGCATATGAACTGAAGAATTTTAGTGTTTTGTCACAAGCTACTTGCTAGACGTATCAGTTACACTGAGCGAGTTTACAAGCGGGATAGTAAACTAGCCAGCGAGTAGCGAGTAAAGCTGAACCGATTTCAGCTTCACTCGCTCGGGTATAGAAGCCAACGTGTTTATTAGCTTTTATAGTTAGACAAGGTGAGTTTGAAAGCTGCTAGTAAACTCGCTGGCGAGTAGCGTATAAAATATCCCCGCGTATTCCACACCCAATACGTCGTTGCTTTTGCATGGTCTAGAACATACAAAAATTAACTGTTCTACCCTGGACCAAAGACTTGGCATTTACTCCACTCTCTTGCTGCTGTGCAGGTCTGTGATACCCAAGTTTCTTAAACGAGTTGTGCATTTATTAAGGCGGTGTCTGTGGGTGTCATTCGAGTCCACATTCGCAGTTTTGCATTTGCACGGGTAAACTTAAAGTTCAAAATCTGAATGCTATCCGTTCTGTAAGTTTTGGATCACGAGTGGACTTGACAAATGAAATAAGCATAGCACGGGTTCCTAAGTTGAACTCACATGCTTGTTTAATACGAATCTTCTGCTTTGTCCAAATTTCGGATACAGGCTGAGTATAGAATTTACTCGACCTTGAAGCCTTGTTTCCTTGTTATATGTCGTTCTAAAATATTCTCCTCTTCTAAGTATTTCCGAAGCAGCGGCATAAATACGTTTTAGTTAGTAATAACAGCACGGCATATCGAGTGACGCGGCTGTTGTGTTATTTTCCTTCACAATTGACATTCCGTCCCTTGACACAAGAAACCACCACATTGCCATTATCTCCATTTCTTGGTCTTAAGTTGCTTTCACCTTTCTTTTCCCTGTGCCGCTGTTCTTTATTGTTTCTTATAAGAAGACGTGAAGCATGAACAAAATATACGGCTAGAAAACTTGGCGGAAAACTGGAAGTAGGACCATCTTTTCCGATCGCGTAGAAGAACTCCTCTGAGCATGCGTGCTAGGCATTTATGGTTGAGGTTGTAGTCAGTTTTATTCAGACAGACATTATACAACCCTTCGCGAGCTGGACAGTTAGGGTTCGCAGTCAGCAGACCACATACCGATGGTTTAAAGCGCAAATACTTCGTGTCCAGTATAAACAGCCTACAGCGAACTCACATTAAAGATGCACCAACACAGTATTTTAGTACGGCGTGACGTAATCTTTTGCTAGTCGACACAATTGCAGTGTTAGTACACAAGAGAAGGTACTTAATAATCAAGCAAGGACACAAAGTAAATGTAAAGTGACCAACAGCGGACGTACAATAGTGTACTTCAACCCGAATGATAGTGAGTGTGAGTGTGAATTTTGCTTTCGCCTAAATTGGAGGCCTGCCATCTTATCGTCAAATATCCTCCGATCTGAAAGTGCATTCAGAAATAGAATCCTAGCTTCAGGCAAGACAACAGTTCGACCTTGTCTTGAGCATGTGTCTGCTCCGTTGTTTCCGAATTTCGTTTTGTTTTTAATTTTTGTTACTTCATTATATGTAATTTCGTAAACAAGTATTTGTGCGATAGAATTCGTCTGAGAAAAGACCTTGTCTCAGATTGGAGACTTGAATTGCACGTTAAGATAACACACGTAATGTCGGGGATGTACGGAACAAGAGTGTGTCGTGTGTGTGCGCACCCAACATGCGCGTAAGACTCGAAGGAAAACAGTGACGTGGCCAGTGTCTATAAGTTTTTAGAACTTCTGCGATTTTTAGCCTCAACTGATTCGTTTATAGGAAGTGGTAATCCTATGCTGTCATGTGCTTGTGGCTGTACTCCCTCTAAATATGAACCGGTAAACGGATTTTAATGAAATTCTATATGATTATTATGCCAATAGATGCCACGCCATATTTGTACTTTTTAGTTTTCCACTTTGTGCAGGGTCCGTAGTGACAATATATAATTTAAAATATGTTGAGCGCTTATTTTACGATAATATTTTTAGTATATAAGCAACGTGGTGACTGCGCCAAGTTTGTACTGTTTTAATCTTTGTGACAAACCTAACGAGGTTGGAGATCTTAGCCTTACGTACAGATGTTGTGTAAAACTTTTACGTGTTGAGAATACAAATGTATGGGGCTCACAAGCTTAAAAGTATTCGAATTATGTAACAGTGGAAATTGTGCACAGAAATGGTAGTAAATTACACACTTGTTTATACGGAGTTACTGATGGCCTCTCTAGTTGCAGGAAGAAAGTACGCACAGTAAGTTCTTTCGTCGTCTTGTTTGCAGTTGAATCAAAACCGCAGGCTAATATTGCATTCCGAATAATTCCATATTTTGCCCCTTGATTCGTGTTTCTGCAGCGATTTATGTTGGGTATGTATTCATCGGTGTTGTAGCACATCTTACGACTTTTCTTGCATCTTTCTGTGCTCGTAAGTTGACATTTGTGTTCAAGAGCGAAAGGTTGGATAGAATGTTGTTGTCTGTTAACATGTTGGTAACAGTTCTGTTACGTTTGTAAGCAAGTTCATTACCTTGTTATTACGTCACGTTATGTTGATAGACGCATGACCTTCATGACATCATTGCAAACTTTACAAAGGTTGTAGTGTATTTCAGGTCCACCAATTATGAATGACCATACGTTTAGGAAATAAACCTATTAGTTTTTTTAACATATGTAATGATTAAATTGTCGTAAGATATCACTTTTGTGAAAATCCTGAAAATGGGAATTTTGGTATATCTAGGCTTGCATAGGAGAACGATAATATAATTTTTTATATTATCAACGGACGAGATAAAACCATTACTGTAATTTTAGCTGAGCACAGTATAGAGCTCCCTGATGATGGATCCCTTTTGATCCGAAACATGTTGGAGCAATTTTAAATATTCTTTAATAATTCTAATTGTATCTACGAATTATATATTTGTGCGTCTGTTGGATAATAAAGTGTTTTAATGATAATATAAATTATTCACAAAGAAAGATGGTATGTAGATATTGACTTAATCTGGTTCAGGTTAGGGAATAATGGCGTGCTGTTTTGAGCGTGGTAAGGTACTGACGCATTCTTGCGGCACAAATGAGCAGTACAGAGTCGCTATTGTAAACAGATCTTGGGCCTTCATAGAGTGCGGGATTGAAATGTGCAAGTGGTAATGGATGACCAGGCTCATAACTGTATGTTCGTAGTCCTCGAGGTGTGCGCAGGTAGCAACGATTTGAACCAACTCTTAATCCAGCATTAAAATATCAACTGTATGTACGTGAGAATCTTGCGTTGAATTCTCGATTAACCTACCCAGTTTGGCGTATTGCGATAACAGAGCTGTAAGGAGAATATTTGGACGTAACAGAGAGAGAGAGGGAGTTGCATGGGGATGGAAAAAAAAAATCATGCACGAATGATTTAATGAACTTCGTAATTCGTACTTCTCACCTAAAGTGACAATAGTAATTAAATCAATGAAGGAATTATTAACAGGTCATACGTCACTAATGTTTACAATAAATTCAGAAATAATGTAACTATAAAACACAGTTGAAGCACTTCGGGAACCGGATGTTCCATCGAGAATAAAATATTAAATAGATTTTAGGGAAATAATGATTGAAGTTGAGAACCGACATCGATTGGCTTGGTAGCTGTCTGTACTGAGCACGTAAATGGATATTCGCCCTCAGTAAAGGCAGGTAGTTTCTATATTGGACAAATATTAACTTCTCAAGGCCAGACACCGTGCGGTTAGTCAGTTGGTTGCACTGTCTGATGCCATCGTCAGCCTCAAAATTAGCGTTTCTGCCGCGTTTCAGTTGTACAAAGACGGGATAGAGTTTAGAAATTTAATGTAGCTTTTATGGTACTATAACCCGGAGAACACTCGTCACGCGTCTAGATGTGATTGTGCACGCTGGCACTGAAGTAATGTCACCGTTTGCAATGGCTGCCGACTTTTTCGTACACCCTTTCGATGTATTAAATAATGGAAGTGAAGCCGGATAAACAAAATACTCCGCATTACATGAGGCTGATGTGCAAAACTGTCCGGCTGTCGGAGTCATAGTACAGCAAAAAATTGCCATTTGAGGCTTCTGAGAAGGAAAAGAAAGCAAATAATTTGCGAGACCTTGACTTTCTTGCGAGCCAAGGATAATAACGTGCTAACAACACAGTGAATTGAAGTTTGAAGTAACGACACTGCACAGATACAATAACTACAATGTTTATAATTTTATTGTGCGCAAATGGACTTGAGGCATTAACGGAAAGCATACGGCGTAGGCCACATTTGTCCATCTGCATGTTTCACCTCCGAAAACTACTGTGTAGGTTCTGATTGCATTTGATGTTGAGATGTACAACTTACGTTCGGGATGAATTTGATTTCTCCTCATATGTGTCTGATATAAACCTTACCTTATGTGACGCTTAATCTATGTTTGTTTTCCAAAAATGGCACATTTTGCAAAGAATTCGTAACAAGATCTACAGCACAATGTACATCAAATACTGTAATTTTGCGTGTTGTTTGGTAAGAACGGGAACTTAACATCTCTTATTGAGAAGTTCAAGGCCCATCATATTGAAATATGTTTCCCTGTCTTAATACAAGCCCCAGTAGTACATTGGTATCTGTATCTTATATTTGGTATGCTTGTTTTTGCACTGTGAGCAGTTTTACTGGTGAAGTTCAGTTGGAACTTAATGCGAGGAAGAGGTTGTAGGGCAACCGCTTGTCTCACGCTGTAGTGCAGCACAAATGTCTCCAGATGTTACCATATTGTCTAAACCAGTTAAAATATAATGACTGACGTATGTGTATGCTATTGAAATCGAAGATATGCCAAAATAACTCACATCGAACATTCACAATTAAAGCTGTGATAACTTCGGTCGCTTGACAAGGATCTGGGTTTTTTTTAACACGGTTTCAGACCCTCCACTACTGTGTGTTGCATTGACAACCTAAAACTCGGTATCCTCTTCCTCTACACTTGATCGGCAAATTAAAGTGGCCAAAGGGAGGGAGGAACACAGTAGTGTTCCGAGTGTTTGACGCAAACTATGTAGTCGCTAAAACAAAAATTGTAACTGGTTGTAAAATTAGAGTCGTTCCATCTGTGGTCAAATAAATATGTAGCGGTGAATATAATTTGCTGACTGGCAGTAATGTAACCACAGACGTGCTGCGGTTCGCGGATGTAAGGTACTACGCGCCATCTCATTTTACGCATTTACCGTCGGACGGCAGCGCTCCGCGGATACAAGTAACCACGTTTCCACGCCACTCCACTGAATGCATTGCCCTCCGCGGATACAAGGCATTACGTTTCTCCACCATCTGACTGAACGCATGTACAGTCATTAAGGATAGTCCCTCCAGTGTTATGCTCTGGACGCTTGCGATGGCTGGCTGTACGACTGTCGAAGCCACGGGTAAGGTACCGAATAAAGCATATTGCTTTTACCGCGGCCCCATGGCAAGTGACAATGCTTCTGTGGAGTTCGTTGTTTTTGGAGGTGGAAGAAATATTCGTTGAATTTATTGACTGTCCTTTATGTTATTGTTACACTGATTTGGCTGCAGAGGTGACATAGCGTCAAATGAGAGATGAAGATGTCCCTGAACGATGAATGGCCAAGGATTGTGAAGGAGGCGATCGCACGCTGTTTAAAGGTTCTCAGGAAATTCGTCTTTCGGAACTGATGGATCGACAAAGATATTTGAGTCGTAAATCGCCATTCCCTTCTTAGATCCGATCCAACAAACTTCCGAATGCTGAGTATCGGCGTTTCTTTTTTAGATTTTTCCTGTTTTTCTGCGTGAAGTTACATGAAGTTTTATATGTGAATATTTTTCGAAAATCTGTCGAGAAAATTCAAATTTCATTTAAATCGGACAAGAATAACGAGTACTTTATATGAAGACCAATATACTTTTTTGATCATATCTCGCTCAATCAATCTTAGAATGAAAACTGTTTCAGACCCAAGTTATAGAGAAACTCGAAGCACACATTTTATAGTCAATCGCTTTTTTTTTTTAAATCGTGACGTTATGAGATAATGTGGAAACATTTTGTAGAGGGGGGCAGGCCACAGATGGCAATCTGGCGCATGCGCATTGCATGTTTGTTACCTAAGGCTGCAAATACACTCAGATTGTGTAATACTCATTGCTTTTCCACTACAACAATGGTTACCTGAACGCGTCTCAATGTTACGTTGTATCTCGTACATTGCCTTTCGTGTTTGTCCTAATGTGGTTGATAACACAAAGATTGTGCTTTGAACACAGAGGCTGTACCATATTTGCTTGTTGCGTGGCCACTTCTGAAGGGGTTTCATTGACAATTAATACATGTGCTATGCTGAGAACATAATCTGAATAAATTCGCGGAACAAATCAGTCCTGAGTTTCCTGAAGTGAAAGGACCGTATGAAATTCAAATATGTGCTACTGACGTCTGTGAATGCTGAGAGGTCTTTCTAAAACTTCGGACTGTTTCAGGGAGATAAGACGAACGAGTTTGAATAAGAAATTATTGAAGCAGCTCATATAATATAGTGTGCTGCTAACTGTGAGGGAACCCAGTATTTTCTAGTCATTGTAATTTGTTCTCCTTGCGACACTCATTGATTAATCATAAATATTAGTTATATTGATTAATTTTTGTTGACATTTACTTCTATTGCAATCCTTCATAGCCCAGCATACTCACCGTGACGTGTAACACTTTATAAACTCCTCGTTTTGTCCACACAGCGTATGTGTGTGTTCACAATAAGCAGCCGTTGTTTTCTATTCTAATATTCGCCGATTTTTCTTGCTAGTGGGAGCACACGGTGTTCGTCGTGTAGTACGAGCTGAATCTCTATATTGATATTAATTTTCATTTCGTAGGCCTGGCTTCGATCCCGAGTCAGCGAACTTGAGATTTGTGGTGAAGAATATGGGACAGGGAATGATTTTTCTTCGAGCACTTCTTTTTCCTCCTTTGACACAAATAAGTATCAAAAATATTTTCTTGGGGTGGGGGGTAAAGGTGGTCGGTGCGTAGGGCTGACAACCTTACCACCTTCATGTGCCGATTGTCTTGAAATCTGGGGGCCTCAACCTCCTGGAACCCTCAGGGCCTGTCCAGGCCTGTAACAGGGATTGCTTTACCTTTATTTCCATTTGTACCATCAGTGTCATTTCACCAATCCACCGTATCTGTTTTCATCTAAATAACACGCATCAGAAGGACGAGCGGGCAAAGTTGCGGACGTTGAAACAACGCATTATTGTTTCGCTTGTCTTGTTTCATTGGACAGGATAGTACTTTTACCAGTAAATTTAACTTGCACATCGGAGATATATTATTAGTGCATAACAGAGGTCCACACATTTTCAGAACGTCTAGGAACAACCTAAACTTTCTAGGCGCCAGAAGGGTGATGTGAAGCAGGTTCCAAACTTATGACCTACAGATACTGGGCATCTGCATGCAAAATTTAGTCGCCGTGGCGACCAGGCGCTCTGGATTACGTGCGTGCCTATTTTAAGCACCAAAACCTGCATTCTTAGTGCCCGAATACATAGGCGCACTCATAGTTTTTCTTTGGGAGGGGAAGGGGCTAGCCTTGAGGCTATATATAAATTATGTTTGATTTTAAAAACTGTGTTATGTAATCCATGTCAAAATCTCAGAGCCGACATCTATTCGGGTTACAGGAGAGATTAAATGGGACTGAAAAAAGTATTGTCTACATATTCGTAACTTTTTATTATATAGTTTAATATTCCAGTATACTAGTCATCAGCCGATTTCAGTGGATGATTTAGGCTGAAGCGTAAATCACGTAAAACCTTCGATATCACCGTGTCTACAAAATCCGTGTTTTTAAATTCCGCTTGGGGGGGGGGGTGCAGCCTGACTGGCCCCAGCCCCCCCCCCCCAAGAGTGCACCAGTGTCCGAATATCCGAAATATGGGAATAGCAGCAAATAGCGACGTTTTAAATTCACTTTTTATTCTTTCGTCGGGGGTTAATTTTGACATTTTGGCAGTTTGAATAACTATGCACTCTCAGTGAACATTCCTGTTTGAATTTAATTTTTTTCATAGACGTAATCATTTAATTATATGATTTCAGCCCCCTTGTATTTGTTGTGTGAAAAGTGGCAAGACGCATTTAAGATATTATCATTTATCGTTGTTTTACTTGGCATCTTCAGTCTTTCACTGTGTATAAGTGAGCACCGAAGGTTAGTATTCTGGACCTGAAAATCTGGAGGCAGTAACAAAGCGAAAGCTCCAGGAACGTTAACGCTATGTGTACATTTCCCGACTTGTTATATGCTTGTGAGAGCTTGCAGTCTCGTTCACTTTGTGCAATACTACAGATGCTCATCTTAAACAGTGTCAAGACACGTTTACTATCAAAGGAAATGTCACGTAGCAAGTACTTACTTGGAAGAACTGCTTGTTGCCAAGCATTCGTATCTCGGTCGTTGCGTTGAAATAGTTAATATATGTATATACACATTAACTGTATGAGTAAAAATAATTCGTTCATAGTTTATTTAAACACAGGTTTCATTTGTACAAGTTATGTATCAGTTTGTGAGCGATTTTAGGCACTTTCGCAAAATTGCGAAAAGCGACTATTAGCTTTGTCATTTCCGTCTATCCGCCCGTCTGCATGGACAACTCGGCTCCCACTAGACGGATTTTTGTGAAATATGATATTTTGAGTATTTTTCGGAACTCTGTAGAGAAAATTCAGTTTCCATTACAATCTGGAATAACGGGTACTTTACGTGGCGGTCTGTGTAGGCCTACATTTATGATATATCTCGCTGAATTCTTCTTAGAATGAGAAACATTACAGACATAAGTTGTGTAGAGAAAGTCAAAACATACTGTGTTCAATAATTTTTTTCTCCCCCGAAAATCGTGCCGTTTGTGAGATAACGTGGGAAAATGTGGTAGAGCCAGAGAGGTCACATGACGTTATGGCGCATGCGCTTTTCATGCTGGATATCTTAAGGCTCAAACACAGATTCAGTATATGTAATACTTATTGCTTTTCGACGGCAACAGTGTTCGCACGAATGCGTCTGAATATTACGTTATACGAAAATTGCCTGTCTTGTTAATTATGGATTGAGAAGGAGCTGGAAAGATGCGGGGAAAGTACTGTAACATATACTTGGGCGTACTGAAGAACTCTTAAGCAAGATTGTCAGCTTCTAGGTGTTCCGAATAAGACACGTAGATGCGATTCACTATATGGAACCGCCTTGCTCTGGATGAAGTGATTTTTCATGGAAGTAGTTAGCAGTAGACCGTTCTAAGATGTGAATTTGCGAATAAGATGATTGGTGCAGGTTGGAGATTTGGGTTTTATTCAGCAGGAGCAGCGATTTCTGTCACTACCACCACGTGTGTACTGGCTCTGAACCGCGTGTGTACAGGCTGTGAACCGCGTGCGTACAGACTGTGGACCGCGTGTATAAAGGCTGTGAACCGCGTGTGTACAGGCTCTGAGACCGGTTCAGTCAACTGCTCGGTGGTTACTGCGTGTCGAACAGGTCACCACCTGAATACAAGGCTGAATGACGGTTGGAACATGTTGGGACATTAATCTTTAAAGACCCAGATTTTATGTACCACCAGTTTTAGTACTAAACAATTCTACATTCTGTCCACATTGTGTATTTCTGTGATTTTTATGGATGTCAGAAAAACCGACCATTACCCTGTACAGCAGTGACTTATTTGTTTTTAGAACCGAGAAACTCTGCTTACCGCACGTTACGAACGGAATCTTGAGCACAATTCAGGGTAATGTCGTCTCTAAGGATTAAGGTAATTGTGATAACTTACTTGTAATGATAGAACTTCTGTGCCTGATGATCTTGCATAACAAGAGGCTTTCAATTTACGATGCTGCGTACATTCTTGTGAAAGTTAGCCGCTCTAGTCTAGTATAGCGCTCACGACGGACTTACCCGCCGGCGTGCATGTAAATGAGAACCCACACATTCAGTAGAAGATAATGCATTATATTATTTCCTGTTTTAAGATGGTAGACATGCAGTCACGTAGAGCACGTCGTTAAGCCACGTTACTGATTGATGTGTAGTTGTAACCATTCATTGCAATGCTGGTCATTGCATGAATGGTTGGTGTATTTGAGTCGCACCTGATGTAAGTATGGGCCGAGTTAGCTCAGTCTGTAAGCGACTCGTTATGGGCTGGACGGTCCGGTGATCGAACCCCCGTGGGGGCGAGATTTTCTGCATCCTTCTAGATCAGCCGTGGGGCTCGCCCGTCTTCCTGGACAATGGGTGCCGAGTGGTAAAGCGGCCGGGCCGTTGCGTTAACCACGCACCCAATCTAGCACCGAGGTAAAAGAAAGAGTATAGCTGCCTCTACGCATCTTTTGTACCATCATGGCAGGTTTTAGGGTGAAATTTTACTTTACCTGTTTTCATTTGGAGTGTATTTCCTTGTGGCAATGATAAAAATGTCCAATGGCTCCAACAACCATCAAGTATTTTATAACTAAAAGAGTACTTACGACTGCAGTAACGGACAAGTGTCTTTAGCTGCTATATTACTGTGAAAATGAGCAGAGTTTTGTGATCAGAAGTTGCTTACTGAGATTGTAATGATTGCATGCATAATTTTCCTCCCTCCTGTTGTGTATTGAAAAGGTGTCTAAACGCCACGCAACGAAGGTGGATAGAGACTTCGAGATAAAGCTCCACGTTTTCTTAAGTCGGTACTGCACGGGGGGAGGCCACCTTTTCGCCCCGACCAACTTCACTTAGGACAGGGTGAGACTGTGAGCTGGGCTAGAAGAGGTGACGAACGGAGAAATAATTTTACATACCGGGTATCGAACTTTGATCATCGTGGTTCATTGTATGTTTCAGTTACAGATAGTGACTTCTTTATCTTCCGTCGAAACATGCTGTTTGTCTTTTTGTTAAGGAGAAAACAATTTGAACACCCGGTGTGCCGGTTCTGGGACTTGCGTAATCAGGAACCTTGCAGCAAGGTGAGGTATGATAAGACGCTTTAGTTCTTTATTTTTTATCTCCCATTTTTACCACCTGCATGCTATTTCTTTAAAACTCGATAATTACTCAGCTGGTCAACAGATTTCCTGCCTCTGTTGAACCAGATGTTTCGTCGTTGTGTTCACTGATGTTAAACACCGCATCCTGCGATGTACGCTTGGTTGCCCCAACTGGTTTGATTTGTCGTGTATTATAGACAAAATTCTGTGTGTTTATAATTTTTAGTCCCCCTGCCACAAGTATCGCTTATCGAACCGTTTGTAATATAATCAGCCTAACAGCATAGTTTCAAGAGTACATATTATTGGTGCGAGAAGAATGGTTCCGTATACAGTCTTCCTATAATAAAACCAACTATATGCACTGATTTCTCAAATTTATTTTTGGAATGAAACTCTACATGTTTTGGACAGTTCCTCTGTCCATCATCAGGAGTTTTCCACTGTACACACAGCAATGGTGTCATACAGGTTTGCTGACAGCTTGCGAGCAGGGTCAGGACGGAACTGCAGTTTCGTCCTGATCCTGCTCGCAAGCTGTCAGCAAAACCTATATGACATACACCATTGCTGTGTGTACAGTGGAAAACTCCTGATGATGGACAGAGGAACTATCCAAAACGTGTAGAGTTTCATTCCAAAAATAAATTTGAGAAATTAGTGCATCTAGTTGGTTTTATTATAAGAATTTATCACGATACACTGTCACCTGAACGTCAAATCCCGTATACAGTATATGCAAAATAGCAAATGGAGTTGTTGTTTCGTATAGTATAATCTTTGATTAATAATAATAGAACATGATGCTGAGTTGTCAGTCTGATTTGCTCGTGCGTCTCCACCAAAAGTACGAGCAGGCCTAATTTTCTTTACCATGCCCTTCATACGTTCCCATAATCTTTGTGTTAGAGATTTACCTTGCCCAGTGAAGGTGCTGTTAACATGGCGTTAAAATACTACATCGAAATGTAATATTAATTGAAACGAGCACTTAACTTTTTAAAATCGCCATGCAGGCAGGTATGCCTGTCCGGTAGTTGAGTACCGAGCCTGCATCCTCTTTCACTTTTACTCTCTTTTTCCACGCCCCCCCCCCTCCCCCCTCCTCGCCCCTCGACGCTCATAGTGTGGTTGAGTACAACTGAAGTCAGTCTGTCAGTAGGCCGGCAGCAGCCGTGTGCTCGAACGGGCTGTTGATTGAGGCCAGTCCAGCCCATACTGTCGCCCTTCAGAGTGCAGTGCTTCTGGTAGTTCGCGTGGTAGCGTGTGTCAGTGTGTTTTGGATGTTGTATTACACAGTTGGCAGAAGCTCCTTATCTTCAGTTCTCAGTATTCAGTTCAAGGTTAATTATGTACTTGGCAGACCATATTTTTCTTTTATTTTTACGATGCTATCGTATTAACTTGGTGCCTCGATGACAAATATTTAACCATTCACAACTTAGTAAGTAATAAATGCAGAATATTTGACGTAGTTTTACCATGTGATATCTCAGGAAGGACTTTACATCAATCATACACAGGATAAGCCACGAACATCGGACAAGGCTCCATCTATAAATCGTGTCTTATTAAGTGTCGTGTGTTGTTTGAGCAACAAGTTTCTTTGTCGTCGTAACATACTCTTCATCTCAAAGTTAACTTTTCCCTGTGTTGAGAAGCACAAACTGTTGTAATATGTAATAATTATGAACCATAAATTTGTTGCACGTGCATAAAGGTGCCCGAAAGTAGGAACGTGATTGTGGAAACGGCAGAAAATTGAAACTAGGCAGAGTGCAATTACAGCTTTCTTGAAGGAGCTTTTACTGTATGGAATTTCAAATATATATGTATGTATGAAACAGCTACTTTCATCTGTGTCAGCGGAAGACACGTTTTGAAAATACTGTGCCTTTCAGAACAACCGCAGACTAGTACCGCGCATGACAAAGTTGTTAATAAAATCTAACTGTAGCATCTGTGTGCCTCATTTGACCCCGCCGTCGCAATGGACTACCACCAACACACTGTGCCTGCAGGCCCACCTATGGTAGCTGTACCCGCGCCCAATCACCCCTTGACACACCACCAGCTGCACCAGTTGCAGACCCTGGTACAAGCAGAAGACTCGACTTCCTCGCGATGGAGTCAGTACCAGCAGCTCTGGAGACATCATCACATGCAGCATATCAGTGGTAGGAAGACACGTGTGTCCTTGGTATTTTTATCTTTTGTGTGATAGTCTTGGTCTGGGGCATCATTTTGGGGGTCATTCTGTAGTCTGCATTCATCTTTTCCTTGAACCTTGCCCGCAAGATTATTTAGCCCAATCTGGTTCGTGGTGTTTGATGGTTGTGAATGCATGACGCAGGAAGTGACATGCGTTAATTCTCAACCTGTGTGTTGTATTACGGAAGGAGATGGGTTGCTGTCCGTGATGGTGGGTCTTTCTGGGGAAGCTGACAGTTCATAGCCAAGAAATTTTCCATTTTTAATGGACCGTGACGTCCAGTATTGTGTTTGCAAAAGTTTGTTATTGAGCCCTTCCACAGCCAATTCATAATATTCTGCGTATTCGACGTCCCTTTTAACAAATAACATTAACCTTCCATGTACGTCTAGGTTTGCAGCGGTCTCTGCCCTTACAGTATGTTGGCATGCATTTAAGTGGACGTCACGTACTGTCTGTCGCACAGACATATTCTGTAATCCATCGGCCTGTCGTAATGAGAACTGCCCAACAAATTTGAGCGGAGTTCCAGAAGAAGAAAAGATCACTTTGTGAAAGAAGGCACAGATGGGTGGTTGATACTGAAATGGGTCTCCACGAAATGTGGTATGAGGGTATGACTGGATTAAACTCGTTAATTACGGAATTAACTGCCGACTTTTGCAAAAACCCTACTGAATGTTTAGGTTTCATAAAACGCGGTGCATTTCTTTATCAGCTGAGCTAATGTCCGATTTTCAGGCACTCTAAGACTTACAGTTGGCTATAAAACCAGTTCAGATCTTAGAAAGAAGGGTAGTATACAGTTTCAGCTGCTCGGTCTGTACCGGCCTGTATGTAGAAAGTGATTTGTCGATCCCCCCCCGGTACAGATGAAGTGCCCGTAATTCCGGGATTCGAACTGGCAGTATTTCAAATTTCGTGGATTGCAGATAGCTCACCTTTCAAACCACATTAATCTTGATACATTGTCATTACACACATACCGTTGTTATTTCAAATATAAATGCACTGTATACACTAGCTGCACTACTGCTTAAAGCCACTCATTACTTCAACTTGTACTACGTACGTCATTTTGTGCTTAACTGTGTCGAAACATGTTTCAGTTGAAGTTCTATATATGGTGAGTTGATATTATCTGTTGTGTGTGTATGTATGTATGTATGTATGTATTGTATCAGAGTGGTAGCGACGACGTTTCGAAGGAACGTGCTGTAATCTTTCTTTATCGTTGCACCGTGCATTTTGTAGTTTATTTAAGTAACACACCAACAAATACGCATATATAGTCTTTAATAATCTAAAATTTACATCAAAACACTTAAAACGCTCCTACATGTTTCGATCATACGATCATCCTCAGGGAGCATACTTTGTTCCTTGCTAAATTTACAGTTTAAAATACTCAGTGATTTACTTCGTGATATTAATTTGTTGCTGTGGCAGCATGTCTGTAAGTAAAACTAAGTGTAGTAAATAGATTGTTAAGGCAATATAGCAACAATTCAATGTAGTAAGAATAATTATTATACACATATAATTAGGCCATATTGGTTAGAACCTAATTATTTGTGTATAATAATTATTCTTACTACATTGAATTATTTCTATATTGCCTTAACAATCTATTTAGTAAACTTGTTTCTGCTTACAGACATGCTGCCACAGCACCAAATTAATATAACGCAGTAAATCACTGGGTGTTTTAAACTGTAACTTTAACAAGGAACAAAGTATTATTTCACACTATATACGTGCATTTGTTGGTGTGTTACTTAAATTGCTGTAATCTTATTTAGGGCCCGACCTTGACGAGAGAGGCACATGTGCTAGCATACGTTACTGTACCAACTGCCTTGAGAAACTCGTGTCTTATGATGAGGATGTTTGTTGTTTTGTGGTTTTCAACTATAAAACAACAGACATTCCCATTTCACTTCCCTGTTGGTAAGTTAGCTCAGGGGAACAAAGATACAACTACGGCCCCTTGTAACGCTGACCTTGATATCAGTTACAGCGAGTGGTTCTAACGCAGATCCTTAATTTCAGCTCACAAGCGTTGAATTTAGCGTGCAGTTGGTCCACACTGGTCCACATCGTTATCTTCGAGAAGTCTGCACACCGCAATTTGCTGACATCAATCTTCACTACAGAGCTTCAACGAGTATCGCTTAAAGAGATGAATTTTGAAGTTAAGGAATGGGTGAACCACTGCACACGCTTTGTATTTTTGGCATTAAAGTGCATGAATGTGCGCATGGTGGGTAGGGCTTGTCTCTCGGTATGCAGGTTTCATATCCGGAATGGAGGTTCACGCTAAACTTTATATTCGGGGGCCCACACTGCAAGATGTTGGAATTTGACTGCTGTAAATATCGGTTGGAAAAACTGCTGCTTCACATGCTTACCAAATCGAACTTCACTCCTCTTTTAAAAGAGTGGCCATCATGTCAGAAAAGAATGGTGAATTATCTAAAATGTAGACGTCGCTGGAATTGATTTTAGATTTATTTGAAACATTCTGTAACGTGGTGTATATTTCAAGACGAATGAACACGCTTCTTAGATGTCTTAGCGTTATGTGAAATGTAAGTAGCTGTTCATGAATACTCGTAGGTATTTATGTGGAACAAATCATTTGCGTGTATAATGTTCGTGTAGTTGGGAAAGACACATTTTGGAAATATGACCGTCGGGCTCTTTTTTAATAACTGTACGGTCTTGTCGCTAAGTATAAGCTTGCACGGTCCGTTGGCTAAGGGCAAAGAACGAAACGTTTTGTAGAGGGTATTCTTGGCGTTGCTGTGGCGTCTGTCAGTGCATATAGGGACGTTCTGTCAGCAGCTTAGATTGTGCAGCGTCCGATCGATCATATGAATGCTGAATGTGGAAGGACGTTATACTGAGACGCTTTCAGGCACTCTGTCAGAAAGTGAACAACAGTACTTGCCAGTAAATTCGGAAGTCCTTTAAAAAAGCACGCAAATTATAAATCTTGTAATTACAGGAACAGTGACAACTTCAGACGGACAGTGTTTCAAAATATAGCTGATTGAATAAGGAAGTACCGCATATTTGTGTGGAATGGTGTTGAATGAAAAGACCAATCTAGTTAAAGTGACGTGGAATCAGGGTGGAGCAACATAAAAGACGCTATACGGACAGCAGGAGAAGAACAAGTTGGATACACATGGGCAGAGAAGAGAAACTTGGTTGCAGAGTGAAATAAAGAACTGAGGACAGTTAGAGTAGAAATGTGGACGATTCTCCAAAATTTTAAGCAAAGGTTATAAAATTGTCAGGAACAAAAGGAGATAAAATTGGGACATATTTTTTTAAATATCTTAATATATTACTGGAACGTAATTAACAGTATTCAAATTGTTTAAAAAATAAAATAGTAAGAAATGGTAGTTCGTGATACAGTTCCAAGCGAAGCATTTAAAAGGGGACGCATGTTACTCTGTAATGCCGAAACAGTCGAACACAGACCGCGAGTAGAAATGTAGGTGATCAAACAGTTGGAAATAAACTGGAATTAAGTCCAGAAGGAACAAGTTCCTGTACTGCCTGACCCTGAAGATGGAGACACTTTGCTCGTCCAAAGGGTCGGTAACTGTCTACAAGTCAACACAGGTGAAGTCCAAGAATAACTGGATATTCGAAGTTCAGAAATTCCAGGAAATTTTTTCGTAAGGCAGAAATTTCAAGACTCCATGTTTAGAGAGAGTAAGTTTAGGCCGAGGTTTATTCCTTGCCGTCACAGTCGGCAAAGGTCTCTTCGATCATCGTTGAAAACATCTAGATTTTGTTGCTAAGTGTTGTGTCGGCAATGTATTATTCCCTGGATGCTGTTCAGTAGCCATTAGCGTCGCGCTAACTACTGATTTTATCTATCGGGTATCCAGTTTACCTTGTGTAGAGGTGACGTGCCATGGAGACATAAAGGGGCAGTGGGTGTAAAACGCCATGCATTCTCATTTGTCGTTATGTGTTCCGATAGACGCTTTGACCTCATTATTCTGGAGGAGCTATCCGCCTGTGCTGATTGCATTGGAGGCCGGATTGGCCCCCAGGGTTGATCTGATCATTGCTGCGTAGAGAAATGTTCCTACATTGGCTGGGAATCGAATGGGCGCCATACAGATCCTAACCAGAAACGATAGTGTCCGGCTCATGTTGTCGTTAACTTGTAATGAGTTAATTATTAACATGTACTTTTTTATTACTATTTTATGAACTTTTTTCTCTCTTTTTTTCCGTGGCACAACATCCGCAACTCAGGCCTAGGCCGCCTCATGGTTGGGGTTTCTAGATCACACACAATTAGACACACACCCTGCAGGAGGCACTTCTCTGAACGAGTGATCAGTTCGTCGCAGATGCCGCTACCTGCACGACATAAAACACAAGACATGAACATCCATGCCGTCACCGGGATTCTAACCCTCGACCCCAGGAATCAAGTTGCTTCAGACCTACGCCATAGATCTCACATCCAGCGGGATCGGTTACGAAAAATTCGTCAGTTTTTGGAATAGTTATTAGGAAAGTCTGCGAGCCTTGAGACTAAACTAGTTACAAAGAGTATGGTGAAGGTACTAGACCATAGTTCTAAACGTGTTTGCTGCTGTTGGACTTGGTCTGATACGTATCTATATCCTTAAGTATTACCTATTAATTTATGATAGTCTATAGATTGCCGCTTTTTCGGGCGTTTTCAGACTAAGCGAGTCCCCCGTTAATCTATACGAGATACGTTAGGATGTTGGCCTCTTTATGTTTTCATTATCAGATATTCACAATTAGCAAAACCATCACCTCTTGTTCTGCAGGCCATTTCTAGGACACCTATCCATTCAAATTCCTTTTCACTGTCATCCGTCTTTGGTTTGCTTCTAAGCATCTGCCACTCGTGATAGTTGAATGCGTTAGATAAGAGGCATAGAGGCGTTATTCGAACCGCTCGAAAGCGTGACATAGATAGAGACTTTAGATGCCGGACTGCTGGCTACAAGTCAGTATTCGGAAGGTCCTGCGACCGGCCACCTCGACACAGGTTTTTCTTGGTTTCCCTGTGTCTATAAGCAAATGCTGAGATGGTTCCCAAGATTCCAAGTTGCCACTACATGCTTCTC
>Ga0123352_10003207_pt1 | contig 23487 bp, 12 predicted proteins | sample TergutLab28metaG_FD_89700 | JGI IMG/M metagenome (GOLD analysis project Ga0123352, IMG submission 89700) | Labiotermes labralis P1 segment gut microbial communities from Petit-Saut dam, French Guiana - Lab288 P1 | ecosystem: Host-associated > Arthropoda: Insects > Digestive system > Gut ...
AATTTTTATTTTTTCGTGTGTGGTGTTTTTGTTTTTTAATATAAAGGAAAAAAAATAGTGGAGGGTGTACAAAAAAAGGGGGTTGAAAAGGGGTAAAAGGGGGGGGTGGGGGGGGATATGAAGAGGATGAAAAACACTAAAAAACCAGGACCTTCATGACTTGGTACTTCTCATCAAATACCATCACGTTAACAAAATCAAGGAGAATGGGAAGGGCGGGGCATGTGATATGTACGGGGGGAGGACAAGGACATACAAGATGCTGACGGGGGCGTCTGAGGAAAAGGGACCAAATGGAAGACCTAGGCATAGATGGCCAGAAAATAATAAAATGGATCTTCAAGAAATAGGATAGGAGGTCGTGGATTGGATTGAGCCGGTTGGAAGACAATTGGCAGCCTGTTGTGTACGAGGCACCGAACCTATGGGCTGACAGAATACTAGCTTCTCGAGAGGCACTGCGTTTGATGGATTGTGTTATATATTTAGTCAGTCAGTCGGTTAGTTAGTTAGTTAGTTATTTGGTGGGCTTGTTTGTTCGTTTTTTGTTTGGTTGGTTGGTTGTTTAGTTATAGGAACTCTTCACTAAAAATTAATTTAGACTGATAGAATGTAGGAATGTTGACCTGCCTCTATTTTACCCAAGTGTCAGACCGGTGTAGACCACGTGACTATAGTAATAAGTCAACTAAACGAGGCCACCAAACACTTTTAAAAACGGGTAATATCTTTCAGCAATATGGTAGGTATTGTGGATCAATTTAAATGGCTAATCTTCAAACAAAACAGGCCCAACATGCAGTGTGAGGACTAGTTTGTAGGCCTATTTAAGTGACAGAAAAATGTCAATCGCGTGGTGTAATTCAAAAACGTTTAGTCAAAATGGTTTAAAGTTTTCGTGATTAAGAGCACTCATTTGCTGATTAGAAGGCAGCAAAAGATTTACAAACAGAAGGAATAAGTAACAATCCGAAGATCACTTTCAGATTGGTAATTAGACTTAAATAGTATCGTAATCCTACAAATTACGTCACGTGTCTTGATTGAAAGAGCTTATGTAAATAATATATAAAGATATACTCTGAAAGATCTCTCAGTACTCCTATTAAGTATTTCACGAGTATGCTAAGATTTACAAAACTAAAACAGCTACTCACATTACTGAAGTGAATTTAGGCCAATACAAACAAATTATTGTAAATGAATGTTAAAGTGTGCTACAGCACATTACTGCTATTTATTGCTAATTCTGAAGTTACTGGTGGAAGATTTACAGAGATACAGGCCTCTAAGTCGGACTTACCTATGTTTTTCATTTTAGGTTCTTCTATCATAATCCGAATTCCAAAACATCAGGCTTTCACGAAACAAGCATTATTTACTATTTTTAACGAGAACGCCGTCCATTTTGTACTTTAATTCTCTTATGCACAAGTTTGACGTGGTCTTCTAATACTCGAAAAGACCAACGACTAGGACAGTGTAATTTGCTATTTAATTGTGGTTCCGTTGGCTACGTTTCTCTGTCAGTGGTACTCAGACAGGAGAGAAGTTTCTAAAAGTTGCTAAAGTTTTAGGACAAGAAATAATCCCATAAGATATTCTTTTTGGTTATCGCCCAGAGGAAACTTCAGTCTCCACCTTAACAAATATAAACCTGAATTGTAGACAAGATGTCCCTCCGAAACGTCGAAAGACACGTTCCTACACAGTGTAATAAGCCGGAAGACTATTCGCTGACTAACACCGGCCATGGAAGCCTCAAAACTCATAAGGCATAGGTTTAAGTTACTCCTGTCATATGAATATAGTCAATTTTGTTACTATGGTGGTTCCAACACCTTACCGATATGAAATACGGCCAGTCCATTAGCTGGCAGGGCGTGCGACGGAGTGAAACTTGCTTAAAGACGAGCCCCTTTGTTACGTCACCCGCCAAGACACTCTGTCATTATTGAATCTCTCTGGGTCGGCAGTGACGCTGCAACAATAGTGAAGTTACAGTTTGTCTGCGTATTACCGGTTTAGTGTGAATTTAACAACTCCGTACCAATCACAGGATCGAAACAAACGTCTATTAGGCTTATACGTAACTTGAAGAACTGGCAGTCACGGCTAATTTTGGTAGATAAAGCACTTCAGTACGTGTCAGTACCTTTGGGAAGTCGCTACGACACAAGAAACTCAAGACCGGATAAGTATCACTCCTGCTCCATACTGGAATAGGAAGGTCTTTTATCCGAACTGAGACATTTCGTGGCTTCCCCCAATCCCTCCAGCCCAATACTAGTGCAGTACCTTAAATAGTTCACGACCACTTCTATGCATCATGTACAACCATCCTCCTACTGACACTACATAAACTACTGAGTTGAGAGAGTGTCATTAATACAATAGCAAAACCGTAAACATGTAAGGGAAGCTTGTTCTAACTTAATATCCAACAATATGTCTCTTATAAACAGACAGTAAATATCAGTCTCCACACAATCGATCTATATGAGACGAATGAGTCCATCTAATTGAGCTACATGTTTAGACCTAAATTAGGTCATGTTAAGGCTCTTAACCAACTTTTGAAAAGCGCCATGAGGAAGTCGTTGAGCAATCAAAAGAATTTTTAGATATATAAAACTAGGTAAAATAGAGTAATATGTGTCAACAGGCGGTTTTACATCAATATCTTTACAAGCACAAATTTAAGTCTTCAATCTCATGTTGTTAAGACATGACCATCAGCCCAAGTGTTTTCGCGGAAATACGTAAATTTTAATTACAATTTCGTTACCAAAATTCCTTTTCTTCTTACGTTCTTAGCAAGCAGAATGCACAGAAAGGATGATTTGTTAGGCTTGTGGCTCTAGCGCTATTACTTTATCCATTGTTACATTCCACTTTATGCAGGCCAAACTTCGAACGATCTCGTAACAAAAACTCTGATGTGGCGGCAGCCTGATCTATCACTTTGGCCAACATGGATAGCAAGAAAGGGAGCCAAAGCAACACTCTGTGGAAAATTTAACGTTCAGTCACGGTCCGACAAATGCCTGACGCTGTATGTGCAGTTTTGAGCTCCTGATGATGGACAGAAAAACCATATGAAACATGTAGAGCGTCTAACAGAAATAAATAAATTGAGAAACGTCGCATCTTGTTGGTTGTGCTCTTAGAATATTCTGCGGAAAGTTTCTAATCCTATTCCAATTGCGTCCCACCTCATTCTGTGCGAAAAAATGTGATTTTATAGTCCTGAAAGAACGTAATACTTCGGTGCTGAAGCCGTTGGTTAGAACAGCAAGTTTAGTGTATTCCCTTGAGTTAGGTTTACATTACGAGTGTGACCTGAGAATCGGTCAGAACACTGTACAAAACCAACACTTGTGACTAGAAAATAAGCCTAGGATTAGAATGCCCATAGGCCTATATTCACGACACGGATATCCCGTCTACAGTTGCTACAGCAGGCCTAATCCTTCCTACGACTCTTAATAAATTCAACAGTATCCACACATATAGCATTATGAAATCAAATCTAACTCGAATTCTGTGTAAATGAAGGAACAGGTAGTTAGACCGAAGTTTCGAAACGTATCAATACAGTAGGGCCTACAGGTTTTGCATGTTGCAGATTCCTACTCGCAGCGCAAAGTATGAAGTAAGCTAATGTCCTTGCAAAGTACCCAAACACCCGAAGGCTGTTGTACAACAGCGTAACTTGTGCTATCTGTTGCCGGGATTGGTCCGGTCATCTCGTAGCCGCCATTCGCTTGGGACTCGACTTTATTTGCACTTCTAACTAGTTATAGTTTTCTTTATCTGTCGTCAGACTTGATTGTAAAAAAGAAATGCTCACGTCCGTGCGACAGGCCGATACCTATCCAAATATTTATATCACATGCTTCACGGATTCTGACCAGACACGTAATCCGCTACCGATTTAATGAAAGCAGTGTCACAACTTCACTTCCTTTTATAATTATTCTGTTCTAATTTCTGATCAAATCGACTTCCTTACATTCTTCTTGTGGATTTTGCTTCTTTAATTTCTTGAAACTATCTGCATAAACAATTTTACTCTTTATTACAATATCTATATGACATAGCCCCTATGCCCAAGCTGCAAAAAGGCCTTCCCCAAATCTTCATCACCCTTTACACATTTCCTATTTTCTAATAATCTTCGTAACTTAATTTTCCAACCGAACATCAATTTTCTTATACTAAAACATAATCTCTTGTTTTTCTTGAGCTTCAATCCGTCCCCCTTTTCGCAAGTTCATTTCATCCTCCAATAATATTTCATATTATATATTGTTATTTTTTATTTCCATTTTTAATCACACTCAGCACCTCCTTCGCCTTCCTTTTCTCTACACTTGTGCCTCTCTTTCTCGCATGTCTTTGACTCTAGTGTTTGTCAAATCAGTCACAATTTCGGGCGATATCTTTATGTGACGTTTCTCTTGAGACCGGTTTGCCCACCGTGGGGGCGCGTGGTTGTGACGTTAGGATTCCTCAGTATCTCCATACCCTGAAGCGCACATATGTCTCGAATCAGATCAATCACCACTCCTAGACCCTACAGTACAATTCGTGGTAACTTCATTTAAGGAACATATTGTCCGGCATCTCAGGAGAGAGGCGATGCAAAAAGTTGTTTGAAGGACCACGTTTTCATTCTGCATAAACATGTTAGCGATAATTTACAGACTTATTGCCCATTAGGTTGCTAATGTCTTGTTTCTTGTTTCATATATTTTATAGCGTTGTTTTGATCTTGCGATATATAGAGTACTGCCAGGTCTTTCATTTATCACATCCATGTGACCACATTTATTCTCGCCCTTATTAGTGATATCCGTATTATAAAAGATGTGTTACAGAAAACAGTTTAATGCGCAACAGAGATAGATTTCTTTATGATCTGAATGCCCGCTAATTAGTTCACAAGAAATGTTGATCAAGAGAGGCAAATGAAAATTCACTGCGCAATTCTCATAACAACTTTACTAACGAGTATCTGGAAAAGTGTCTTTAGTTGTTTGCATTTAACAGTATTAGTACAAGTCAATATAGGGGTTTCAAAAGAGACAGACTAGTAGCAAGGCGAAATTAATTTTTATTTCTTAAATCATCATTCGTAACCTAATTATTTTTATTTGCAGAATAGAAAGAAATTATGAAATTCAGGTCACTGTATTTTTAATTAATTACCAAGTAACGTATCTGAAGAGCATGTCAGCAAGAGAGAAGCAATGCCGTTTGGTCTTCAGAGTCTTTCCACGGGCAGGCAGGCCTGTGTTTCATGAAACGTCCCTTCAATTGTTACCCGCCAGACAGCGACAACCAATTCATGATAAATCAAGCACGCCTACAGGAACTTCAGGTCGGCACTGTACACCATGAAAATCACCGTCGGGTTGTAAGAACTCTTGCGTAATTTTCGTAATATTTCGGATTCGAAACTACGTCCCTGACAGGCTATCCTGATAGAGATTCCTTTGTGATCTTCCTCACACCTAGATATAAACTGGGATCGTGTGTGCTTTCTCTTAGAACACGCCACGAATGCTTCACTTCGTGCCCTTTTGAATTCCACATTCACGTTCGCCATATCATTCAACACACGGACCTGCGATGCAGTTACCAAGGCATCATTGAACAACTCAATAATCCACGCAGTTCACACACCAACAAATGCACTATTTATTAACTTGGTTAAAAGTTCTAAATTTAAATGAAAATACACAATAATATCGCTCCTACATGTTTCGGTCTTTAATGACCACCATCAGGGAGCTTTATCTGTACCTGACTAAAGTTATATTTATGTTAAAACACTCGGTAAAATTAGGTCGTTATATATATTTGGTGTTGTGGCAGCATGTCGTAGAGCGGCATGTGTGTTGTGTAAACTACGAAGATTTTAAAATGCACGTTGCAACGATAAAAACTCAATAATCCGTCTTACTTAAAACCGTGAAACATAATCAGCGGCACCCTACAGACATAAAACTCTTTCCGGCTTCTTTATTAATCGTTCTTTGCAGAAGGTGCACGATATTAACTGATAAGGGGAAATCATTATTATCCAACTGCTTCTCTGTGGGTCTACGTGTTTCTTCTCCGAAGCCTCCTATCAGTTATCGATTTAACTAATTATGTGCGATATTATCACCGACAATTTCACAAAGAACGTAATTTCGATTTAGGCTGTATTGTTGCAGTAAACTCTACAGCCCATCCTTTTGATAAAACTTAAACAATATTCTCCCGTTCTTCAATATGGCTCATCGCGTATAAATTCTTGTAGAATAAGTATTGTGTAAAAAACGGTAAAAGGTAAAGTGATCCCGTTACAGGCCCGGTGTGGTCCAGAGGGTGGGTAGAGGTATAAATCTATTCTTCCATGACCGCGGCACTAGAAGCGGGTGAGTGGTCAGCAGCACGCCCCGGCCGCACTTTACCCCCGGGAAAGACCCGGTACCCATTTTACAGGAGGCTGGGTGGGCCACAGGGCCCGTCTGGACAGGCGGAAAATCTCGCCCCCACCGGGATTCGATCCCGCACCGTCCAGCCCGTAGTCAGTCGCTATACTGACTGAGCTACCCGGCCCACACAAGTATTATGTACCACAATAATATTTGCAAAAGGACTTCCATTTTCAACACGTTTCTGCAAATGCCCATTGTCAGGACTTTTTTTTAACAAAGTATGCCCACAAGGAACAATACACACTTTATAATTCTACACAGATTATTTGTAATATCATTATGTAAGCAACGTTATATTCACATCAGCAATAGCATACTGGCATCTGGTGTAAGTAAATATCTTAGTCAACTGTGTACGTATATGTACAAACTATGTAGGCTATTGGATAAAATATTAGCACACCTATTCTAGCTTAAAACCTTCCTATTCTCTCTATAATTTACTACACTTATATGGAAGGTTAAAAATGTAAGACCAGGTCCACAACAAGATTCCATTACGCGTCGCTTTTCATTAAAATGATATTGTACTGTTTGTTTAAATCTATATATAAAAATAAATCTATAGGTGATACCGAGCATCAGCTTGCGGTACCTGTAAGTGTCGGTAGCAGTTGTGGGACTTTCACTTTCTTGTTATTTAAAAAATCCGAAATGGGAATCGAATCCAATCAAATCCAGCTTTAAAGTCAGTCAAGAGACGAACAGTAACGCCCTCAAGTGGTTTGAAAGAACCGCTAAGTGAAGGTTTTGAAACGGCTTATTTCTCACTACAAACAGGTCTATGATCCGAGTCTTCTAGGTAGTATATTTTAACTCTAACATCGAAAAGTCCGTGGTAGCGGGCGAACCCAATGAAGTGACCGGTTATGAGATAGAGGGTTTGCGTTCTATTTCCGGCAGGGAAGGAATTCTTTTCTTTTCTTCTCTACTTCCCAGTGAATTTTACCGACGACCTAGCGTCTTCGACTCATATCGGACCAGTACCAAGATTAAATTACACAGAGCTTTATCTCTGTTCGCCCATATATCTTCACAGGGTGGTGCTTACACATAAGAACGCTTTCCGTTTATGTACTAACGAGGTTTAAATTAAGAGTCGGAGTATCATTTGGTAGCAAAATACACACACGAACACAAATAATTTCTAGACTATGCCAAGCATTTTACTGTTAACAGACATGTTTCACCTAGCGACATTTCTGATAAGTCTCCGTAATCAACACGCAGAAACCAGGTGGAAAGCGCACGTGCTTTTAATGTTTTAAAATTTTTTACCGGATGAAATCGGCCTTCCGTGACTTCTACTAACGAACAAACGTGTACGGAAGTAGCCTACAAACTAAGAGTGCAAACAACTTAAAAATGACTTTCATGGGCTGCTTGAAACAGCAGGTTCAGTCTCTCACTAACAGACATACAGGCCTATACCTAAAACTATGAACTTGCTGCGGTAAATTTTATATCAAACATAGCACAACAATAGTGTTTACTGGAAGCAGAGGAGGTATCTAACACAGACACAGTAGGCTGTGATTGTCAGATATTAAAATATACCACACAACTCTCAAACAGAATTACGGTAACTAATTACGTAACTGAGAGAAGCTGAGTCCCTCTTGATAAGCTAACAACTGTATGGCTAATCAAGTTATTTCAAACAAATTACGACACTTCGAGAGTTCATTACTGTTTTCACAAGAGCCTGCTACTGATCCCTATTCTGAAAGAGACGAATCTAGTGCCCTCCGATCCTATTCTTTAAGACACTTCCTTCTACACCTGGGTCTTCCAACTGGTACCTCTCAAGTTCGTCATCAAAATCCTGAACGCACTTCCCTCCCACTCATAAACATACCTCGCCTCAATCTACGTATTTTCTTCTTTCAATGTAAAGGACCACATTTACAATCTATATAAAACAACAGGCAAAACTACAGCTTTATATCCTATATTTTTATATTTATGCTTTCAGACAGCAGACAAAATATAATTTTGAATTAAACACTTCCCGAATTTAACACGTTCCTAATTTCTTCCGGGTACTGTCACAAAACGTGTGAATAATGACCGAATATCGCCCAAAGTAACAGGCCTATCCGGTCACTAACACAGACATTTTATATAGTTGCCAGATCTAAAATTGTGTCCGGGCACAATAACACCAACTGTAATCTGTAGCCAAGTCTCAACAAGCAGCCGCACGCTAACGCAACAACCGAGCACAGTGACCAGGTCTCAGACTTCAGAAAATGCCAATAACGGCCAATTATGTGGTGCCTGGGCACTCAAAAACACAGTGTAAATTGTGCCCACCTGCATCGCAGGCGGTCACTAACACCAAAAGTGAAAAAAGTGACAAGCGCTCATACACATTAGTAGTACTACACTAGTATGGGGTCTAAAATAATAGAATACCCTGGCACTTACCGCCCTACAGAATCGTAATTAGGTCTAGTCCTAGTGGCGCAGCTATCGCTCAAAGTAATAAGCCTAAAGACTTCCCATTTAATCCCAGATCTCCCGTACTCGAAAAAGAGAAATACCGTTGTTTCTTATCGTCTCGGATTCACCAACAGTCCGTTATCACCTAACCTGATGTAAAGTAGTCTATCTTGTAACAAGGACATAGTATCTTAATTTATCTTCAAATGAAAGAAAGCTGCTGTCTCATAACGCTTAGTAGAGCTAATTATCTGAGTGCAGACTTACATGTTATGAAGAATGATAATTAACGATCAGATTAGAAGAGTCGTGACCAATTTCAATGCTCTGTTACATTATTCGCCTCAGGGGACTATGGAAACTACACAAGAAAGCCCTTTTGATAGTACCAGCTCTTTCCGAGATTTCTGTCTGTTAGCCTTAAAATGACACGTCGTGTCATTTTAAAGCGTTGTTAATTGTACGTTTAATTATTTTAAGTCAAAGCCTGAAGATGGCTTCAAGTAAGCCGCAACATGTGACTATGTTCCCATAAATTGTTTATATAATACAGTTGTGTTCAACTAAAATTATACTTCTATTAACCATTGAATAATACACAACGGGGAGGTCTGGCCTAAAAAAAAAATACCTAAATTGGTAGAGCTCATCGGGAAAGCCATTGTTGAATTGGGGCCTTGAAGGAAAAATTTCAAATCTTAATGAGGAACTACTCTTGGAAACGATGACTCATGGTGGTGACATCGTGTAATCCAGGTTACGGAACATGTAAACTAATTTTCCAGCAACGAATTTTATGGTGTAGTGTTAGAATCGCACTAGATCCCAGTTGAGGGTCCCCACTTCCCTTCCCTGCCAGGGTCTATCTCAATTTTGGTTACAATTTCTCATTCCACATCCTTCCTCTTTATTTATAATGCTTCCACATTTCAGCGTTAAACTTACAGCAAATAGCTTACCTAGTGCTGTAATTCAGGTTGCATAAATCAAATCGTTTTACCAAGTCTGGCCGAAATCTGTCAGTCATAGCGACGAGATATGCTCTAACAACTGCAGTACAGACTGTTCGTTCGATACGGTACACATTTTTCCTAAGAACTCCCGCAGCTGTTCCGCGATTGGTTCCCACGCCCCCTTCCTCCCCCTCGTCCAATCGGAGCCAACTTCCCGGTTGGTTCCTACTGGTTGGCTACAGCGCAAGCGTCACAACTAATCGTAATCTAAATGAGACTTGTACAGAGTGACATATGGTAATTAAAGTCTCAATTTAGTTGGCTAAATTTTAAACAGAGCCAGTCGAGTGTCGCTGTTGAGCCATGACGCTATTCGCAGTGACCTCGTGTGACCTCATTGGTTTATACGCATTATCGGAATTAGTACTCTTCAACCGCCAGGACTTCGCGACTTCAAAAGGAACGCAGCTCACCTCGTCATCATGGGACTACATTTTCTGAACCAGCAGGAGACTAAGAAGCTAAGATAATGACAGTGTAATTATCAAAGGTGTTACCAAATGGTATCTTGCAACAGTTTGATAACATGTAATTTCGTGTCCATTGGAATAACTGCAGAATAGTCTACTGTTTACATGAACAGTGGTGATCGGTGTTGTTCATCGCGGTGACTTGACAAGTTTCAGAGGAACCCGTCGGCCTTCTCAGCCATAATCGTAACAGAGTTAAGTTTTCGAACCAGCGGGCAGCCAAGCACTAAGAAGAAACAGCCACAATCATGATCAAACTTTAATTATAATTTAAACCTCGTTTGTTGTTGCTTCATTTGCTCTTAACCTACAGTTTAACTAGTGGTATTTTAGCAGCAGTGAATTGACTCACTTACCGGCACTAAAATTTTCGTAAGAAGGGAACTCGATAGTCCTTTTCATTTACTCACCATCGGAAACAACTTTTTGGAATAAAACAGTAAAAGGAAAATAAATAAAAAGAAAGTAGACTGACAATTTTTGAAAAAGTGTGAATTACGAATCTACCTAATCCGTTAAGTAGAGCTACGGGACCAAGCAAATTATAACTAAAGTGTTCTGCATTTCTTATGATAATACAATGGCTTTGAGATCATACGATAGGGCGTCGAGTGAAACAAATGCAGATCTAAAGTGCGTTTTCATAGGTAAAATATAGGCCCGATATGAAAATTAAACTCAAATATCGAACTTGGATTTTGTAGCTATGGAGGCTTGAGGAGGGCGATTTGGTAACTTTTAAATACGAGACAAGCACCAAACTCTAAACTACACCATTTTCTTAGGAAGCACCTAGGGAAAAAATTTGGTGACTCAATTCACATTCAGCCTGGTTATGACGAAGTAGCGACAAATCCAAACATAAGTGCCTGAAATCGAAAAACTGGGTGTGCTGACGGTATTTTGTGAAGGGTTGGTTGTGCCCTAATATCTGCTTAGTAATCGGAAGGTATACAGATTTTCGTCTGTTTCCAGTTCACCGAGAAGTGCTTTCTGCGAGTGTTTGGGACAGATCTCGTGCTTTGGAGAGCTATGGAAACGTTGTGCCTGCAGTTCAAAACTAAGGATATTTACAGTCTTACTAACAAACCGAGCACGGTCATACAGCGGTGACGTTCTAAACTTGTAATCGGAACGTACCCGTTTCGAAAACCAGGCAGGATACCAGCTGCCTTTTATTTTTTTTACAGCAGTCTAGGCGAATGTCGGGACAGATCCACGATACAGACCAGGATCGCACCCTTCCTAACCTTTAATTACACAAATCGTCTTCCCATTTCTTTCCACCACGTAACGTACAACAGGATTTCTCAGTTTTTTTTATTGGCGTAACACTAAATAAAACTTAACAATTTCAGTGTACCACAAATATATTTGTGTTTAAAAAAACTGAAATTGGAGAGAATGGCTGACAGCGAGGACAAGATATAAAATTTTTCCAACTACTCTGCGTATTATCAAACATATGTGGTTCGTGTTTTATTTTCTAAAATTACAATCTTTTTTTATATATTTAGATTTTTTGTTAAGGCCGCGTTCCAGTAAAAAAATAAGAAAGATAAATACCCAAACTCTAAGTTGTATTTCCTAGATATCAGAGGGACTTTACGCACCCCAGCCACTGATAGTACAGCCTGTAAGTAACAGTCTGTTTTACTTTAAACTACAGCTATTCTCAAATAGAAGAACTGTTTGCCCGTTATCTTCCAGGTTAGATTCTCGACCGTTGGCTTACTCTCGCCATGAATTACCGTGGTTTTCCTTAGTTTCTCCAGGAAATTATCAGGATGCGGTCTCCACATAAAAGACAATTTCTTTCCAAATTCTTGTCTATTTACTATTTTTGATCCTCTTTCCGTTCCATTCCACACTATAATTTAAAATCTGAAGTCGAAACACGGCCGCTCAATAAACTAAGAAAACAATCGATCATTTATTTTCTTCTTCAGATGTTTAAGAGTCATGTCAGACATTATGATACCAGCGTGGTAATGAAGTTGAAACTTTGCGACCCTGAGGTACTCTGTTCAAAACTGGACCCGTATTGATAATTAAAAATGAAGTGTGAAGTATTTTATCCTGAGTTCTCAGTCACTTGTCGTAAAGAAACAACAAATATGCCCATACTATGGGTATGTTCATGTCTCGTAAACATAATGTAGATTAATGTCACAACATAAAAAGTAAAAAATTCTTTAAAAATGTGACGAATTTCGAAAATTTATGAACAACAATAATAAAACAAAATTTCATGCAAGAAGAACTGAAGAGCAGATTCAATATGGGGAATGTCTGCTATCATTTAGTCCAGCGTCTTTTTTCGTCCCATCTGCTTCGAAGGAAAGCAAATCTCAAAATTACTATTTTTTTTGTATAAGAGTGTTAAATTTAATCGCTCAAATTAAGGGAATAACACAGGCTGGAGGTGTTCAAGACCAGGTTGCTGAGTAATATGGTTTGATGTAGGGAGGACAAAGCAACAAGAAGCCTGGGGAAAACTGTTGGGTGAGGATTTTCATTATTTGTAAAGTACGCTTACGGTGATCAAAGGAGCATGAGAAATGAGGGCTAGGCTGCAAACACGGGGACGAACTGTATGCTGGATTTGATAGGAAAACCTGGAGGAAACTGACCACCACAAAACCCCGATTCAGATGACACGATATTATTAAAACGGGTCAAAGTAAAACGAGTGGACTGGAGTCACCTGTACACAGTAGGGTTTAGCGGGCTCTTGTGGACATAATCACGAAACCTCCACTTTCCATAAAATTTGGCACATATTTTGACTGGCTTAATTACTATTACCTTCTCAAGTGGAATTTAGCTTTGCGGGGCTAGTTACGTGCACGGATCCTCTCTACCGAGCAGTTTGTACACACGTGATTCTATTGTTCTTCTTGCAGTCTGTAAGTATAATTAGCATGCTGCAATTCTTGCAGTCCCTACTTAGTACACTAAGCTACTAAAATCCTAACCATTTCTATATCAACTAATCCCACTACACACCTTACATTTTCAACATAGAATACGCCTACTGAACGTGATTTCAGGCTGCGCCGCGAAGTAAATGAGAACTGCATTCCTCTGTGCTATTAGGCAGCGAATAGTGGTAATTTCTAACAGCCCAAAAGAGCGCAGGTCTCAATCTTACTAAAATTATTTCAGTCCCCAGACACGGTAAGCTACTGCACGTCGTAACCTTCGTAGTAAAATTAAGCCAACTGCCTACGTATGGGAGAGAAAAAAAGGTGGGCAAGAGAATAAACATGAACAGGAAAACCAAAATTATCACATTCATAAGTTTAATTAAATAAGACAAACTGTCTCCTCTTCTCTGTCATAATGCTGTACCGAATTTCATTTTTCCGTTTATGACAAAATTTACCTTCACCAAAATATTATTAATGGGGCTTATGTAAGGTCTAGCATGGAACAAATACAAATATATAATGTTTAACAGAAAGCCTGGATTTTCGAATCTACCAAGCTCTTACACAAACGACGGTGCGGGTATTTCTGACGTGTAGGCCAAAACCAAACGTGTTTAGCTATTCTCTGGCGGCATCAAAAATAGGCTACACAAAGTTTCAAAGAAATACCATTCCTTCACTCAAGAGCTATTTATCGGGATGTAAGCCTAAGAAAATTTCCTTCGTTTTCAGCAAACTAATCGGTGGTTAAATTGGTCGTCGCACTTGTTTCTGCACTGACCATTTGGGTGAGAGACGTAATCGCGTCGCGGCAGCGGCCACTAAGAAGAAATCTGCTTCCGCACTTCCACCGGAAGATAAATCACGATTCATTCATTCATTCATTCCGTAGTAACTGGAACCGGTTTCCCAGACGGGATTCCACTCCATTCTGTTACTCTTTTTGTGTGGTGGAATCCCCGCAGCAGCAGCAGACGGTCCCTTGACACCGACAAGCCATCTGCCGGCACTATCATGCGGATCTGCCTACCCATCAGGCATAAGAGCCATTCCCTGACAACTAAATATGCAACAGAAAACAAACACCTAAAAATAAACGAACCTAAGAGAGATCAACTAACAAGAAACGGGGAAATTTCATGGGTTTCGTGGTTCAGGCTCATTTATCATTTTTGCTTTAAAGGTAAAATCACCAAGCTTTCCTACCTCGGCATTATTTTGAATAGATCGGCTAATAGCTGTCGTGTTAACGTAAATAATCGCTGCTTTAAAATCAGTTGATACGGTCTGGAATCCAGCGTCACTCTGGGAATAAAAAGTAGTAACATAAATTATGCGAGGTTTTGTCATTTATGTAACGCGCTTTCTCAACAGCACACGTTGTACAGTGTCAGGTTATAGACTAAGTAATAAAAATGCGACCCAATTTAAAATAACACTCTAGAAAATTTAAGAAATCTCGACAATCTCCTGAACGCGTAAGTACCTGGAAAGAAGAGACTGGGGTTGGTCAAAAGATACCGCCCTGTACAAACACAGGGACGAACTGAGGAAAATTAAATCAAACATTGCACAACGATTTGAAAAGTATCCATCTTTAACAGTTTTAAAGCAGACACATACATTTCTTGCAGTGACTAAGAAAACTTGGAACGCCTAAACTGAAAATGGGTAATGGTTTGTAAGAAGAGAACTGTTACATATTCAAAAGCACTGCAGGGACTGAAAAGAGCTACAATGTACTAGAATTAGTAATCAGATAGGAAGGAGGCAGGCATGGCCATTTTAAAATACTAATCTAGTATTTCCTAAAAGTTCTAAAGGAGTCATTAGTGACTTACATTTCAAAGTAATATCTCATTACTCTCCTGGTGAGTTTGTGACAGAAGTGGAAATTCGAAATGGGGATACTGCGCATGTCCAGAGCGTTACAGCTGTAACAATCATTTCGATGTAAGGGAGCGAAACTTTTACACTGTGGAAGAAATTCCGAGTTATTTGCCTAGGGCAAGCGGGATTTCATCAGAGAAGACGAACGACTAATAATCGGTTTGCTTCCGCAGCAGCAGGAGAGACCCCGGCTCACCGCCGGCTATGAGCAACTCGCACTGCAGACTGGCGCCCTCTGGAATTCTCCCCAGGCACCACAACGCGGACTGGGACATCAACGACACCAGCATTCCAAGGGTGAGGACTTACCCAGGTTATTTGGATAGAATATAGACAGTAAATGTAGAGTTATCAATGTGCACGCCACAAAGGCGTGTGGAGTGATGGAGGTACAGCTCCGTTCATCCTTAACCTAGGCAGTAGCTGGAAGCTAGAAGTCAGATTCACACCCTAAGCGCTTCACCACGGACAAGTGCCCTCCCTTTAACGGGCCCCACAGCCTGTCTGGGTGCTTTGGAAAAGAAAACACCTCTTGGTCCTGCCGGTAACCTTACCAAAATGCAACAACTGTCCAGCCCTTAGGAGTATACCTGTCTGTACCGGTTGCGCTCTCACGTCTCCTGCATAGAATGAGAATTTAACGACTGACAGAGTGCCGTAAGTCACATGGGTGCCGCGTCGTCTATCTGCTTTCAAAAGCGGGGCTGTACTGAGTATCTCGCGGGAACAGATATCGGCCTATGTCACCAGAAATAAGACAGGGAGAAGCCAATCAAATGGAAGTACCATAATTTAACTTTTTGCTGACGAAGAGTCGGGAGCTATGGCCTCCAGATTGCAAAGTAAAACACTAATGAGTTAACGGTCAGATTTCTCTTGACTTTAAATAATTTTGTGTTATTCCAAACGACACGTTACGTTATTACCGTTCTCAGACAGACATACAGCCCATTTATTTCCCATTAGCTGATCCTAGAAAAGTTAGGGTTTCCAGGTACGCACTATTAATGTGGTCCAAAACAGGGGACTAATAGCGGCTGTCACTTTCCAAACGACACAACACCATGAAAAAGGAAATCGATATTAAATTTATAAAAACGTGAGGGGATGATGTTACCTAAAGAAACACTAATGGCAGGCCTTTTGAATAATATAATGAAAAGCTGGGCTATATTAAAAGAAGAAAAATTTCTTTACCTGCTAAGCAATAACTGATTTCTGCTCTACGAATTTAAACGTGTGTAAAATACTCGAAATACGCTGTACAGGTCAGCGAGTACAACCGGTGGGAGGAGTGGGCAGACGGACACTGCCGGTTGGTGTATCCGGCGTCCAGCGAGGAAGCAAAGCGTCACGCGTCAGGCTGGGCGATGCGCAACACAAACAACCACAACGTGCACATCCTCAAGAAGTCGTGTCTGGGAGTTCTGGTGTGTTCCATGCGCTGCGCCCTGCCCAACGGCGAAAAGGTGCACCTGCGACCTGCCATCTGCGACAAGGCACGCAAAAAACAGCAAGGTACGACATAAGACCTTTTACACACCTATTGACTGCTGGCAAAGGAGGGCCGTCAACACTTCCTTCTTATCGGTGACCTTTACAAACTGAACCACACCAATTATATGTCTACCCTGGCAATTACATACAGCATTTAACGTTATGGCTTGCATTTGACATTCAGAGGACCGTGCATCGTGATATATTCTTACAATAAAACCAACGAGACGCACTAATTCTGAAATTTATTTTTGGAATAGAACTCTACATGTTTCGGGCAGGTTCTCCGTCCATCATCAGGAGTCTAGCACTGTACACACAGCAACAGGTATATGTCATACAGGTTAAGCTGAGTGCTTGCTAGCAAGCAGATGATGGACGGAGAACCTGTCCGAAACATGTAGAGTTCTATTCCAAAAATAAATTTGAGAATTAGTGCGTCTAGTTGGTTTTATTATAAGAATAAGATAGAAGTTATGGCTTGCATCTGAACTACAGGAGGTAGGTGGACTTGATGCAGGGCAGACTGAAGCATACGCACTTGATAAACTGACACATCTGCCTATTATTTTAAAATCAGGATGATATTGAAGAATTTCGAGAGTATTAATTTACAGCTAGTAATAACATTTCGAAGGAGTTTGTCCATGCGGAATGTAAAATATTACGTTCTAAGACTCGTAAAGTAATCAACTCTACTTTGAGCCAAACGAATTATGCGTTATTTCAGGCTTCCGCCGCGGTTTACAGAACGTCCTCGCTCTTCTAGAATGTTACGCAACGTAGATTGGTAGTTACCGACGTTTCGGGATAACCTATCATTCCTAAAAGCCTGTAACTACCAAATTACGCTGCGCAACATCCCAGAAGAGCGAAGACATCAAGGACGAATTACCACAGTAACTGAACAAATGTACTGGGCTACTTTACCCGCTTATAAGAAGAGCAATAAAAATTACTGTAATTTTTTGTCGAGGAATATAACATTATTGACTGAACAGAAACATACGCAATATTATTCTCTGGAGGTTAACTCTATATGTACAGAAGTTATTTGCATTTATGACTGTAACGTTCGACGTAATACAACACATACTCAGCAAAAGGCCTAACAGATAATTACACTCAAGTCGTCAAATACTTTGGAAAAAGTGGAAATACACAAGAACAGTAAGTCAGTTGATTTCAGTAAACTTATGATTCGTTAGGAGGTAAGCAGGTCTACTGTTCAATATTCTCAGTGAATTCGGCTTACTAATGAAACTAATTACGCTGTTTATAGATAATTAACCTAAAGTCAAGCCCGTATAGTTAAACATCTGCCACATGCATTTCCTGCACGTAAGATTATAAGGCCAGAATATGCTTTATTGCCATTGTTTCCCAACATCGCTTTATAACTCATCTGGAAGTACAGAATAGTGTCACGATGAAACTGGAAGCTAAATTTAATTCACCTTGCAGATCTGTTATAATACATCACTTCAGGACCTCATACACATTCCCACTGCACAATTTTATGCTTTTGCCATGTTATCATTACTGCCTGTAAGCAATAACGAAGGACGATGTTGGGTTGGCCTCCAACGGTAAAACGACAGTAATGGTAGGTATGTTTCACGTTTTTTATAGGCCACGAAGGCCCTTAGGGTGAGTAGAGGTATAGCTCTACTCTTTCTAGGACCTCAACACTAGATGGGGGTGGAGGGGTCAGCTCCACGCCCCGGCCGCCTCTACCTCGGGGAAAGACCCGGTACCCATTGTATAGGAGGCTGGGTGGGCCCCAGGGCCGGTCTGGACGGCCGGAAAAACTCGTCCCCACCGGGATTCGATCCCGGACCGTCCAGCCCATTGTCAGTCGCTATACTGACTGAGCTACCCAACCCATAAACGACAGTAATGAACTTTACTATATTCGATCAAATAGCACAGACTATGAAAGACGATACACACAGAGAGAACGTGGCGATCTCATAAGCCCCCTTTACATTTCATCAAGACATGAAAATTCTAAAGCAAGAACAGCGGCATAGCATATAACCTAACCCTATATTCGCGCCGGCACAGCTCAACTAAATTGGCCCGCACGGTAGAAGTGTCGGAGAAGTTGCCGCATGTATAAGGCGCTGTAACATAATCGCTTTTATCTTCTGGTATTGACCTACTCTTACAAATTACGTCGCTTCACCACCGCCCTTTGTTTTCTCCGTCGCATTTTTCCCCCCACGGCGCAACAGCTCCTAGCGGACCAGATCCTCCTCATTTTCAAGGTTTCACTATCACACTCACACACAACACATTCGGTAGGACTCCTCTGGACGAGTGATCAGCCCGAAACAGAGACCTCTACCTGACAACACACAACACTCACAAACCCAGGCCGGGATTGGAACTCGCAATAGCAGCAAGCGAGCGGCCGCAGACGCACGCCTCAGACCGCGCGGCCTTCAGCCCCATACACTCCGTAATTTAACCAGCTTTGTGAAATGGACGGAAATATTAGATCTCGAGCACGTGGCCTGAGTATCAACGCGCCAGAAATACCGGCCAGGAACAGGTGTCGGTACGTAATAGGCTTACAGCCGAAAAAAAAACATAATTCTGCAGTTACTCAAGACTATCTCGGAGTAACATATTACATTCTTTCAACGTCTAACATTATTTTTGTTAATTAAAATTTTACTTGTCTACATAAACGCCTAACCTGTAAAACTAACATGGATAGCGGATGGATATAGTAGAACACAAGCCTACTAATACGTACAGACAGACTTCTTTCTGCCAGTACAGTTGAAATCGAAACGTATGAGAAGGCTGTGACATATAGCACGCGTGGGAATACAAAGAGTGAATACAGAATATGGAAAACTGAGACTATTGTCATGATATCTGGTATTTGGTTGGGTAATAGTACTGAAACTACCACAAATAACCGGCCGCTATCGTATTCTCAGAATTTAATTACCTGAGAACAGCAATAATATTTTGTGAGCGCGATGATTAACCTTCGAATTCCATAGAACCAGACCATTTCTGGACCGGTAGTAACTACCAAAAACCGGTATTTGATTACCGTTATAAATCAGTGTTTTCCTGTTTCAGGCAAGCCGTGCCCCAATCGACAGTGCTCGGGCCGTCTCGAGATACTGCCCTGTCGCGGCCACTGCGGCTATCCCGTCACTCACTTCTGGAGACACACCGACCACGCCATTTTCTTCCAGGTAAGCATCCACATCCCGGAACCAGGGTGATTTAATAGAAGAAACTTTAAACGCCAAAAGCTAAACAAATAACAAGATCATATTTCGAGTGTTTCAGAACACGTCAATAGGATATCTAAAGACCTCATGGTGCAGAATTTGAAAAGAGATCATTCAGTTCCTTCTTCCAGTCGCAATAAATTAATGTAACGAATATTTCCGTCGCCAATTAAAGCAGGCCTACACAGCAGCCGCACAACAAAAATTAGAACGGTTACAGCGCGCTCGTCATATTCAACATCGACCCTTCCTGGCGAAATGAATGTATAACAGGACAGGCAATGCACACGTAACGTTAACAACATGGCGTGTTCGTGTTGTTTTACACTTCCTCTGCCATCCTAATAGACTACTGCCATTTAACTCGAAAACGGCGCTTTTGTGGCACCAGGTATAATGCAAACGTGCTTGGGGTCTTCATGTGAGGGTTCCGATACTTATGCCCGATCTTCAAAAAATTTTCGGTTTTTCAAATAGATTTTCATGAAAGTCTCCAACATTAAATTTCTCAAAAATCCTTCCAGATAGAACCGCGCTGATACATTAGGACAGTGGGACGGACGGACGAAGGTAACAAGGCGCCTCTCACGACTATACGAAGGAACGTAAAAATAGCCCTTAACGCCATCCACAAGCGTTCTCAGTTGCGTGGTTCTGCGTGGTCATGCAGACGGACAAACTGGAAAGCGTATACGACATATTTCTAATTATTTCCTTATAATTCAAATAAAATATCTACATAAATGTGGGCACAAACTATTTTGAGAGACAGTCAGTGGAAGACATCTTAACGTCAGTGGTTTAGTATTTTAAGTGTCCTGATGCACTTTTGATACTGTATGTGTCCGACTACGTCACATAATCTGATTTCCAGTACTAAAAGTCTTTCAGGCTTTAGACAAGATTCTATTTCTACGAGAAAAATTAGAGCATTTATGACGTCAGACAATAAAATTCAGCAAGTGACGTCAAAATCAGAAAGCTTCTAACGCCTGACAGTAATTCTTGGTACAGTGACACTAGTGGTGCCGTGACATATGTCACTTTTGTGCAGTCTACGCCAGATTTTAATAATCTTCATAGCTGAGAATATAACTGCATGTATTGTTTTTATTATTACTCTTATTAACATTATTAACTCCATGGAGCAGGCATTTTTATGAAGCAAACATTCAATTAACTGGCCAGGAAACTTGCCTTCCCACCTTTGTGAAACCCGAAGCTTTATCGGCTGCTGCTGGCTTCTATCCTCAGCCACATGAAACCAATACGTATCCGCGCACACATTTATTTAACATTTATGTAACAGGCCTAAGATACTACCTTATAGGTCTCAACCTAGTTCCTCGTGTGCTCTCTTTCTTTCAGGTTCTCTGAAAAAACGTCAGTACGCAACTTACCCAGACATGCTACACGCTCGGCCCATCTCATAAGTTTATATTTGATCGCCCTAACAATACATGATAAAAACGAATATTAAATGTCATCAAGTCATAAATATTCGATTTTATCTGCTTATCACATAGTTTTAATCAAAAGTATACTTATACATTATCTTCCACAATATGGGCTTTTGGAATTGTGTGAACTTAAAAGACACACACACACACACATGTATGTATATATATATATATATATATGGGCCGAAATATGTAGTTCCTTTAGACACATAAATCGATTGTCTAAATATAGTTGCGTTTTAACTAATACACGTTTTGTATATCAACTGGATTATCATCACCATCATAAATACTATTACTATTAACATCACTATAGTAGTTTCACCCTTTATAATGCTTTATTTCCGTGCCGCAGGCTAAGGGCGTGCATGACCACCCTAGGCCCGAAGCCAAGTCTACGTCAGAGGCTCGGCGAAGTTTGGGTGCCGGGCGTCGGGTGCGAGGACTTGCGGTACTCCTAGCAAGGGAAGCTGCTCTCGGGTCCAAGGTAATTACGACATAAGTATGTGGCTAGAAGTCCCTTCATCTAAGTGCAGCGCACTAAGGGTTATTACTGCCATTGAAACCTTCAATGCCAGCCTCGGTGCAGTGTACGAGCCTGCCACTTGCGGTCGTGAGTGCACTCAGGCTGCTCACCGTCCTAGGCTGTAGGTGGAATTTAAACCCCCGGCGTCACTGATGGGTTGGTTAAGAATTCAATGTCAAGAAACGCACTTACAAAGGTGATAATTTAACTTCCAGTTTTTATGCCTACCATCAACATTATGTTAATTTCGTGGATGGTTGTGGGTTGTCTACTATAAGAAGTATCTTGAGTTGTAACTGGTTTAGGAGTATGTACTTCTGTGTGATTGGCTCTGTCCAAGTAACGCACTTCAACTCCACAACGCGCCTCCACTTGACCATCTTGCATCACGATTTTGGAGATAACCTCTCTACAAACACCCTCTGTATTTCTAGCCACAATCCGATTATTTTTATTCAAGATGATATGAACGCCTATTACTTGAAGGTTCAAGTCTTAAGGGATATAACGCCGGGTCATTCGGTAAATACGTCTCATATTCTAAGGGGTCAAAGTGCCTTCATATTAGGATCAAACAACCTACTTGAACTACTCACCCAACGAAAGAACGTTACATACCAAAGAACCTGAATCTACAGCAACAACGCTGACAGGAACTTGAATCTCGCAAACAATTAATTGGAGGTGTCTACCCCATTCAACGCGCGTTTAGGACGGTCGTATGACGTACCCTTTGCCAAAACAATTCGGCTGTTGTCATACAAATATCTCAAGTATTTAATAAAACTATTACAATAACTTTAGTTTCTCTGTCAACCTGGTACAACTTTTCCTTTAAGTGCGTGAACATTTTCCAGTTTTTCGGTTGGAGTGAGCCCTGCAAGTTCGTCGCGAGCTGTTAGCATCACCGGAACATCTTATGTATTTGTTACATACACAGCCTTATGCACATTACTTACGTTTTGATGATCTGCGTTTGTATTTCCTACAGACTTAAATTCACGCCCACAGTTTCGGTTGACCGGTCAAGAAATCTATTCACTTGCCCTTCTATCACAGTTAGTCTAACGATGCCTATTTTATTTTTGTTTCCATATGCAACAGTAAGTGTGTGGAAGACAATATGCTTTACAAGGACAGGAATTCAGTAGTGATGTGCAAAACACTCTCACAATTTTTAATACTGCAGCCCCACGATATGTAACCGCTCTTAGTTCAAAGCTGTTTTCGTACAGTTATTACCGTTTGAGGCAAATTTCACTACATGATTGCACTGTTGCCCGCGTGCTGTTCTTAATGTCATTTTCGCCGTTCTACAGTAACGTCTCGAACCGGTTACAAATCACGATGTCCAATTGAAAAACACGCTCCAATAAATCTTATGTATATTGGACCGTGCATCATTGTGATAGTTGAAGAATAAGAGACCAACTTGATGTCACTAGTTATTAAGTTTTATTTCACTTCTTCTATGCTCAACATGTTTCAGACATTAATAC
>Ga0123352_10003208_pt1 | contig 23486 bp, 26 predicted proteins | sample TergutLab28metaG_FD_89700 | JGI IMG/M metagenome (GOLD analysis project Ga0123352, IMG submission 89700) | Labiotermes labralis P1 segment gut microbial communities from Petit-Saut dam, French Guiana - Lab288 P1 | ecosystem: Host-associated > Arthropoda: Insects > Digestive system > Gut ...
CTGCGGAGAGGTTTTAGGAGGGTCATTTTGTTCTCCATTGTTCCGAATTCGTGTCTGTTGTTTAATGTGTGTTGTGCATATGCAGATTGTGGGTTATTATTCTTGATGTACCTGATGTGTTCGTGGTAACGAGTCTATCGAGTGCGACTAATTTGGTCTATATACGAAAGGTTAAATGTGTTGCATTTCAATTGGTAAATACCGGGTTTGTTGTGTGGTGGGTTTCTTGTAGTGTTTGTTGTTTTGACTAGTCATCATGCCTGCTAAAAAAAAACTCTCACAAATATGCAATACTCACCACAACATCAACAAGACACACAAACGACAGCTACACATCGCGAAAACATGCAAAACAAAATAGACAGAAACAACGCAATAATCACACAGGCGGATAAAGGCAAAACCTTGGTCATTAATCATAAACAAGAATACCACGAGAAAGTTAGAACCTTCCTCTTCGAGAACAACTTCGAACCCACCCCCTTGGACCCATGAAGTAAATACCAAACACACAGCACAGAAACACTTAAACAATGCAACTTAATTTTCCACAAAAACCAGTACGCACGGCTGATACAAAAAACCCAACCCCACCTATATTGAAGGCCCAACTAAAGAGCCATAAACCAGTTATCCCCATCAGACCTGCAGTAAACAACAGAACATCCCCCACCTACAAGGCCGCGAAAAAACTAAACAATATCCTAAACCAACATCTACATTTAGAAAACGTATACACTATCGAAAACTTCACCAAACTAGCCAACGACCTAACCAAAATTACACTCAAAGACAGCTACCGACTCAACACACTGGACATAAAAATACCTCTATGTCAACATCCCGATTAATGAAGCCCTCCAAACTACTAGAACCCAGCTACACAAACACAATGATAAAACCTTCACCGACCAAACCTGCACTCTCCTAGAAGCGATGCTAAATCAAAATTACTTCACCTACCAAACTCAGATTTACCGAGGAGTAGCCATGGGCTCGCCCATCTCTGGACTCATCGCAGAAACATTCCTTCAATCTCTAGAACGCACTCAAATCAAACCCCTACTAGACGCAAAACATATCATCTTCTAAACAAGATACATAGACGACATCCTCATAATCTACGATACAGCCCAAATCAACCTCGATACTATCACACAATACGCCAACAACATAAAAAAAACCTCGAATTCTGCCCACTCCTGAACAAAACAACAGAGTCAGCTTCCATGACCTAGCGATCATTAGAAACACCCCGCCCTTGGAAATTGATATATTCCGGAAACCCACAACCACGGATACCACCATCAGCTATTTGTCCAACCAACCACAAGAACATAAGTTAGCAGCCTACAGATTCCTCATTGACAGAATGCTCAACCTACCTCTAAACAAAAATCGCATAGAGAAGGAATTGCAAACTATCCTGCACATAGCTAAAAACAATCACTTCACCACCGCCCTGATCCACAACCTAAGACATCGCAAGGCACAGAAAAGAAAATAATCCCCCTTCCCCACCCAACCCACACAGCTCAGGAAGAAAGAAAAATGGGCCACTTTCACCGTCATATCCCCAAACACCAGGAAGGTCACTAACATATTAAAACAAGTAGGTGTAAAGATAGCTTTCAGAAGCAAAAACGAACTCGCACACCTAGTCAAAACAACAAACACTACAAGAAAACCACACAACAAACCCGGTATTTACCAATTGAAATGCAACACATTTAACCTTTCGTATATAGACCAAATTAGTCGCACTCGATAGACTCGTTACCACGAACACATCAGGTACATCAAGAACAATAACCCACAATCTGCATATGCACAACACATATTAAACAACAGACACGAATTCGGAACAATGGAGAACAAAATGACCCTCCTAAAACCTCTCCACAGCCAACATTTCCTAACAACAAATGAACAATTCCACATACATTCCTTTCACAAAAACGGCAAACTCATTTCCGAACAATACCCAGGCAGCCCAAAACCTCTCTTTGACCTAACCACCCACCCGTCCCAACCTCGCGCTAACAGGGCCAGATGTGCTACGAACTCCTCAATGAACACACTAACTGCTAACCGATTCTGACAGCCTTCCTGCAGCCACGGGTATGTATTTTAATCTGCTTACACACCAAACCACACCTACATACAACAATGAGGCCACCACCCAAAGCACCCTACATGACCACATACAGCCCGCTCACATTAGATTTACCATAAACGACACAAACATAGAACATATCGACCCACACAGATAGACATATCTGAATAACACTACTCTTTGTTACAGCACAATACCAACATGAGGCAATAACACTACGCAGTCGTCAGCTCCTGAAGTTGGGCACATGGTTGCACGAAATAGGTTGAGCAACTTGTAAAGGTAGAATAAAAAGTGACATCTATTTGGTTTCTTATCCATACCGAATTAAGATGCGTAGGCCAACCACACACCAGATTTACAAATCTTATACTTTATGTTTGTCAGAAATACATTTCGAGCGACTGTCATTTTGCTGACAAATTTATAATGACATTGACTGCACCTTCGACAAATCAACTTACAGAACGTTGTTTACTCTGCTTCTCTCTGTGTACTGTTACGAGCAGTTTCCGCTGTACGTTGCTTTTTGCTTGCAGATGGTCTGCAGTGAGTGGTGCACAAGATGGCGGGCAACTGCTCCAAAATGTGGGAGAGTAACGAAACGCTCTACAACGACAAGGGCGTTTTGTTCCTGAACGTGACGTGCGAGTTGCCCAACCGCTACGCACAACCTATGTACGATTATGTGGTGCCCTTCTTGCTGGTGGTCACCATCATCGCCAACAGACTGATAGTGATGGTGCTGACCAAGCGGCACATGCGCACTCCCACGAACGCCGTGCTCATGGCCATGGCCCTCTCCGACATATTCACCCTGAAATTCCATTCACCTTGGCTTTTCTACATGCATACGTTCTGCAACCACTACAAGCCACTCTCGCCTTTAGGCGCCTAGTACGCTTGGAAAATCATGAACGAAGTAATCCCCGCCATGTTCCGCACAGCGTCCATCTGGCTCACCCTTGCACTGGCCATGCAGAGGTAAGGCTTTAGTTTCGAGACTGCTTATCATAGAAATTTCTCATTTTGCCATATGAAGTAATGACACATATCGCCGTGTGTAAGACAGTATTTTCAAGTTATGATACCCTGAGTTAAATCTGGCATCTCTGTTTACGTTTTCGAATCCTCTTTCTTTGTTGGTGAGTAAAGAGGAAATGCACGAAAGTAGTAACCGGTTAGGTCTCACCCACTCAGGAACTAAGCTCCCGGGCCCAAAATTCAAAATGGGGGGTGCAGTGGGCCCGAAATTCAAAAAGGGGAAATAGCCCCGGGCTGAAATTCAAAAAAGAGGATACAAGAATTTTTCAGAAAGATTTTGATAGTAATAATAAATGTTATTCCTAGATGATTGAAGGCACTGAAGTGGAGGAATTCAGCCGTGCCTCCCATACGCCCAAGGCTTCAGTAGGACTGACCCTCGTGAGTCGAAATAGTGAGTACGAGATCGTTATAAGTGGTATGCCTCCTTGAGGATGGCTGAAGCTGAACGGAGGAATTCCACCGTGCACCACCTACGTCCTAGGTTCCGTTTGGATTTACCCTCGAAAGCCGAAGTAGTGAGTGCAAGATCGTTATAAGTGGTGTATCTCCGTGTGGATGGGTGAAGCTGAACGAATGTAGTGAGAGCAAGATTGGAATAAGGATTAATTGAAGGTATATAGTTGAGGAATTTCGCCGTGTCCCACCTACGCCCTAGGCTCCGTTTGGATTGACCCTCGTGAGTAGAAATATTGAGTGCAAGATCGTTATAAGTAGTGTGCCTCCGTGAGGATTGATGAAGCTGAACGAATGTAGTGGGAGCAGGATGGGAATACGGATTAATTGAAGGTATATAGTTGAGGAATTCCGCCGTGCCCCCGCTATGCCCTAGGGTCCGTTTGGATTGATCCTCGTCAGCCGAGGTGTGTTTTTCGCGATCGCCAGGGAGTGGGTCCCCCGAAAATCGAAAAGGGCTGGAAAAGAAAAGGGCCAGGGAAATGGTAATGGTCAAGGTGTCATTTAGCCGAGCGTACAGGTGAAGTGTCCAAGCGCTGGTCATCCCTGTGTCCCGCATGCTGTAAGATGCTGCTCTTGCACCATTCCGTGCGTACGTGAGAACCGTAACGCCTCGTTAACCGGAGCTGATGCAAGTGCAATTTATCGCGCGCTTAGGAGCGTGAATTGTTTTTGAAAAAAAGGACCATCGCTGCAAGTTACTCGAGCAGGCATTATGATTTCGGGGGGAGGTAACGAAGGCTGTGAGTGGGTACTCTTATATGTCCATGTACAGAAAGTCGGTTATTGCAGGTACGAAAGCGCTAACACATGTGAGGCAAATATCTTTAAGCCTATATCCTGAGAAAGCGACATAGGACTACCAGGGCTCTCTTGTATGGATATGTCGTATGGAAAATGTGTGGCGGGGTGAAATGGGGATAAGAGGTCGTGAACATATAGATTCTGTATAAAACGCTGCGTTATGGGACCCCATAGCATTATTGTCTGCGCTTGCTTCATCTCGAAGTTGTGAAGATGAAAAGAAGAAGAAGGTAGGGCGTCACATTGTGCAGTTGGGTAAGGGCATTTCGCTATCTGTTAATACGCAGCTATTGGCGTATGCTAAACAACAGATCGGTATTAATGTAGTGACATGCACTTATAGTAAACGTGCCGTTTGTGAGAAGCTGTGAAGAAGGGTGTGGCATCTGGAGAAGATTTCAGCTATGTTTGTGTATCCGTGCTGCTATAACCAGGCTGTTGTTTCGAGAAGGGACGTCCTGCAAGACGACGGTGCTGCCCTCCTCCTCCGAATAAACGTAGGAACCTTTTACCAGTTCATTTCGAGCTTCACGTAGCAGCATATTTTCCTTGACTGTTTGAATAACCCCGATAGCTAAGGGTTCTAATGAACTAGTAGATGCTCTTACAGGCTGTGTTTACCCGTGGCAGAGAAGCGGGGGTGTTGGCAGCGTTCACGTACGGGAAGACGAAACACAGGGTAGTGCAGTGATCCTTACCTTTTACGTAGAAAAACCAATAGGGCGTGTTCGCAGGCGATACAGCACAAAATAAATACATAACATTCAGCTAGATTGCGTTTCTTCACAAGAGAGAAAAGCAGTAGTGATATATAGATACACTATTAATTATGTTTTAAGACAAATGCTACTAGTTCCTCATACAGGTGAGGGTAGTCTATGTGTTAACTGACGATAGTCAGCGGTCCTACATACGACAACACAACATTCAGCTAGATGACGTTTATTTAAAACAGAATTGCCGTAGCGATACATAGGTTTAAAATTAATTGTATGTTTCACCCAAACGTTACGAGTTCCTCATACAGGTGAGGGTAATCTGTGTGTTTGCTGACGTTAGGCATCGGTTCCACATACACAACTGAAGTTAAGGACATCGTCACATACGACAACAAGTCCGGCAAAACAAGTATGTAATCGCGCAATTGTTGCTGCATGACATGAAACATTCGTGCAAGATAGTGCAGGTCCAGTGGCGTCAGGAACTGGACCTGCACTGCCGAGATACATTCTGGCTAACCCGCGTCTCCTCGGCGTATTTAACCGAAAGTTACTGTTTCGCGCCTGATGACTAGGTTATCCCCTCGTCCTTTGCATATAGAATCGAGCATCTTGGGTAGACACTCCGCCAGCGTGTAGACCAGCTCGTCTGTGAGAATGATGGACTTTGATCCACCCCAACGTATGACACAGAATTCCACCAGAGGTTGATAGTCGCGAGCGGGGTAGAATCCGACAGACACGTATTTCGTCTTGTCCCCATTGATGAAGAACAAGGGCCTGAGAAGGACACTCTGGGGATCGAATGCAGGTTTGGCAGCCCAGTAGGTAGAGATGTCACTGGAGGACGAGGTGTCGGGCAACTGCAGCTGCTCCTGGACGGTGTTCAAATCCTCCTCCTCCTCTTAGCAGCAACGTCGGTGGACCGTTTAGTAGTATACTGTCTAGACGTCATCGCGGCCACGGAGCAGACTAATAGGATGGACTACGTGCTCGACCGGTTTATGGGGCTCCAACAAATTCGGCAGTATGACGTGTCATTTGAGGAGGACATTGGACAAAATCCTTCTTTTGCAGATAGTACATTAACCAATCTTAGAGAGAATGCGCGGTTTTGGTTGAGCAAGCAAATCTAGGAAACTTGTAACATGGTAAGGTACACCAACGGTCGTGATTGAAAGAGTCGGGTGAGGGGCAATTGACATCCTCTAGGTTGTGGATCGGTCGTCCTGTGAGTTCGGCGAGGAATGTCCATTTAGAGACGCCATAGGCGTAAAGATCAGCGAATCCCGCCATGGCTTCGATAATGACCATGTGTAATTCCTTATATTCTATATGCCCATCGGTCCAATTTATCCCGTTCTCTTTCGAGCCATGACCAGTCATCTTGTAGGGGCTCTTGAAACGGACCGTCTTGGACTCGGTGGCGCCGGCCACGTAGAGCTCCTTGACGACCGTCTCATTCTGCTACCCCCGTAAGAACTCGTAATCAATCACGACCTCCCTACCCCCAGTCATGTTAGATTAGGAATAATAAGAATCATTAAAGTACCTACCTATAATGGGCAGCTGCGACAGCATTGACCCCAATCGCCACTCAATATTTTGACCCCGAATTCGGTAGCGAACAATCGCTCCACATGTAGGTCTGCGTTGCATGCATCGAAGAACGAGATGAATTGTTTTGGAGTGTAGCCCCGATTCATGTAGAGGGCGACTAGACAGCAGTACTTGCCGCAGATGTTAATCGTTAACCTTCCAGCTGTTTCCTGTTATGGTCCCAGCTCGTGCATGTGCGTTTAATGAACGACTGCATGTCGGGCAAAAGCAGTTCGATACCATACGATTCAAAGTAGATTGCACTCGAAGATTTGGGTCGGAAGTGTACGGCTAGCCAGTGTGAAGCTTCTGTGTGTGAATCGGAATTGATTATGACAGTGCAGGTACGCGCGATCGAATATGGTAGGAGATCGGAGGGGAAAACATCGATGAATGAACGAGCATCGCGCAGTGTGCACAGTATTTGCACAGTGTCCATCTCTCCCTCTCTCTCTCTTAGAAGTCGGTCGTGACGTTGCGCGAAAATATCTACGAGGACGGAATTGTCGAATTTGAGGTACAGCAGACACGTGATCGCTTGGGCAATGGCTTATTGAATTTCAACTCGAATCTGATATTGCCATTCTCAGGGTGTGACGTAAGACCGTCCGACCCGCTCCGGACGGGTGTAAGGTCAAAGAGTAACATGAAGTAGCTGTTTATATACATATGGTGTGTAATCTGCAGTCCTGACTTCCAGTGATGTATGCCAGGCGCTTCGAAAATTGTCCTGTAGCCCATGACGGAAGTCTTTTCATGATCCTTGCGCAGAAATAGGCCCTCGTTGGGGAATTATTTCCCGTTCACAAACAGCGAAAAATCGCTGATATCCTTATGTTGAAATCTGCATGGGTTGCTGTCCAACGAACCGATAAAATCGGCGTTCTTAACCATGGTGAACAGGAGACGTTTGAGGATGGGACCTAGGACGGCGTTGTCAATAGACAAGGATTTTGATCCGGCGGGGAATATGAACGTCTTGAGTTCGACTCTCGTTAGGTTGTACCGCGCGAGACTCCCCTTGTTCAGCGTCAAATTGTGAGCTATCAATATGACAGGGTTCGGCCTTACGCTTCTTACCAGTAATTGGGCGTCCAAAAACTTGAATACGGGTTTCGAATCGGTAGTCTTGTTCATAATACAGAAGCTCGATAGGGCCTTCGTCAATCTGATCTGCAACCCGACACCTGGCAGTAAGTATAGGGTTAGGTTACATAGGTTACTATGTATTCGACCGAAGAGCTGGACTTCCTTACTCGCGCTAAGTTTCTTCCAAACGAGTGATGAATTCCCGGTTCGTCGTGACGGTCAGTGTCTCGGCCGTGGAGTCGCAAGGCTGCATGTCGCCTGTCTCGAGATACCAGTAAGTGTTTGAGAGATGTGAGGATGCCGCATCTGTGCCGTAGGTCAGGAGATTCTCGAAAAGGTGCTCGCTCGCCTGTGTGATGGTGACGCCATTGAGAGTGACGTTACATTGACTGAACCGAGAGTGGATGGCTGAAGAGTGGTTGAAGGAAACTAAGAAAAGATGTCCCTTTTTATTATTTCTTGGGCACGCTTGGGTTTTTTCTAGACTTGCCCCTGGGGCTCCTACCTCCGTCTCTGGTTCGTTCGCTTCCACGGCCTCGCATTTTTCAAATTAACTTTGTGCGGATTCAGTCACAGGTTTAGACACGATATCTCCAGCAGTCACTTCGGGTGACCTGTGTTCCGCGATATCGGTCAGAATCTTGCCACCTACATGTCTCGCGGCTCACAGCCCTGGCCCCGCTCCACCGGATAGGTCGGACCCAGCGAAAGACACTGCCGAAAAAATTGCAGATCCCGTGTCCTCGCTTAAAGTAGAGCGGGGCGGAACAGACGGGTCCGATGCCCGGGGTAAGACCGCGACGCGCCTGATTTATGTATTACACCTCTAATGGATGCATCGTTAGAAATGTCCTATTAGAGATGCCGACGCCGCTTTTTATAGATTACATCGGTAATTCTTGCGAAAATGAAGCACCACCTATGTAGGCGTCGTGCTGTCCTCGAAGGTGAAGTGCAGCCCCCCGACGTCACAAACTCGATTCGAACGTCCTGAAATCTCTGCTGTTCGAAGGGCACATAATGCACGTTTCGAAACTCATGCTGACATAATGCTGCTGAAGGGAAGACGAACGTCCGTCCGCATAAAGCGGACGGTTCTGTCCCCCCAAAAATTGCGGCCATATCAAGTTACAGTCTATTAGGGCGGGGGTTTTCCCTATGTGCTGCACGGAACACGAAATTTCACAAACCCCAATTTCCCAATTGGATTTCGAAACCAGGTCTACGGGCTGCGCCAGTTTCACCGTGAAATTGGTGTGTGTATTCTGTTCATAGATGTCTCGCGAGGCGTTGCTAAACAGAGTCACGTAAAAGTGGTTCGGAATATTGACCGACACCATATTAGATATTCCTAACGCTGACTATAACCTCGCCAGCGGACAAAATATTCCCGAATGCCTCGTTTAACCCTCTTGTCTATTATTTTACCTATTTTATAAGCGGCGCGGTTTGTTATGCCAACGGAGGACAGATCCTCCCGATAAAACTGGCCGTCTATAGGCGTGCGGTTTAAATCCTCTACTTTGTGGACGACTCGCGGAGGCCTCTCGATTACTTTCGCGACCCGAAATATCTCGGTGCTGAAATTCTGTTCCGCAGCCTTGGCAAACCGCATCTTCTCCTTCCTGATGTGTACGTGCTGCCCCAGGCGAAACGTCCCTGTCGCGACGCGAACGCCCTGTCTCTGGACCTCCATCCTCTTCCATATCGCGAGAACGTCTGAATCGGTCACTCGCGAGGGAGCTATGCCACTCGTCGAATAAACCTTGTCATTGTAGGCCGTGTCAAATTTAGCGAGAACATCGATATATTTGTAGGAATTTTTATATGTAAAATATTTGCAGCGTATTTCGCGAATCGTGCGACGCGCACGTTCGACGACCGCACATTTCAAGTCGGTGTTTTTACACTCCTGAAACTGCAACCCCTCACCCCATAACATATCCTGAAAAATTTTATTTAGAAATTTTTCGCCCATATCAGTTCGTACCCATATAGAACGGTGTCTTCGGCTCAAATATTTCGGGTCACCAAATATGGACCGAAACGCCGAAGCAACGGAAAGTCCGCTCTTTGTCTTTACGGGGACCATATGTAGAAATTTCGAGAATACATCTATAGCAGAAACAATGTATCTGTGATTATCGTTGTATTTTGCGTAGGCCTGACAATCCATCAGATCGCATTCCCACACGTTAGCCACAGTATAGGGATTAGGCGCGAAACGCTTCCTCGCAGGTATGTGAAGCGTAGAGGCATCCTGTTTCTCTAAGCAGGCTCTGATGGCGTCGACAGGCTTTGTAGTCGCCGTCGGTGTTCCTTTCCTCGCCGCCAACCGAAGCTTCCGCAAGGTCCAGAAGGCCGACGGTCTGGCGGGATCATAATATAATCTGCTAGTAGTCATTAATACTTATCCACTTACGGCGCAGCCTGGATTCGACACCCCGTTTTTTGGTTTCGCAAAGAGGGGAGCATTGACATAACGAAATTTCTTTCCTCGTGTTATATTAATTTTATCACCAGGCTGATATCTGTTCAAATTAGCGTAAGTCATTATTAATATTTTGATACGTCTTTAGATCGTCCTTGTTGATAAGTCCCGTATTCACGTTCTTACGCGTCAATAGTTCACATAACCCCTCCGTCAGTCTAAATACGTTCACCTTAATTGTGATATTGCCATAGGTATCTATAACCACCGGAGAATCACCTAACATGAATAGTTCGCCATCCTTGCGGATAGGTGTCGAGAAAACGCCTCCTGCGGGGACTAGCTACGGTTCCGTCATTTTTTCTACCGAACGTCTGTGCCTCCTCCTTGATGGAATCATCATCCTCATCATCATTGTTTTCGTCGTCATCTCCGATTCCGGGAATAGATCGTTGTTTAGGGGTCTCATATACGACGTCTCTACAACTCCAAGGAATTGGCGAGGGAGCGACAACAGGCGTCCTGCGTCGCGTCTTTTGTGGAGGCGTTTTCGCCTACATTTTAGGGGCTTCCAACTGTTTGCTAGCCGGCTCGGGGGAAGGGTAGGCCATCAGGTTAAAACTGCCGTGTCAATCATTACTCGTCTTAGAAAATCCGAGATCGCCTTCGTCTGCGTCTTCCGTCTGATATCGGCCTCGCGAATCTTTTGGCGCATCTCAACCCACTCTTCATACACATGGTGTTTAAGTCTGTCTCTACGTTTCTTCCGCTCGCGAGGCGAAAAGGGGCGTCGTTTGTCCCTATGGTAATGGTCGGCCGAGACGAGCTACATCTTACGTAACATGTTTATTACTTTTTCATGCACGGAGCCTAAAGTTGAGGCTGGCGATCGTCGGCAGAATGGCGCCTATTAGGGGCAACAGAAATCCCCTGCGCTGAACTATGAGTCTCTTCTTGCCCGAGAGAGACACGTGCCCATCGCCGAACTTGCGAATAGCGGCCTTCTATTTTTGCAACTTGCGCGTGTTACAACGTAATAATTTTACATTTCCGTTCAGGACGTTCAACATACACTCGCTTATACAATTCACGAGTTCTTTGTTACAGTTCGTTGTTAAGGCTTTACGTAATCTAGGTTCAGCTGTTTTGAGCACGAGAAGGGCGTGATAATTGGATCTCACACGCCGAGTTGCATCCAGATACGCGTTAAACAACCCAATACTATCTGCGTTATACACTTGATGGGCCAAATACATGAACCGCTTTTTATCTCTGGCGTTTTTCAACGCGACTAGATAATGGGCATTCAGCGAAATATCTCTACAGTAGCGTCCCTGATGAAGGAGATTTTGCGTAATCAAAATCACGCTGATATTTCTGTGATGGCTACCTCTCGTAAACAAGTCACACACTTGCTTAGAATAAATGTCGTTTATCAGATCGTCAAGGATCACGTGGCAAGGTTTGCCGTGCGCGTTACCAAAGTTCTCCGCTACGGACTCGTTATAATTGATGTCTGTGGGCAACTGATGACGCGACGGGACCGTAGTATTCTCTCTGTAACACCAGATTATACCGCCGTCAAATTCTTGTTCGTTTAAGATTCTGTAGGAACACTGTGCAAAATGACGTTTTGCCAGAACCGCTAGTTCCGCTCACTATACGTGAGAACGGACGCTTAAACATAAGATCATCATACATGGATGGTCAGGCTGTTACACGATTCCCTCCCTAGTCACCCTCCTTATTTATACCCAAAAGGGACTGACGTATTGTCGCCTAATCGTCGTCTCTTGAAGAAGGAAATTCTGTACATCTTATCTTCAGGTTCAGTGACTATCGATACAGTTCCACATACCCTCCTCTTGCACTTTATCTTCCTCTCGGTGTGTACCTTCACGGTAGGTTCCCCCATCCCCAGAATCATGTACATGATGGCTTCGAAATTCACCAACTGCGAAGTGCTGTAATTCATAGTTATGCCCCGAAATTTACAGACGGTTTTCGATTGTCCGGACGCAGTATCGAGCACCCTGTAAGCATAATTGTTTGGCCCCCGCTCACAAATTCTACTATGCTCTCTGAGGGTCGCAATTCGGAGGTCATGTCTTCTAGTTTGTCCCCAGTTTCAATCAGCTTAGGTTCGTCCCAAAGCTGAATGTATATTACAGAATTCTTGTCGCAATAGATCTCATTCTCTTGCATCCTGTCGATATAGCGATACACGTGTTCCTCAGCCGCATACTTCCAGGACACCCAGACGACGTCATCATTGGCAAACACGAAATTCGACACCTCGCTGCCTGGAGTTGCCAGTATTCTGTATAGTTCTTTAGGTTTCGAAATAACCTTAGTCCGCGTCCTATCATTTCTCTCGGTCAATTTTCCCCACATGGAGTTGAGGCATAATTTCGCCAAACCCCCTTTCGCTACGTTAACCATGATAGACTCCTTATCTAGTCGGATTCCTTCACTCTGTCAAAACGTTTCGACATACCGCTCCTCATCCTCAGGGTTTTGGACCCAGTCGGGATAGCCGCTCGCATCCTCTTCAATTTCAGAAAATTGTTTATATAATCCACGAATAGTCCACCCTCGTCAGTGTCAGGGTTGAATTGAGTGAATTTATATTCGTACACCTCATAGATTTCGAGTATCTCAACCGCACCTTAACCAATACCCACGTGCCGGTCAGAGCCCGCTCCTCATCCTCGGTATGCTCGCATTCTCCACTGGCTGAAGTGAGAGCGCATGATCTACAAAGGCAAAACATAAGCTTTTGTTGCATCTGAAAGGGAGAATCGGATGATAAGCCTCTGTGGAGGAACGATAGAACATTTCATCAGACCGTCCATACGGAAGCACGCTTCCTTATCCTTGCACGCGTCCCGCACGTGAATGACTGGATGATCTACGGAGAACTTGAAATACTTTCAAATGTACGGATACAAATTCATAACGTCGACATATTAGATAGCCTCATTTTCGCGTGCCGTATAGTGTAAACGCATGGCCTTGGTTCGACCCCCGTACAGGGCATCACGCTTATAGAGCGGACATTGTTCTACTATTGGATGTGTCAGCAATTCGCGTTCCTGCTTCACTAGACCCGATTCGTCAAATTCACATTCCCAAATAATCTTGACCTGATATCCCGATCGCGTTATCTATTCCAAACGATACATCGTAGTTCATACCGTTCGGCTAACGTATCTCCACTCATGTTGCGGACGTCACAGAACGTCTGACAAGTGTGCCCGTGGAAACAGCAGCCAAGGAACTCGTACACTCTATTGGTCTTGTGACCGTAACCGTCCACACTGAGGCGGGGTAATTCTGGCAAATTGTACTCGCGCTTGTTGCGGGCGTGCATGATCCGCACACCGTCCGTCTGTTCCATATGCAGCAGCCACATCGTGGCCTTCTTACTGTACTTGTTATTAACTGTGTACCATCCCGTCGGAATGAGTCCTACAGTGTCGGATGTCAGAAACCGTTTGCGCAAGATCTTATTACATGAAGACGCGATCGTTATCGCCTCGACAAAGATATCGATGTTGCCAATGTGCATGAACTTGCGTCTAAACACTCGACAAGCCTGCCTTACGACCGGAACGTCATCTTGAGAGTAGGTTCCCAACACGTGCTTGTCATCAAACGGCAAGGATTTCTCGCACTCGTACCAGACGAGAAAATCTCTCTCTCCTCTTCCCTCATCTCTTCAGCTCCATAAAACGAAATATCGGGGATGGGGCCTACGTAATTTAGGTTTTCCTCGGTATTAAAATAGTGAGGGTAGTACGATTTGGTAGCCGTCACATCGAACGCCTCGGGCAGCCTACGCAATGCAAACAGCAGAAGGGACACGCTCCCCAGATAGCCCAGGCGCTCCACCTTCATACACATGATCTTTAACCCGTTCATGATCAGTTCAGGCTTTCATTTCAACACGATCGCCCTATTCAATATGAAATGGAGGTCGAACGCCTTGGCGTTATGTGCGATCGCTACAATCTTATTGGCCCAGGGACGTGGTTCGCTTAGATAAGAACGAGTGCTTCCGCTTACCGCATCGCACGCTGTCTCCGTTTTCCACATCCTCGCAATGAGCGCAGAACTGTTGCACACAGACAAGGTCAGGTACGTGTAATGTAACCTTGTCTCCATATCTCGTATTTTGAGTGGTCTCAAAATCATAAAACACCTAAAGTACCTTATCTCATGAAGTAGGCAGCGCGTCCTTCAGAGGTCTCATATAGCACAGGTGATCCACGTCTCTGTTCTGCTTACATTTCTCACAGAATCTCTTGTTACATTCATGATTTCCGTGCGTCACGAGCCATCCACACGTTGCAAAACAACGCTTACGTTCGCACACGGAATGTTTCTGTATAGTGCTTTGCTTGTGGTTGTCGTAACATATGCGTCTTCTAAAATGCCTGTTGCATTCAGCGCGGGGATTCGAACATCGGAGAACGCGCACGGAGGACTGGCCATGCAATCGCTACACGTATGGTCACAGATTGCGTGATATAACGTGTACATGCTTTGTGGCACGCTTTACAAACGTACTTCTTAGCCATTACCCCAGTAAGGTTAGTGATCACGTGATAGTGTCTTTCGACGTCATCGTACAGTAGTTGATTCGTTTAGCGGATTCGACCGGACCTTCAACCATTAAGTCATCGCAGCTCAAACCTTGACACACAACTATTCTATAGTCGCGAAAATGTTTCTGAAATCTGACTAGTTCGGGGATCCCCGCCCCGTTGGACAGATCGATACCTGTCGTTTTAAGTAGGTTTCGGACTAGGGGACGTACCTTCCGACCTTGACGATATGCCTTATAATTCGGATCATTATCTACTCTCCAAATCGCTATTATAAGAGCGTGTGCTAAACAGTTTTTCTCAGAGTTCACCTCCACGATACATTGCTTGAGGTCAGCCATGACGGAGAGCGGTCTTCCCATGCTCCGAATTGCGCGTTTACCAAAACCGACGGGCATCTTGACCGAATGCACGGTTATAACTAATGTGTCCAGGGTATTGAATCCAGAATTCGACTGCAATACTCTCTCAAAGAAGCTCCATATCACGTCTCCGGATAGTTGATCTTTCCGTCTGAAACTGATTCCGATTGGTTTGTCATTTCGGTTTACCACATCACTATCGTTTACATCGCGTAACGCGTGCTCAAAGAGATCGTTCACACTGGTTAGGAAATGTACTACGGGATCACTATTATCCGAGGGTGGTATTAAACGCACGGTAAGCTGCCTGTACTGTCTCGTAGTTGTGTCCATTATCTCGAATCTGCGAGCCATGATTTTTCTGTCTACATTTATTAAGAGACACAACTATTTAGGTTTGACACACAAACTTATATAACTTATTGCAACTGTAGTCAGAACAATATTTACAGTTCTACATATGGAGCCCACTGTTACTGCCACGTACAAGCGACCTCCTATTTACTGCTGGCGGATGCTGACGTTATTTTTGTTGTCTGTTTCAGACATTTACTGAACTATATTTAACAGGATTACGACTGTTTGAACCGCGACACTTTTACCTAATACGTTACGCTAATTGGAAGAAGAGATCCTTAAGGTATTTATTATTTTTACATACTTCTTCTTACGCCATACACTTATTTCCACTTTAAGAGCATACACTTTTGTTACAGACAGCGCATTAGCGATAAAGAGAAAGAGGGGGGAGTAATGGATGTAGCAAAACGATTCGAAGAGGCTACTTCCTGCACTTCAGTCACTATCAGCTCTTTAGAGATAAATAAATTGTATCCTATTGTCCGTGCTAAACGGATCACCACTAAATATGGACCGACAATCTTGCTACCAATACCAGACTCTGAAGCTAAAGTACTTCAAATATTTCTACCTAAGCGTTACTGTGCCGTCATTTCCGATAACGATATGGAAAAAATAAATTCTAAAGCAGTCTCCCTAAATCTTGTATATAGGGGAATTTGCGAGCCCTCCAAATCGTACTTGTTGGCGATATATTCCTAATGCCTTATATTGTTTCTTTTTTACAGATACCCCACCTCACATGAGACCTTTCGGCATAACATTTGACGGGTCGAACAGTCTGTTTGAGACTCAACAATTCTTGGTGAATGGGGATATTGCAAGGAACGCCATATGGTTAACACATTTCACTCCCGTGAGGCTAGATCATCTACGTTTTTTAAATCGTTTATTGGAAACATTCTGTGCGCTGGATATCTGTTGCGTTTTACAGGAACTTACCCAGCTTATATTGCAGGTGTGCTCAGTTCATATTATTCTAAGAGACTTGCCGTGGGAGAATTTCACATAGCTAGAACACGTTCCGCTATTCTAGACAACCTATACAGAAAACTTCGTACATTTGAAATCGGACCCTTCGAGTTCCGTCTAACCGCATGGCTAGAATATGAAAGTTTCCCTGATTATTCAATCTATGAAATTACATATGAATGTGTACCGGTTGCTTTTCATATTACCATTGTCGATGTCTCTGTATATTGCGGATCCCGATCTAGCATAAATTTGGCAGACTTTATTTAGAAACATGTGTGTTTTTGCTATCAAATGTACGCTATAGTTTGCGTTCCTCTCAACACACCTACGGTCTTCTATCTACATCACCATAGGGCTGCTAGCAATGGATGGACATCAGATTCCCTATGCGATTAGTCTTTGGAGGAATTTAGGCTTATACTACAACCATTCGTAGGCAACTGTACCTACGGACTCTCGTGCGGGTGTAATGTTTGGCTTCCCATACAGTTTTCCATCTTACTTTCAATTTATCCGAGATTGCACTGACTAGCAGAACACTTTATCACTAGTATCTTTATGCAGTGGAATCGGATATTGTTCCCGACGATAGGCTGGTTCCACTTACATTTTCCAGATTGAAATGTACTTATGTGCGGGACAAATGGTGTGTGATCAGTAAAAGATTTCACAATGACTGCGTAATCCCTTCTGAACGCTACTGGTCCACAACATACACGGCGTATTGTGCTAGCCAAGAGGAGGCTATTGCGACGTTGTGTGACGAAAAGGATAATTGGTGGTGTGATTTCTGCCATAGACCCTTATTCAAAACAAGAAACTGTTTGTTCTTTTAACCCACACAGGTGATATGACTTTTTTCTATCATTTACTCATACTCACTGTCTTTTTCTTTATGGTGATATATGTATGTATACATTAAAAGGTAACTGATGTGTTTTCTATCATTTACAAAGGGTTTCGGACTAGCATGTGCCGCCATGCTGCGGTATGGCTACCACATTGGGTCCCAAACTATTCTCCCTGGACAGCTTCCTTACGTTTTATATTTCAGAACCACCCCCAACTCATGACGGATGCCACGACTTCACAGGTGACTTTCTGCGACTGTACTTTACCGTCACACGCACGTGCGTGAAATATACACTTACATCAGCTCCCATCTAACAGGGCGTTACGTATAACCTTACGCGCCTTATTCCATCTTGCTCTCACTATATTCGTTTAACTTCACCCATCCTAACGGAGGCATACTGCCACCCACCTACGTTATGTTTAATCCGCCATTACCACTTCTAACAATCTTGCACTCACTACTTCGGTTTACGAGGGTCAATCCAAACGGAGCCTAGGGCGTAGGTGGGGCACGGCGGAATTCCTCAACAATACACTTTCAATTAAACCTTATTCCCATCTTGCTCTCACTACGTTCGTTCAGCTTCACCCATCCTCACGGAGGCACACCACGTATAACAATCTTGCACTCAATACTTCAACTCACGAGGGTCAAACCAAACGGAGCCTAGGGCGTAACTGTTGCACGGCGGAATTCCTCAACTATATACCTTCAATTAATCCTTATTCCCATCTTGCTCTCACTACATTCGTTCAGCTTCACCCATCCTCACGGAGGCACACTGCCCCCTACGTTATGTTAAGTCCACTTATAACGATCTTGCACTCACTACTTCGGCTGTCGAGGATAAATCCAAACGGAACCTAGGGCGTAGGTGGGGCACGGCGGAATTCCTCCGTTCAGCATAACCCATCCTCACGGAGGCACATCACTTATAACGATTTCGCACTCACTATTTCGACTCACGAGGGTTAATCGTAACGGAGCCTTGGGCGTAGGGGAGGCACGGCGGAATTCCTCCACTTCAATACCTTCAATCATCTGGGAATTACATTTATTATTGCTATCAAAATCTTTCTGAACATTTCTTGTTACCCCTTTCTTTAATTTCGGCCCTGGGCTATTGCCCTTTTTTTAATTTCAGGGTCCACTGCAACACCATTTTTTAATTTTGGGCCCGGGGGCTTAGCCCCTGGGAGCGCCAGACTTCACCGGTTACTACTCACGAAACATACATAAGAGCCGCCACTTCCGATTGTTTTCGCTCTACTTTTCTGAAGACGAAACAGCCGGAAAGCCATGAAACAAAACGCCGTTTATAGGCACCAGGCGGTCGGTTCTGCACCGCTACAGGGCGCGCCGCCGTGTGATTATTTGCTGCTCTTGTCTCTCAAACTGCTCCATTGCAATAATTCGAACTCATAGATTGCCAGAAGGAACTTCTCAGTGTTTCTCGCTGTCCTTCGCTTGACTGTATTGACATTTGGAAGTTTTTACAATACCACTATTGAATATAACGAAGATGAAATATCTTCGCTTACAGCAGTCTTTAAACCTACTCTTACTTGCTGGGAGAGCCTGAATGTCGCCATCCAGTTGGGTTTATTCATATCGTGCTTATGAAACAATGTTAATTGTACTCCTTAATAAAGACACAAAGACGACTATAAACAAGGTACCGACGGGAAGCAGTCCTGATCTTTCGCAGGTACAGCTTACGAAAAATTAGTGCCAGTGCCTTTGGGTAAATATTCCCGTTGTTTATTCAGTTACAGCCGTATTTATCGAAGTCAAAATTTAAAATATGATAAAAGGGGCAATGTTCACAAGGATTAAGCCATTATCAAGCCCTTATCAAAAGCATTAAAATTAAGTGACATTGCAGCAAAGTCAAGTAGCTTTTGAATATTCTCGATAAGGGCGTGATAATGGCTGAAACAACCGAAACATATTGCCTGTGTTTTCATATCCACAATGTTGCTTGTGACTTCTTCTCAGAAATATAGCTGTAACCTAGGAAAGTTTCTTTTTATAGAACTTGACGGAAATTTTTCAATATCTATCGTCGTCTCTGCTGTGACGTGGATATTAAGGAGACTTGTTCCTGGGAATGAGTTATTGGGCATTGGTAAGAAGGTAGTGTATGCCTATGCTCTGTCAGCTTTGTCTGTCCGAAGATTGCTAAATTATCCGCACCATGTAATGCAGCCCGATGTTCAAAGCTGTACAAACGCTCACTCCAAGAAAGCGTATCCTCCACAAAGAATGGGAATATATGGTAATATGAAATTTTGTTAAAAACAAAGAAAGAGATCTTAAGAAAATTTAGCCCCGCTCACGGATAAGGTGCTACGCCCCGGTTTCAACAGCAGCAAGCGTAGTCACGTGATCACAGTAGCCCCACGGGCAGCTGAGATATCCTGGAATGACGAACTTTAATACTCGTAACAAGGAAACGTTTCAAATATAAGGTAATCTTCATTGTTCTTTATTTCTAATAAGATGCCTTTGCCACTGACATGAAGACCGGGCACCTTTTTCGTGCGTCATTCTCTACGCAAGATTTAGAGCCAGTACTGTCCGTCTCCTGGCTTGATTCCCCAAGATCCTACATGTTGCAAATGGTCACCTTTCTATAAACCCGAATAGCAAATTCTACAGGGGTGCTGATAAGTTCTTAGCCCGGCCAGGAAGAAACGAGCTAATGTCTCTGTCAGAATGGCGTGAATTTCCTTCGGCGCTTTGCCTTGCAGGAAAAAAAAGCCTGGCGACAACTCGCGTCTCGATGTTATTGAAATCGCGCACGTCCCTGACGTGCTTCCGAGCTTGTTTCGTTCCTGATCGAACTAAGGACCTATCAGCAGTCCGGGTTGTTAACTTCCAGTCACTGTAGTGACTAGGATACTAGGTGGACAACCGAGGTACTGTGGTGCATTACCCGGCAGGAGAAAGAGACGATTCTCTTTTTAGAAGCGTCAGAACTTACTGCGAGTCTCACCCACCTTCCTTTCCGTTGTAGAACAGGGGCTCTTTCCCGGGCAAAAGGCGCCTAAGGCTTGAAGTTGATCGCTTACCTACTTTTAGTGCCAAGGTTAAAGTTATCTCCAGCTGTAACTCCACTCCCTCATAGGCCTTAATGCCACGGACGTGGACTTTTATCTGTTTTCTCGAAGCCCATCGAAGTTTTGAACACAACTGTAGTGTCTAACCCCGAGGAACCTGTTCCCTGATCCGTCCGCGATTTGACACTTCTTGTTATAAGGTCATTAGTTCACCTTTTAACCTCTCTAGGGTAGTGCTGCCACCATGTCAACAATCTTGTCCTACTGTTGACAAATATTTCGTTCTAACTTCTCTGTATTACTTATCGGGAATTCAAGGACTTTGTAACGCCTTTCAAATAATTCAATTCAATTCTAAAGTGTATATTCTAAAATACTAATTCTAATAAATAAAATGAAATCCAAAATAGCAATTTAGTTAATGTACAAATATGTTTAATACCCAATTAACGTCCGAACTAATCAGTTTAAATAATTGTCTCACCTCGTATGTATGTATCTACTCGCGGAGAAATTTGGAATTTAGGCTTTTTAAAATTAACCAAATAACAACCAAACTTGCTCGGCTCGAATTTAATAAAATTTCTAATTTAGTCAACACGACTCACCTTGTATAATCAGAATGTAACTGAAGTTTAACAGCATCTCAATCTCTGCTTCACACTGGTTCAACACAATATAAAAGTTATTTTCACCGTAGAGTTACGTGGCGACCAGCAAGTTAATTCAAATGAATGAGTTGTTTCAATTGACAGAGACAGCGAAGGCAATGTTCCGCAAAGCAGATGTATATAGAGGTGAATTGATGTATCATCTATATGTCACAATAGTTACAGAGTAACGAACTGACAAATTGTCGAGTTCGGTACTTTTTCTAAGGTACAGTGAACTGCTACGCTGTGCTGAGTTTGCAGAGGCAGCTAGCAGCAAGGCTTCCGGGTAGGTTTCGTGAAACTAAATCTAACATCGGTATAGACAATGAAACCAAATTTGTTATTCACAACATAAGCAAGTTACACACTTTCCTAGGCAGAGTCTTAAATAAGATTTTAATTACAACAACAACTTTATGGGATAATAAAATGGGCAATTTAAACGTGCAGAGTTACATGACTTTGCTACTGTAATCCCCGGTTGGATTTCAACGGTTATTTTTGAAAATTCGAATCTCTACCTATGGTTTCCACAGTCAGTCTTTCCATGGGTCCAGTGTCATGCATTGCAGTTCGTGAGATACATCCTCGTGTCAATATTCAGGCTGTTAATTTGAACATTTTGCTTAAGACCAGTGGTGACATTTGTAAATGACCAAAATAACTCGCTGTCCCCATGTAAACAGCAAACATCAAGCAGCAAGTAGATTTGTAATGTTAGCGATTTCTTCATAGACAAAGTTCGAGTAGGGTATGTATCTCTTAATTTTTTATTTGATCTAGTTGGCTAACACTCATTATTTAGAAACTAATCTGAGTGGTTTTGAACGGCATTTGGGAGTGGTATGAGTTGAAGCGTCTGTGTGCTATTGTGAGATCGACTTGTCTGCTTGGTGTTAGGAAGTGAGGGAAAGCAGGGAACCAGAACGATAGGCTTTAGAATGGAGAATCGAATCCGAGTATGAGGACCTACAGTGAAGAAGCAGAAGTGTTGAACAAAACAGCGCAGTTGAACATTCCACAAAATATGACCGAGGAAAGAATTGGGAGTCAGGTCCAGCACGCATCATGTCTGCGCATCTGCTCAGCATTTTTAAAGTCACCATGGAGAATGGCCTATGTTCAAGAAACATGAAATTACAGGAACTTGAACGTTGTAAAGAGAAAATTAGTTTCGAAGTCAGATTAACTTCAGTGCTATTTCCGCCTCTCCTCCCCACACCCACCGTACGAATATTCTTATTTCCTTAAGGAGACAGTACAAAGAATTCCACAGAGTTGCCATGGCAACATGATGCACAACGCGACAAAATTGACATATTTATCGAATATCAGATGATTCTGCAAAACCGTGTGGCGCGTTAATAAGTAGATAAATAATCCCGCTTTTTCTTTTAGCCACTCAGCTCAGTGCCAGTGTAGGCTATGTGTTTTACTTTTGGCTCTCAGAATAAATCTTTCATTTCCTTAAGGGTCAACCGACAGTTTTCTGTAATGGCGATGCGACACTTTACTCAAATTTACAGAAAGAAACTTCTAAATATTTATCGACAGAACTTTCACCTAGGAGAATCTAACCCATTTCTATGTTGTGATTTATAGCAGACGGCTATTTATTTCTTAATTTCGTTTCAAATATTAAATTTAGTTCGTCGATGCTGAAAGCAGTTTAAAGTCTCAGCAGATGGCAGAACGTACTATTTTCAACAGAAGTTCCAGATACCAAACTCATATCTGATTCGCATCATAAAATTGTTAAAACATGTTTCATACACAGAAGTGGCGCGTAAAAGTAACTCATTCTTGGGATGTAACGCTATATGATCCGGTAGAGAGGTACCAAAGCTTCGCAGAGCGCTGCTCTCTCCATCTTTAGGTTCAAGAAAAATGAGGAAGCAAACTTCCTTCAAAATTTCAGTAGATACTTATCAGATGACACGGCGTCACCTCCAAAGGAACGATAGTCTTCGTTGCAAGATCTGAGATTTGTATAGCGCTGTTGAAGAAACTAATAGTTTCTAGGAAGAGTCTTTGGTTATTTGCAAATAATAAACTATTTAAATATTTAGATGATATCTTGGAAGTCATGAATCTTTAGTAATCCTTATATTTCCCATCGTGAGAACTTCAGATCTCGCAATAAAGCAGAATGTAACAGGTGCCTGTCACATATGTCTTAGATGTAACGCTTGACGGAAAGAGTGCCTTACAGGTGTCTGTCACATGTATATTATGACTAACGGTTGACGTCACAGAGTGCCTTAGGTCTTGCGTTAATACGAAATGAAGTGTAAGTGCTAACTTTAGTATAAAATTGGCAGCCTCTCCCTGATTGTTCGAAATGTGCTAA
>Ga0123352_10003209_pt1 | contig 23484 bp, 12 predicted proteins | sample TergutLab28metaG_FD_89700 | JGI IMG/M metagenome (GOLD analysis project Ga0123352, IMG submission 89700) | Labiotermes labralis P1 segment gut microbial communities from Petit-Saut dam, French Guiana - Lab288 P1 | ecosystem: Host-associated > Arthropoda: Insects > Digestive system > Gut ...
AGACCACTGGGGAGACCTAGGCGTAGATGGGTGGATAATATTAGGATGGATCTCCAGGAGGTGGGATGTGGGTGTGTGGACTGGATTGGGTTGGCCCAGGATAGGGATAGGTGGCGGACGCTTATGAGTACGATAATGAACCTTCGGGTTCCATGAAATGCGGGGAATTTCTTGACTAGCTGCAAACCAGTTAGCTTCTCAAGAAGGACTCTGCACCATGGAGTAAGTAAGTAAGTAAGCAACAAACATCACGGAGGCAGTATTGACGACCTTCGTTGGTTGAAAGGCCTGCCCTCTATTGTTGATACTAGAAAGACTTTATGCATTGTTCATCGGCTGGCCGGGTTGTGGGGGGATGGTTGTACGTTATGATCCGTGGTATCCGCGAAGGAATTTTGTTGTTCAACTGTTTGCTGGCAAGGTTATGTGACTGCATTCAGAATATCCGTGTGTGTGAAATCGTGGTGACTAGTGACCGGTAGGTTATTGTATGTACATTGTCTGGCGTCACGTTTCTTACTATATCAGTTTTTTAAATATTTGTTCATAATAAGGTAACTATGAAATTTAATGTTATCTGTGTTTGTATGACATGTAATAGTGCTCCTTATTTACACCAATGAAACGATGTGGAACAGAGTAAGATACAAGGATGCTGATGCAATTGAAAATTATTTGGGATCTAGTGTTTTGTTCAGGTACTTGAAACTTATACTCAGCTTCTGGTACGCCGAGTTGTGAATGATGAGATTTGAGTGTTCATGGTATAGAGTACCGAGATTAGGTTCGTCCGGACGTAATGTGGGCTTTTCGAATTGGTAGGGACATGAACATGTAGAGAGTGGAATCCGCCGAAACGATGGTACCAAGCAACACTTAATCCTTAAATGTTAGAATCTGACCTGTACGCTTGAAAAATGAACGAAGCCAGTGTGTAATAATCTCACATAAAATTGACCGACAAACTAAAGAAAGTCAAGTATAACTGCAGTGGTAATTGATGTATTGTGCTACGTTAATGTCACCGAATCAGTTTGGATGGGACCTGGCATAGTAGTATCTGAATCTTGAAAAGTCACTGTGTACACAAATGTGCACATCCTTATTTTAACCCTTCGAATGTGGCATCTCATATTAGTTGTACTAAAACAGTAACTCACTATAGATTGTAGTTGATGGAAATTGTGCTCGTTTTCTAAACGATCCCTGATTGTTTTAGTACACAGTTGATTGATGACATATCTCAGATGTCTAGAAATTCGTCTTTCCTTTTACATTATTACAATGCACCTGTCCTTCAGTATTTGTGGAAGCAAAGCCAGTTTAGTAGACTACAGGCTGGACAAGTGAAGAATTTATTCTTGGTATGAGCAAGAGATTTTCTGTTCTCCAAAGTGCTTGGACTGGTTTTGTGCTCTGTCCACCTACCATCCTATTCAGTGGTTACCGGGTGGTTTTCTGTGTGACTAAAGTGGCCAGGTTGTGAAGCTGACTACTCAGCTCCATGTAGCATTGAGGTTAGTGTGTGGAGCAATACCTCCATGCCTCCATATCTATTAGTGATGCGTAGGGACAGCTTCATGAAGGGCTTACAGACTGAGATATGGCAAATGATGCTGCCAGATGCTGTGGTGTAGTGGTTAGGGTTTTGTGATTATTGTCAGTCTCCTTATTACCTGCAGCCATATACTGGAATAGTACCTTGAAATAGACCTTTATAATTATGTCCAGAGTCTTTTCCAGTTCACTGAACAGAAATTTGTAATTTGTAGATGACCTCAGTCTTCAGTACAGAGTCATAGTGAACTGGAAAACTGAACAGCCCACAACAAATGTTCTTTATAATAGATACCTCCTGTTACTTGAAATAATTTGGAATATTTCTTGCCATTTGTTATGTTAAGACTTTGAACATCCTAGACCACGGAATTGATGTGCACCAATAAGCGTACAGTATACTGCGTTAAACAGCGACAATTTATAATATTGTGAGATTGTAACATGGAATTATATGTACAACTTATTGACATTTGGTAACTACATTATTCCTTTTATTCCTGATCTGTTTGTTCTTATCCAAAGTATTCATTCCTAATTAGCATTAGCATTCTTATTAAACAAACTTGTATGGATTTTGCAGAAATGGCTGCTCAGTTTTTCAACAGAATTGGACAAATTGGATTAGGAGTAGCCTTAGTTGGTGGAGTTGTAAATTCTGCATTGTACAATGGTAAGGGTATAGTATAAGACCAGTGTTGATTTTAGATATTTTGTAACTTGTCATTCTGATGGAGGAAGAAATATGAGCATACCTTGTTTTGTCAGTTTTTAGGTTTACCTTTTGAAGGTAACTGTCTTCTGGGATGTGATTTGGTCTGATAGGTATGTGCCAGTATTTCAAAGAAAACCTTGATCTCTAACATTTATCCTAAAAAATATGAGTATTTATATACCGCACTGCATGGTATCAGATTCCAGCAGATGGTTATTTTCATACCTTGTGTTGTGTACAGTTCTTACGTTTTTCATTGTAAAGTTGTGTAAATGTCCAATTTAAAAGGAGTTTCCACAATAATTGGATCTGAGAGTGGAAAAATTATAAGAAGAAAGACATTGCATAGTGAGCAGTGTTGCAATTTGTACATTTCGCTGTATAAGGTTCTTTTATGACAAATGTTTCTGTTCATTCCCAATGGGTTGCTTACAGTATACACCAAGCCCACTGATGGGCGTCTTCCCACACACTGATGGGAGAGGTAACAGTGTCCCTGTTTTAGTCTGTAGTAGGTATGAAAATTCCATGACAGCAGCATATGTTTCTCTGTGGTAGTAATGCCAAATACAGTTCATGCATGATAAATTCGGATAGGAATTTCGGGATTTCCAGTTACATGCAGGAAAATAATTTACAAATGTGTGAAGAGATTTTGAGCAACAGATTTCATTTCACACAGTAAGAAAACATGCAGATGACATGTGGCATATAACAGGAATGGAAAATGAATTTTAACGTTCAGTCAGAAAACCTGAGAAGATATGACATAGACCTAACCAAAAAAAACCAGAGACTATTAAGGAAGATATTACAAAAATGGGACTTGAGGTTGTGGATTAGATTTACCTGCTTCAGTACAGGGATCAGTGGCATGCTTGTGTGAATGTGGTAATGAACTTATGCAACCCATAAGTGATGGAAAATATTACGGTAAACTGCGCAGTTACAGTTGTCTGAAGACTTTTCCATGGAGTTAGTTAATAATAATGTTGTGTGAAATTTGCTTATATGAACTGCTGGGAATGAAACTGTATTGATTTTTACTGAAGTAAGCTGGTTTTTATAATATAGGACTCTTCTTTAAGTTGTAACAACATCAGTTTTAAGACTTTTCCCATCTTGATTGTAACGTTAGCAGATTGGAGACAATGAGAAGACTAGGGAATGTAGCATACATAGAACTGTAGACAAAAGTGTCAAGGCCGCTTGAGAGACGTATGCTTAGATGGAAGTGTTGTATGAAATTATATCATAAATATCGTAAGAGTGTTCTGTGAATGGTATGAGGGTCTCGGTCTATTGTGAACTTATTAAGCATTGATGCTGCTTAATATTACAACAGAACTATGGCATTGTCAGTAGAGTTCAGGAAGAATGAAGCTGGTACTCTTAGTTGGTGTAATCCTTCTAGAAGTCTACTGTGAAATCTCTCTGGCATTGAAACGTTGTATCTGCTGTAATACGGTTCCTTAGGGTGTAAAATGGTGGTTGACGTTTACAGTTGATGGAGGTCATCGTGCTGTAATATTTGATAGATTTTCTGGAGTGAAGAACCAGGTGGTTGGAGAAGGTACACACTTCTTCATTCCTTGGATACAGCGACCAATCATATTCGACATTAGATCTAGACCAAGAAATGTTCCTGTTGTTACAGGAAGCAAAGGTAATTAATTACTCCATAGTGGCATACTGGGTTTGTAAGTTCCCAGACTCTCAGTTTCAAGTTTGTATTATACATCTGTCTTTGACATGTATGCACTGTATTTTCTCACTGTGTGAACTGGTTTAGTTACTCATATTTGGATTGCTGTTTTCTGTCACTTCTTGTGAAAGAAGCTTGCAGTTTCAGTGTCAGTAGTATTTGTCTTGAGTTAGGTAGTTTTCTTGTTGTTACATGGGTACTTGTATTTCAGTGTTATTTCACTTGATTTTTTTTTTCTCATGTGGAATATTTTTCCCACATGTATTGTAAAACAAGACTTCACCATCTGCTCACTGTTCTCTATAATTTACAGTCCTGTGCTTTAGCAGATTGTATCAGCGTGACACGAGTGTCACCATATTAAACTTTTAAATACCTGCATTGCCAAATGTAAACACACATTAATTTAGTATTTTTGGACAACAAGGAAGTTTACTGCATTTTTAAGACATGCTGCATAATCACTGTTGTATTCCCCACAAAGTGGCATTTATTGCATAATTTCATCTTTTGTCTGTTCAAATAATACATTTTTCATAAATCATGCACTGAAATTTAAATACCCACTCCAGTCAGCTGAAGGTCAATAAAATAACTGATACCATAAAATATACACTGTCAGATTGCCACATACTGTTCTTAACTAACAGTTTTTATAGTATACCATATCCTTTGCAAGATGATAGAATGTGAGAACTGGGTGTGCAACTGTCAGCCTGTTATACTAACTCCCTCTCCCAAATTTGAGCATTATACATTTTTGCACTTGTTCAGAACACAACATTACAAAACACATTTTAATGGAAAATGACAAAAATGTGCTGAACATAAGGAAAAACGCCTTATGATGATGAGTACTCGTAACAGGGGTGCTCAAATTCAAGGCAGCTGTTAACCCAGGAAACAAAATTTTGTACTGGGGCACTGTGTATTTTTAACTTAAGTTTTGCAGTTTTTTTCCTGGCACACAAAAGCTTCAGTTCACATGTACCAAGCAGAAAGTGCCAGATAACAATGCAGTTCACAGGCCAGTCCAGACGTCTGTGTCCTCAGTATGGAAGTTTCTTCATGTTACTCATGTGCCACCTAGAATTTGGAGGTGGCTCCCAGATTTTTTAAAAATTTCTGGACTACGAACTCAGAATATTGGAAAATGGTTGAAATATAAAATGTGCTTAACTATCCTTAATATGTACAACTTTAATTGGAACATTTTTAGGTGCATTCGTAAAGTTGCAAAAAGCGACTGTTAGCTTCGTCGTATCTGTCTGTCCATCTGTCCACATGGAACAACTTAGCTTCCACTGGTCAGATGTTTGTAAAATTTGATATTTGAGTATTTCTCAAATATCTGTCAAGAAAATCATAGGTTTATTGAAATCAGACAGGAGTAACTGGTACTTTTCCTGAAGACCAGTGTACGTTTTTGATCATATCTCACTCAATTCGTCGTACAATGAGAAATGTTTAAGACAAAAGTTGTAGAGAAATTTGAAACCCATTTTATGTTCAATAACTTTTTTTTTAATCATACCATTTATGAGATTATGTAAAAAAATATAGTAGAACAGGGCTGGCCACAGAAGACAGTATGGCGCATGTGCATTGCATGGTGGATACCAGAGGCGACATATACACACACAGGTGTTGTAATACTTATTGCCCTTCCACTGTGACAGTGGTTGCACGAACACACCTCAGTGTCATGTTACACGTACATTGCCTCTATTGTTTCAGTATGATGTATGCTTAACCCTTGGGCCCAAGAGCTTGGCATTTAAATTTCAGTGCACAATTATTATGTAAATTGTGAGTATTTTTTGGACCAAAAAAGATAACATTATGAAATACATGGCATTTTGTGGAGAAAAAGAATGGGTATTGAGCAGTGCGTCCAGAAAAATTCAGTAAGTGTATTTGTTGCCTAAATATATAAAATACCGTCATTGGATGGTAATGGTAGTGGGGTCCTATATATGGGAAGGGCGGTGGCTAATAGTTAATGAACCTGTGGCCCAGTTCATTTTAGTATCTGGCATGTGATATCTGAGTGTCTGCAGAGTGTGAACATCAGTAACAATAAGGTAATGCAGCAGTTGCCAGGAATCCATGCACAAAGTGTGTATCGTAAATTGGAGAATGTTGTTCCATGCTTTTCTGTGTTAATACTTTGTTTATAAGTTCCTTTGTTTCCCATTAATTACAATATTGTGTAGGTTACTGAACAAATATCTGTATAGTTAAGTCTGTACAACTGTCTGTTCACAGTTACTTTATATAGCGTTTCTGTAAGGTCGTTATGGGGTTTTGAAATGCTGCCATTTTGTAATCATAAGTGATAGACACTTGAATGAAACAGCTGGTGGTCTCATACAGTTTTCTGTTTGATGAAATCCAATCTTAAGTGCCATTTTCCCGCACCATAACTTCAGACATGCTGTATTATGAGGTGAGTGTGATGAATTCAGTACTTTGGAAACATAAATTTGTTTGAAGGTTAGCAGCATAATCTTTCCAGACTTTTTCTTGTGGTTAAAGTAAATTGAATCTAATGTCATGCTCTGAAAAATGTTTTAGATTTGCAAAATGTCAACATCACACTGCGTATTCTATTTCGACCTGTTCCTGATCAGCTACCTCGTATCTACACAATTCTTGGCATTGACTATGATGAAAGAGTTCTGCCTTCAATTACCACAGAAGTGTTAAAAGCTGTTGTTGTAAGTAGTTTTAATCATCAAGTTTCTTACCTTGTTCAGGGTGCAATGAGACAGCAATTTTATACGTAATGAATCTTAAACATTTCAGGTGACACACACATATGCTTGCAAACGTTAATTGAGCCATGAACTTTTGCCCAGATTTATCCTCATTTTAAGACAGGGATTGTATATTTGTTTGTTGATACTTATCTTCAATCACATATGAGGCATATACAAGGTCTGATAACAGAATAAGATCATGCAGCTTTTTAGATTTCTGCAGTGGTGTAGGTAAGGATTCCATTCTTCTGGGATATAACATTGCATCACTGAGAAATTGGTTCCTGATGTTTTGAGGCCACTACATTGCCTTGGAAAGTCAGGAATCAATTATCCAGTCATACTTCATTATATCCCTGCAGAATAGAATCCTAAAAATCAGACCAATTTTTGTATTTGACAGGAGGCAGCACTTTTAGGCTCATGTTAGAATATTTGAACTTATTGTTAATTTTTTCTTTTAGTTTTATTTATGCAGTGTTTTGTTTCCACAGTGTGTGTCTGTAATCAGTTAGCATGCTTGGGGGAAAAATACAAGCTTTGCTAGGTAAGGTGAGTCAGCTGAGTCTTAGGTTGATTATGTGTGCTGGGAATGTGATGTGTTCTAGTTGATACAGAGAAGACTGTTGGTGCTTGTGGGAAATGTATTCTGTTGAACAAGGAGCATTAATTTTCAGTACTTTTGTAAAATACATACACCAACAAAAAATGTTGTCCGAAGTGTTGTAACAAATTTCTTGCACCATCAGTGTCATGTAAAAGAAGAATATACAGAATAGTGGGAAAATTTTGTATGACAGGTTCATTATTGCACAAAAATAAAATATGTACAAATACTAAATGCAAAAAAAACTCTTGTACTGCACAATACAGTACTGTAATCAGTGTTAATCCAAGCAGGAAATGACTCAGCACACTTCACTGTATGGGCAACTAATGGTAGAAGAGTGTGATAGCAGTAGTAGTGTCATGTCATGGCCAGTCTGGTAACTGATTGCACCTCATATTGTGAGGTGAAGCAACTGTAGCCAGTGATAAGTGCAGTGTGATTTATAAACCAATATCAGTCTCATGTGGTGAAATATGGTCCTACACTGAATGTCAACCTCGTAGTACAAAGTCTGATTATCCGTTTTCTTGATATCAGGGGAGTTTTCTGTATACATTTAATCCTTGCCAGCAACCTTGGGATTCAAGTATCCTAGGATACGTACTTCAACATGAATGGTAAATATGTATGATGTTTTGAGGTCTGTAGTGCCTTCTTCTATGAGATCAAATAGTCCTGGAAAAGATCTTCCCAAATCTTGAGGATGTTGATGGCACTGTAATGGTAGTACTGAAATAATTCTAAGAAAATGATTTGCAGCATTGTGTGTATGCATGACATAGAATTTGTTATGTTTGTGAAGTTACAGAGGGAATATTTTGAAGGTGGCCAGACCCTCAAAGTTTTAGGGATAAAATAAATTTTTTACAGAATTGATTTTGTTGCTTTACTTTGATACCTTGCACTAATGCTCTGCTATTCAGCTTCATTGACAATAGACATAAATCTGTAACTTGTTTTTCCATTTGGATTTTTACTATAGGCTCAGTTTGACGCTGGAGAGTTGATCACACAGCGAGAAATTGTGTCTCAGAAGGTCAGTGAAGATTTGATGGAACGAGCTTCACAATTTGGAGTCATCTTGGATGATATATCATTAGTGAGTTACGTTGTGTATTTGAAATGTCAGTCTCTTTCCTTCTCTATAGAAATGTGTATCATTATCTTTTGTCCCATATTTTAATGATTGATAATGATAATAACTTTTTGAACTTCTGTAAAATTGCGTTAACATGAAAGTATTTTAAGTCCAGGGTTACCTGTGTTGCTGTGACATAAGTAAGAGAATGGTGATTTTCTTTCTTGCAGACACATCTAACGTTTGGCAAAGAGTTCACACAAGCTGTGGAATTGAAACAGGTTGCTCAGCAAGAAGCAGAAAAGGCTCGCTTCCTTGTGGAGAAGGTAACCATCATGAGCATCTGCAACACACTGTCTGTGTACACAAATGTATTAATGTTTGCTTGGCACATATTTTGATAAAATGTTTGCTGTTTAAATAAGAAATTAAATTGTGTAACATGTGATTTAATTTTGATATAAAGGTGTAACTAAATTACCAAACACCAGCAGAACTGCTTTGCTTGGTACATACCTTACTAACAACTGTTACAATATATAATCTTATCCATAAATGTATTAATAACCTCCTTGCACTCATATGTCTTGCATTTATAATAGCTACATAGTACATTCGTTACACACTTGAAGTAATCGCAAAATTTTGTCTGTGTTTATATTTTAATACGCTTTAAACTATATATTTTAAAACATAATATCTGATTTATTCATTGATTCAAAAACTTTTGTAATATAACCTTTGTAATGCACCTCTCTGAGGATGGCGACGAGAATGGCTGAAACATGTAGGAGGCTTACTATATTTATAATATAATATAAGATACTCAAAAATGTTTATCTGCATGTGTTAGTTTTGTTACCACATCGAATCAGCTTAATGTGTGTTCATGGATTATTTATAATTAAAATTTGTTATGTCTGTGGCTCAGTGCCAAAAGTGACATTGTAACAGAAAATACAGAGCAGGTAGCGCTTGCGCATGCATGTGCGTGCACACACACACTTCATCAGTCAGATAAAATTATGCTTGCCTGACATTTTTGAACAGGAGAACTTATGAGTACCCACAGTATTGTAGTTTGTTGTGCATCAGCTTAGTTACTGACACACAGTTCACAAGAGATAAAATGATTCTCTTGTACAGTGTGTAGGCAAGGTATAACCTATCTTTTTAATAGTGGGAGACATTATTAATAAAAAATTAAAGGTTGTTTCCACTTGGCTGCCTCTGTTTTCACTTATCATGGACAAGTGAATTTTTTATTTGTCTTTGTGTGTGTGTGTGTGTGTGTGTGTGTGTGCATGTGTATGTGTCTGGAATATACAGGTTGTCATGACACCTTGCTTCAGAGTGCATATGTTGAATATTTCATTCTACTTGTCTATGATGCCACTGTAATCGATATGCAGGTACCAGTGTTTCAGAGGAACTTACTGCCACCATTTTCAGTGTTGTCCAAGAAGAGAAGCTGCACATAAAAAATTGTGTGTTACACAGGGGAAGGACATGGTGGGCAATGGGAGTAAGTGGTGCTGTGGAATGGGGTTGGGCTGTAGCGGGAACATGTAGGAAAATGGAAGGAGGTGGCATTGGTTTTTTAGGTGCATGGGAGATGAAAGGATATAAGAGAAAAGTGGGATGAACTGGAGATACTGGGTGAGTGAGTGAGGGAGAATAAGATTGAGGGCAAACAGGAGAAGGAATTGGCCTTCCTCTTTAAAGCAACCGGTCTTTTGAAGGGGAGTCAGTGGCCCATGCCATGCCATAATGTTGAAAGATGTGTACTGGCAAAGAAGGGAAGTGGGTGGAAAGTTTGGGATGAAGGGGAGAGTCTGGATGTTGACAGGGTGAGGTAAAGGACATCATAAAGCCAAGGGTGGAATAAGAGAGGAGAAGATGATGAACCTGTTCGGGACAACTTGCTTCTTGGGCATTTGGGGGGGGGGGGGGGTGGTGTTCTCTTCTTTTCTGGGGGTTGAGGGGAATTTTTCGTGATTTTGGGAAAAAAAAGCCACTTCCCCCCCCCCTGTTTTTTTTGGGGGGTGGTGGGGGGGGGGGGGGGGGGCAGGCTTCCTTCATTCCAGGGAGTTGATGGGAAGTTTCCGTGATATGGTGAAAACAAGGCCATCTACCCTCCCAGTGTTACTTTGGAGCTTATTCCCACTTTCCTCTTCATGATGCACTCCTTGTTTCACAGTTGATGTCCAGGATTTTGGTATTATGGAATTGGATTTGCTGTTGATATTGTGCACCACTGCCACTGGCATGACCAGATGTGTCAGTAAACAAAAGAAAAGGTAAATCATCAGTCAAAACAGAATGTATATTCTCTTTCATGCACTTGGCTGCATGTTTAAGATGGAGTCAGTCCGTCATCAGGCCATCATACAAAACAAGCAGCAGGTATAATGTAATGACATATCAGCATGCAGTCCTTTCATGTGTTTTGACTGATGATGTACCTTTTTTCATTTATTAAGTTATAGCCCAGTGGGATATGTTCTATGAAGTCAGTTGTGTGAGCCTTCTATGCTGAAGATGCTTGTTCACCCCACTGTCAGTACACCAACCAACCCTTGACCACACTAGCAAGGATTGTGTACACACTTCATACCCAGAGTGTTCAGTAATAGATCTTCCTTCACTGGGCAAAGGATGCTGATCTCCCAGGATAGCAGCATTACATTTTTGATGTGCATACACATTGCCCTGTTTGTGCCTCAGCCACATGAATGTGATGTGATTGAGGCACATCATGATGGGAGATTCCTGCTTTAAACTGCAGTGGTGTTATTTACAGGCTGAGCAGCAAAAGAAGGCAGCTGTAATATCAGCAGAGGGTGATGCTCAGGCTGCAGTTCTACTTGCTAAGTCATTCGGAGAAGCTGGCGAGGGTCTCGTGGAGCTGAGGAGAATTGAAGCAGCTGAAGACATCGCGTACCAGCTGTCACGATCACGACAAGTGGCATACCTACCTCCAGGACAAAATATACTACTTAACTTACCAGCACAGTAAAACTTAATACTGTTACCCCTCAACCTTGCTGTCAAGTTTCTTCCAAGGCATGAACTTAAAAGGAAAACCTGCAGTCCATAACATTATGTACATCTTGTAGGTCATGAGAAGTCAGTGCTTGATTTAATTCACCGGAAAGCTTGGTGTGTGTCAAGTACATGTTACTAAATCTCTTTTCATAAAGATCTTTGTGAGAGAGAAGCATTTGCTCTCAAGATGTTCAGTGTTTAGAAGGATATTGCAGTGATGTTTACAATTGAATGTATGCCAAGAAGAATTTGTGTAGTATGTAATGGTCTGGAGAACTAATTTGTTCCAAATGTGAAATGCTTATGAATAATGTATTCATAAATTGTAGGACCATTAAGTGAGATGGAAAATACTTTGAGCATTCAAACAGATTGCCAGCAAGGTTTTTTTTTGGGCTCGACACTAACCCAGGTGAACTCTGTAGATGTTATTAGTATTCAGCAAGGGACAGTGAAGTAGTTTCTACATCATGTGTGCAGTTAATTGCCATAAGTAAATATAGTCCTGTATCTGTGAGGGAGCAGAGACAAAATGCAGTGTGTGAGTGTTGCTGAATGAGTACTGCATCTTCTCCAGAGTGTTATGTTTGTTAAACTGCTTGAGGATGGAGATATATTTGTATACAGCTGAATGGAGCTGTGAAAAATTGAAATAAAATGCCTTATATACTTGGGTCTGCTTTGTTGCGTTATCATTATTTGGTGATGAATGTACTGTATGTGCCAGATGGTAATGGAGGAGATGGCTGTCATGATCACATTCAGTTCTGGCTGTTGTTGGCTTCGTGCAGCTTTCCTTTTTCTCTGAATGTTGTAGTGCTGTTATCAACACACCTGCCTGTTCAGGAGTTACCCCATTCCTGTCATTGCTTTTTTCTTTATCTCTGTCTTTCCTCAATTGATTAGGTGAATATCAAGAACCAAATTTCAGCCATCCTCTAACCGCAGTATCCCCCATATCTTGCATCATGCAACACTACTGTTTGTGTTGCTTCCACTTATGAAACTGAGATGATAAGGGCTTGTAAATAAAGCCAACTTGGTGCACAATTTTCTTAGTATGTTTATTTCTTTTCTGTACATGTTTCGGGTGACTATGTGCCCATCATCAGGAGAAATAACTGTATCTATGCGACACTTGGTATTTTTCACTGTGTGGATGACTGTCTGGTATTCCACCCTGCATACCAGACAGTCATCCATACAGAATAACGAATACCAAGTGTCACATAAACACAGTTGTTTCTCTTGATGATGGGCACATAGTTGCCAGAAACATGTAGAGAAAAGAAATGAACATACTAGGAAAAATAGTGCACCAAGTTGGCTTTATTTACAAGATTATACAAGGATGCACAGTCAACAAAACATAAAAATGGTTATGACATTTACTGTCACTTTAGTTTCTTTGGGCTAAAATTTGGTGAAAATTAATGCTTTAGACAATGTAATTGCTAGTTTTCTTTAATACAAACAAGAAATGTAAGCAAAACTTTTATGTGAAGGTTTCATGGGAAAGATCACTTTGGAGACCTAGGTATGGACAAGAGGATGATAGGATGATATTAAAGTGGCAGAGGCTTAACTTGGTAAGAAGTATAATGTCTGCTATGGTCAGAGTGTGGTGAACAGTTGTAGATTACACAAGGAAATTCTGCAACAGTGCACTGTATTAGCTGCTCAGGGAAGACATTGTTTAATGTAGTGACTTAGCACACAAGTTGTTTTTTTATTGTGTTTGGTTGCCTGTATTGCATACAGCTGTGTAAAATGTGGAATTGAATATGATAACTTTTATTGGTGTCTGGTAGACTCCTACGACACGCGTCTTAGTTTGCCACAGTTGTCGCGTGGCAGCAAAGGAATGAATTTGTTGATATTGCCAAAATTGTTTCTCAGACCATAGGACTGCATTTTTTTACCTTGACAACTGGGGATTGTATCAGCAGCTGCAACAGAGTTCTCTGACTGGATGTCTGAAGTATTACAACTTTCCAGGTATCGTCTATATGTCAGTTAACTTCTTATTTTGGTGCCTTCATCTGTTATTCAAGGAAACTCTGTAGCGTTCGTAGTTGCCCATTCTGTCATCGTAGATACATTGTCAAGTAGAGCAACAGAAGCAGTATGCATTCTCCAAATATAAGTTAGTAATACACTGTATGTGAATAACAATTGATGAAAAGAACTTTGTTATCTATATACATTGCCTGATACTTTGAGAGCAGTTTAATGAAGGAGGGCTGAACCAGACATGTAGCTTATATGGAAATAAAAACAATTACAAACAGATCTTTGGTGGAGAAACTTCTTGGAGGAAAAACACTAGCAAGAATATATAGGAGGAGGGTAGATGAAGGTGGTTAACATTTAGTGCCTTTGTCAATGGTGATTCAGTCACACATTATTTAAGTCATGGTAACATGGCCCTTGCATGGATGCTGTGTAAGAATTTTGAGAATTGGTCATAACCTATTTAACCCAGCATTTAGCTAGAAACAATGAAAACCGTCAGCATAACCATTAACTGCCGGAATATTATGTGCAGTTATGGTCTTTGGTGTTGGCGCTGATGAATCAAGTGGGATTGTAGCAGAAATAGGCATAATTAGAACCTGTTCGTAGAGGGGGTTGAACTGTGCTGTATGGGATGCCACCTACTGTGGTTTCGGTGAAGTGTTGCCAGCACTGACTTCTGGGAACAGTTTCAAGTGCAGGTATCAAGAAATGTGTCCTGTGGAAGAGCAGACTGAAGTTGTTGGCACTATTTGTAAATATTTTTTGTCTTAGTTCAAAAATTTCTGAGTGATATAGGCCTACATTCAGGAAGAGGTAAGATAAATTGCATTATGTTGCAATGTGAGATACAGGAATAAAACAAGGTAATGATGCTTGTGGGTTGTGCTGTGTTTTCTTTTGCATAATACTGAAGAGAAAGTGAAATTTTGTAGTATATCAGATCATTTCGTTTATCATTTGTTGGACCATCGTTTAGGTGGTCCAGATTGGGAGAGCACAGAAAATAACATTTTGCGGTTACTTATTTCGTGACGTTCATGAGCTTCCTTTAACTGGCAAATTGGAACAGTTCATCATGTGCATTCAATTGTCATATCCAAAATTTACATGCCTTTTAAGTGACGAAAGTAACATTATGCCGAATTACACAAGAGATTAACTTAAGGTTTCGTCTTTAATTGAATGTAATTGGAAATACGGAAGCGGGGACAAAGAACTCGCGTAGAGGCTTCTACACCATTTTTGAAGGGATGACAAGGGCCTGAAGCAGCGGTACCGGACCTGCGGTGTTCAGAAGACAACTTTTAAGAGGAGTAAAAGAAGGGAAAATGAAACCGAGAAGATACGGCATACTGGGCGAACATGTTACTTTGCTAAAGAGGTGGAAAATGAGCAGCGCATTTCATGTTCAGAAGTGCCTATGAACTGAAACTTACATGATACTTTACCATAGCGTCTCTTCTGCCTTACAACAGTTGAATTGTGTCGTCACTCATCACCATCCCAAGATGAAAAGCTCACAGACATTGTTGTTCCAGAACGTTTGAGAGAGCTGATTATTTAATTGTACGAATATGTAAGAATTAAATTTAGGAAAAAAAACAGTCCTTTGATCAATTTGATAACAGTAACCCAAACATCAAAAGTCACGGCCAGAAAGAGGACATACATTGAGAAACAAGACGCCTGGTTGCCCTACTGGCAATGGGTTTGAACTTTGGCTTCTAGCTCTGAGATTTTCCTTGCCGCCCAAGGCCAGCTGTAAGCTGTCGTTTCTCTCTTCTCGTACGTTTCAACAGCAACGATCATTAACGCTGCATATTTCATGACCGGTACAGAGCAGCCACCGCTGTACAGAGTCAATGTTGTTTAGGTTCAGTCGACCTCGCTCAATTGTCGTTACGTTTAGAACGAAATATCCGCCTCTGCCACGACTAACTTCGAAATAATAGTATTAGCCTAAGGCGCCGATCTGAAAGAGACACAACCCGAAACCTGGTATTTCGTGAAAAAATATTAATAGGCACACATTATTAACTAAGCGAACCAACATGTGACTAGAGCGATGCTCTGTTTTTGATTTTATGGTCGCCATTGTACTGTCTATTCCTGACTATTAACACGCGCTGTACTTCAGTAAGAATGTACCTAGGTACTGAGCATGAAACCCTCGCCTGCTTCTCTATACACGTGGAGTTACGAGATAATGTCACGGAAGAAATTCGAACTTTCATGTTCTGTAATTGGAGACAGTACGTTTCTTCGAAATATCGGTACATTTCTACAGACCACAGGACACCACATTCACGAATCGTGAAATAGTCGAACATTGTTACTCCAGATGCAGATTGTTTGGTAAAATTCCTAAAGACGGCCCTGAGTTTTGACTGTTGGTCAGAATAATAGCGGTCAAAAATAAAAATATTATAAATATTTATTAAATATAACTCACGTTAGAAATGGACAAGACAGCTCAGGAGCTCACATCCTCCACATATTTGGGTTCTTAGAAGACGGGGCGATAACCTTAGCTTACAAAGGACACTCCTTTCCTGTTTTTTTTTCTTGCAATACATCCGAGACTCGGCGGTAAAAATATAAAGTCTTACAAAAAATGCAATAATTACTTCTTAAGAAATGTCTTTCAGATTTGTGTCTTGGTTGTTGTGTACATATTTTCTGTACTGTAGAAATGCATTCAGAGACAATTCAGATTGCGTTTCACGTAACCCGGAAAAGTTACACCTGACAGTAGCCCTCTGCTGAGCATTAAAGCGAACAAAAGATAATTGACACCTGGTCCATAAAATACGGAGTAAGACAATAAGTGCAGGTGTGTACAGATTATGGTGATAGTGTCTTGTGCAGTGCGGAAAATCATGCAGAGCCACACGGGTATGAAACCCCGAACCGTGCAATCAGACCCTGAGCCCATATGAAGTGTGTGACCCAAAACATAATGTTGCGACTTGTAGAAATGACAAATTCGCCGATTACAAGACACGTAGTTATGGAAGGGGAACATTTTATTTTTTAGAATCTACACCACCCTAGGCAAGAATTTTGAAACAATTCGACGCGTTTGTTCTGCAGTAAATATGTCGTAGATTCAACTTTTCTTGGGTTTGAAGCTGTGTAGTTGGGCGTGTAGTTAGCGAGGTTTCGAAGCATCGTGGCTTCAACTTCAGGGTTAAGGAGTCCGAGAATTTTTGGAAGCTGTACTAAGGACGGGAAGAAAATAAGTATTTATTCCTGTATCAGGAGCACACATTAAGACAAAATTATTGCACGAGCGTAGCTAATAAGTGAGTCAAGTGTGTGGTAAATTTGAAGTAGGTATTTGAGAATGTTGCCTCTAACAGAAAATAAGGGGACCGGTGCGCAGAGCTGACAACCTTATCAACTGCATGTGCCTATTGTCTTGAAATCTGGGAACCTCAACCTCCTGGAACTTTCTGGGCCTGAATAGCCCTGTACAAGGATTGCTTTTCCTTTATCGTTACTTGAGAATTATCGTACGAATCAAGCAAATTTTCACAATGAAATTATAGGCAAATGAAGTCAATGTTATGCTTGCTATTACTTGTTTCGGAGTTTTTTGTCTTGGTCTCTTTCATTACGGGAAGAATACAAACTAACTGTTGTTGAAAACAGGAAGCTGAGGAGAAAACGGAGACGGCAGAAGCCGGAAGTAAGAGGAGCTGAAAAAGAATCCGCACAATGATGCATTTCATCAGCCAATGTTCTCACCAAATAATGTTACGACAACGTAGCAAGGTAGACGGACTGGTCGGGGCATGTAGTACACATGAAAGAGAAGAGGAATACATATAACAACTTGATAAACTCGAAGGGAAAGACTAGGCGAAGATGGGTGAATTATAATAAAAGGGATATTTGAGGAAGAAGAACGTGAAAATGTGCACTTTGTTTGTCCAGTCTAGGGGAAATATCGGTGGCGAAGTATTGTGAACACCGCATCAAATATTCGTGTTCCATTAAAAAGTCTAGTTGTTTGGCCAACTGAGCTACGTAGTATTAGATTGTGAAGGAGATTCTGCGCTATGTACTTAGAGACATGTATGGAGTGCATTGCGGAAGTACAAGTGGGTCTTTGAATTTGACGTTCAGGTGACCATCGTCGTGGGTCGTCTCGGAATCCTGGTCACATTATGGTCATGTTATGAACTACATTATAGCTTAACTCAAAATTTTCGCAGTTCAATATAGAAACCGCTTCCAGCGGCGTATCTGTCTTTTTTCCCCTTTGTTTGTGACGAAATGCTCGGGAAGGAGCTGATGTAGTGACTGATAGCAGCTGATCAGATTTCTGCAGGGGTGAGCTACGAGATGGCAGTAAAACTGTACAGCATCTGCTGCTAAGATATTAATGAATTTGTTACTAGCAGAAGGAGGTGGGTTGATATGGGAGGTCAAGAGAGGAAGGAGTGACGCTAATGAACGTTTGTCGATCTCAGCTCGTCCGTCCGCTTTCAAATCCTAATATCCGGACACAACCGAGATTAAGTACCTTGTGAAATATTAATACACGGGAGTGGCTGGCTGATAAGACGATTTACGACTTTGAGAATGGTTCAAATTGCCTTCTGACACTGACGCCAGGAATGGAATTATATTTACTGGGAAATATTATCTAATTTTTGGATTGAAGCAAAACTGTTTGCACAAAAGAAATGCGATAAGTTTTGTGTAATATTAAGTTCAAATGACACCGAATTGAAGGCTGTAAGCGAGTTAAAGTATTACCAAATATGGTAGAATACTGAAAGAATCGTGTGTATGTGGGAGGTTGCAGGCTGAATAGTAGTATGACTCAAAGCTCCGAAATTGGATAAAGTGACAATTCGTTGTTACATAGACTAAATTATATGTGTGAGAATTACCAGAGTTACCGAAGAAACTGTCCGCCTTCTAATGAACCGAAACTGATTTAACGAGCCGTTTGCTGTTTCACGTTAACGTGGCTTGCACTGAGAATTGCATAGTTTAGTGTTTGAGACAAGCAGTTTTACCTAAGTCCCAGAACTCGAACGACATCCGAGTCCTATCCGTTTGCTTTCGCCTCTCGAAATGGTACAAATGGCACTTCATTGTTACACAACTGCTTATAGTGCATCAGAATTACCACTTTTATTCAAGTTAATGTCCTTCGCTCATTTGAAGATCCATTCGAGTTTTCAACTTCGTTTTCTTGAATCGACAAAATTATGTACACCAGAATCTTTTGAGACAAAAATATGACCACGGGCAGGATTGATCAGAAAACCGGCACTCGGCACGAGGTCTTCCCCGGGCTGGGCGCGCACCGGAGACCATTTTTTTAACAGCTCACTCAATACACGAAGGGACATTTCCCACTCCACTTCCTTCATCCTCACTCTCCTTCTCTTCCTTTATACAGTTACGAGCTTTTGGGATTTCCCGTACCTGACAGGCACACCAGGCACACGGCAATGCGAAGACGCGTTGATTGTTAGGATATGCTCTGGTGAGCCGATTTTTGCCTTCCAAGAATACTGAGCGTTTATAGAACCCTGCCCAGTGAAAAGGGGCGCGGTGGAGAACGACCCGGAATTTGGAAATTTCACACCACGTCCTTCCACACAATTCACTCAATCGCGGCTTTCAACCGGTTAGCCCGACCGCATCGCCGCAGCCACCATCACGGAAGTCGCGCGTAAGTAACCGGCCACCAAGTGCGTTAGGAGAAGCCGTATGTTCCTCGGGTTGAGCCGTCCTGCTTAGGCCTGTACGTTCCCCGCCGCAACTCGCCTGCCGTTTCTCTGTCGCACCACGCAAAGCTGGTAACTATCACGACACCACCGGCAAAAGGGCCGACATGGATTCCTCCGGCCTCCCCGGGTCCGTCTGAGTAGGGGAACAAACAAGTTTTTCGAAAGCAAATGCTTAAGAATATAATTTTTCAAAGACAAGTTTTACGAACGTCGATACACTTTTAATGGTTTTTTAATCGAACGGATTTTTCGAAAGCGACTTTTTGGAAATTTTTTTTTAAAACGCTGTTAAATATTACGGAAATTCTTTGGATGTTTTTAAAGATTGTTTTCTCCAAAAAAAAACAACAAACAAAAGCATTTGATTACGAAAATAAGAAGATTTTAAAATTAAGTCTATTGAACACTGCGAGATGGTGAGTTTCTCGTACCAAAATTGACTACATAATTTTTTTGTGTCAAAGGCTATGTTATAGCGCTTGGAGACATAAATTTCACTTTTTTTTTTTAGAATACAGCATGCCGTTGAAACCTGTGGTATTTTAAATAAAATAACTTTAAATAAATAATTGTTCAAACCTTATTCAAAATTGTAATCCGGGTTTTAAAGCGAGTGGTTTACTGAGTCTAATAACGTAGTTTCTAATTTAAATCACCAGATTAATCATTCTTGGTGATCCAGAACTGTTATTAGTCTACTAACGAGTGCAAGTCGGCTTTTGAACAATGGGTAATATGGCGACCCTTTTCTTAGATATTTCTAATTTGAACCGTTTAGAGAATTCTTAGTGCGATTCCAAGTACTGATTATCGTAAATGAACTTCAGGGTCTAAAAAAAAATTTTAAACAAATTTAACGCTTCTTAAAGAGTTAATTATCCAGGACTGATGGGTAATGAAAGGTGAAACGTAAGGTACGGTTCACACTAGAACAGGCCACGAAGTCCCAGGTGGAGAGTAGAGACATAACTCTACTCTTTTTTAACCTCGGCACTAGATGGGGTGTGTGGTCAAGGCCACGCTTCGGCCGCTTTACCCCGGGAAAGAGACCCGGTACCCATTGTGTAGGAGGCTCGGTGGGACCCAGAGCCGTTCTGGACGGGTGCAGAAAATCTCACCTCCATCGGGTTACGATCCCCGGACCGTCCAACCCATAGCGAGTCGCTATACAGACGGAGCTATCCCTGCCCAAGGATTGGTAGTTAATACCGTATACAATAACAAACAAGTGATAGAAGGTTTTTCAAACTTCGATCCCAGGAATCACAAGCTCTTCCAGCAGCAATGGCTCAGTGTACGTTCCCATGACAGTTTGTTCGTTGGTTTGTTGGCCACAAGAATAACGTGTCTTGCGTAATTCGTTCAGAAACTGCTTCCTTTTTTTGCAGACACAGCTGGGGCTTGCGGAGTTCTGATGCTGGAATCCTCGATGCCTTCCTCTTATATTGCTCTGTATGAGGTTCCTACGTCACACTGTAGTTAAACGTGTCACATCTTGTTGTTAATTGGAGGATGGAAATGCATTGTCATTCAGTTAGTCTATGACACACCATTTTTGTTCTTCGATAACGTATAACGTACGGAATTTGTAATAGGCGGGGGATCTCTGCGTTTTATTAACATTACAGTCGTCTTTCCAGCTTATTATTGTTCGAAAATGTTGCTTCAAATAACTCATTTTCGAAAAATCAACCTGGGGAGGTTACGACGGGGACTCTATCGACGATCGATTAAAAAGGTGAGAAGGATTCCAGATGTGGCTATTTGTGGTAAATTGTACAAATTTGTGTTCAAGTGCACACATAAACACACGAATGTAACACCAACCACCGCTACCCAATACAGATACACCTAAGAATACAGTAAATAGAACCGATCCCAGTGGCCGGGCCATCTGAGTGGGTGTGCGGCTGCTCGCTGGCTGGGACTGCGGGTTCAAATCCAGCCGCGGGCACTGATGTTTGTCTCTTGTGTCACCATTGTGTGTTGTCAGGTAGCGGCCTCGGCGAAGGGCCGATCACTCGTCCAGAGGAGTCCTACTGAGAGTAGTGTGTCTGAGTGTGATCTCGGAAACTCAACAATGGACAGACCCAGGGCCATTAGAGCTGTCGAACCATAAAAACCTGCTGTGTGCCTAAGCGCCTTTGCTTAAATACATTTTGTATGTGTGTTACAAAAGATACGTTTAGAGGAACACACGACTGCTGAGCCTGACGGATCGTTGACATCAAACTAAGGAATTACGCATGTGGGAAAGTAGTTAATTGAGTCGGTGGAATTGAATGTGGTCTGTGAATATTTTATTTAAATGACCATCTTGTTACTGACACGAGTAAATATAATGTTACGGCTTTACATGGGCATAGTTATCAATTAATTACAAATTATTCAGTTAACATTTTGCTTTGCTTATCTTCTACTGTTGTTTAACGACGCGTGTTAGGTACTGACAGTATTCTGGAGAAACATGTTGCTTGTACAGTAGGACATTGTTTCCCAACCAGGGGCCGCAGACAAACGTTAGATGTTACGCGATAAATAGTGAAAAAAGTAAACATGGATAACATATTTTGAAATACTGCAAATAATTTCAAACATATCTAGAAATATCTCAGAGATTTTTGTTGTTCGGCATTTGGCAGTACTAGAGTCATCTCCGCGCGCTACCAACTATCTCTTCGTTTTGTTTCGATCAGTTCTACTTAGGGATATGAATAGTTGTATTGTGTCTGTTGACCTAGGTAGAGGTTCCTCAGAATGTGAAAGATTGTTTTATGGATTCGTCCGTGGAAAAAAAGTTGGGAAACACTCCCAAGTTACCTATCTTCCAAATTTCTTGACGTCACGTCTCAGGTGACCAACTTGACGACGCGCAGTATCATACGTTCCTTCATTGTTTATCCGAAATCAAATTTGCTGACATTATTGATTATTTACGTTGCTTTACTTTGTCAACAATTCACATTTGTGTCAATAAATCAGCTATTCCTGGAAAACAGATATGAAATATGCGAGATTTCAGGCTTCCGCCGCGATGTAGCTGAGAACTGCCGTCTTCTGAGTTATTGCGCAGCGAGTGGTGGTTCTAACCATCACTCGAGGCATAATAACCCAGAAGAGCGCAGTTCTTAGATATGAAATTTGTCATTCCTCCGGTTCCTGTTATTCTTATGCTTATAAACACGTTAACTTGGACCATAAAATACCTCCACTTAGCCACGCTTCCTTGACGTGATGTAACGATGTATAAACGGTACCTGTTGACCTGCATATTCTCTATAACACTTGCTCTGGGACGTAGCGAATGCGAGTTTGTATATGAAACTGAAACGCCGTGAATGAAGGCAACGTCTGCATCACGTCTGTTCATGCGTGTAAAAAAATCAGTGGGTTGCCCTAATCTTCTCAGAGTACAACCAACAAGATGCAGCTTTTATCAATTTATTTATTCCTGTAAGACGCTCTACATGTTTCAGACGGGTTTTCCGTCCATCATCAGGAGCTTAAAACTGCACATACAGCGGCAGGCTACTTGCTACCTGCTGCTAGCCTGGTTAGCAGCAGGTAGCAGTAATGGTCTGACAAATGCCTGACGCTGTATGTGCCGTTTTGAGCTCCTGATGATGGACGGGAAAACCGTCTGAAACATGTAGAGCCTCTTACAGAAATAAATAAGTTGTGAAACGTTGCATCTTGTTGGTTGTACTCTGAGAATATATTAGCGATGCACGGACATATGAAAGTTAAAAATTGCCCTAATCTTCTTTAGACGATTTCAGAACTAAGTGCCAGTACAGTTCTGTCCATTGCTTGTCGGTTATTTCCACGATCTGCGTACAAATGAAACGCGTAACTGGAGGGGATGGGTATTCTCTGATTTCAATACATTTGATGATATTCGTTACTGATCGTGAATGTCTGAAACAAAATATGAAGCACACTTTTGATTATGATGTCGGCCTTACATGAATTGAACTAAATTTCCTAAAACATACGTTCCTATGTGAGCCCGGTAGCTCAGTCGGCATAGCGACTGACTACGGGCTGGACGGTCCGGGATCGAATCCCGGTGGGGACGAGATTTTCCGCCCGTTCAGACCGGCCCTGGGGACCACCTAGCCTCCTGTAAAATGGGTACCGGGTCTTTCCCGGGGGTAAAGTGTGGCCGGGGCGTGCTGCTGACCACTCACCCCCTTCTAGTGCCGCGGTCATGGAAGAGTAGAGCTATACCTCT
>Ga0123352_10003210_pt1 | contig 23482 bp, 21 predicted proteins | sample TergutLab28metaG_FD_89700 | JGI IMG/M metagenome (GOLD analysis project Ga0123352, IMG submission 89700) | Labiotermes labralis P1 segment gut microbial communities from Petit-Saut dam, French Guiana - Lab288 P1 | ecosystem: Host-associated > Arthropoda: Insects > Digestive system > Gut ...
GAAACAACCGAAACATGTCGGAGAATCATGAATGACTTTTTTAAATGTTTTTAACCAAGTGAGGTTTTATAATGTTTTAATAACAGTGTGCATGTGTGTTGGTAATTCAAATAAATGTAAATTCATATAGTTACTCCACGGACTGCGTTTAGTGTGGTTCTCACAATAAATACCGAATACTTCCTCTAAGCAGCATTAACTGTAAGACAACCGCAACGTTCTGGGCTGTGATGCCGTGTAGTTTGTTAGACGTGTCACGACGCTTCAGTGACGACTGAACCTCCGTCATCAGATCTGCCACGTCGATGGAGGCAGCATGTTTCAATGAAACGTCGGTAGATGTCAGAAGACGTGGCATGCATAATCACTGCCGTGAGAACTTAGATTTTTATGAAACGATTTTTTTTGTAATGGGAAAGCATTATTACTTCTGTGACGTAAGAACTTAATTCTTATGTTTTACGTAAGTATAAGCTTTCAGATGGTGAATATGAAATACTTCGTGGTGGAAATGATTTCCCATTGCATACAGTTGTGCAATGCGTTGTGTTATACCTCAGTGTGTTACTAGGGGGGTTCTTGTGCAACGTTGTTAGGGCGGGAGGGGGGGGGGCGAGGTACCTCGTTGTGCAGCAATGTGTTGTGTTACTAGGGGGTACCTCGCTGTGCGACGTGAACCTTCATACCGGATGTTTTAACACTGAGAGACGATTAAGGCAAATGTTTTTGCAGTTTGGGTGTTACATAACACAGACTACTTCACACATCCCTGCTTCGAGAGTATCATCTTGTGCAGTGCACAAAAAGCTTCCCATTTACTAAAACTGTTATTTATTTGGCTACGGTTTGAAGACCGCTGTTGGAAATGCCTCGAGAACTAGGCAGACGCTGATTATCGGTATGGACGCCCAGTGGAATGGCCACTACGTACGTACTACCACGGTGCAGGTTTGGAGATGCGTGTCGAAAATGGAAACTTGTTTTCTTTGAGGCAGGAACTGACTTTTAAATAACATTTTGGTGCTCGCAGCGCGGTTTGTTTAGTGTTTATCTTTAAGAGGCACAGTAGAATTGGAATAGAGAATTCAAATTTAAAGTGAAGACTGTACGTGTCTTTAAAGAATGACATTCGTTGAAGAAAAACGTAAACTTATCATAAAGCAGAAATATTACGCCCGGCAATTTAAAAAGTTTCCAAACATGTTGTAATAACGACTCCCCAGCTTCAGCGAAGAATGCATCAAACGTCACTCCATTTCTTGTCTTGGCGTGTATGTCAGTGTGTAGAAGCACATTGTGATCACTTGACCAGTTTTAAAACAAACACATCTTATGTTCCTCCCCGTTGATAACAATCGCTCCGCGTTCGGAAAATACTGGAACGATTCACGTGTGTGATTAAGGGGATTCTCAGTTGAGGGTCGTCCGTAAATGATATCACACGATTTTGGCGTAAAATCTCCCCCCCCCCCCAATTCTTATCACATTTTGTCTGAAAAGTCCGACCTCTCTTCCAAAAGCCACAAATTTCTTACCCCTTCAGCACCCAAGTCACAAGAAAGTGAATTGTCTATAGAAAGTAGCTTCCACTGTTCCACTTACCAGTCCTCAGTATTTTAATAATTTTATATTTTAGTACTGGAAATGTGTAATCATTTTTATTAAGCGACCAACATCAAAACACGTAAGTAATGAAGGTCAGCATTTTACCCATTTTAGCCAATCAAGCTCTACCTTCCATATATTTCACGAATTCGATTTAAGCTCATATTGACAACAGTTTATCGTCCACCACTCAACCGGTTAGCGGCACGTTTCCTCCCACCAGTCTACGAAAAACTACTGACTTTGGAACGCCGTATCATTGTTCAGCTTCTCTGCAGGTCCTGTAATTGTTTCGAACATCAACAGTAACCTTGAAGAGCTCTTCTTCACGGTACCGTGGTCCAGACCTTTTCTTTACGTAACTGTGAGACACCTGTAACAGTGGAGCAGTTTGTACTTCATACTCGGCTCATTGTCGTTAACTTCGTAGATGTAACTTACATAGAATTTAAACTCTGTATTTAGTTGCTCCGATTTTTTTTTAGTTACGCTCAGAAAAACTCGCGAATGCGGTAATTAGAAGCACCCAACTGTTACAACGGATTGGAGTAGTAGCAGGAGATAGTCGTACATGTACGAACCCGTTCGTAGTTGTTATGATGCAACTGATAATATTCCTTGCCTGTTTACTGAATAAACTTATATATCCTGGTGCAGGTGACACAGTAACAAGCTTAAACACTTCGAAACAGTCATATGAATGAACGACAAAGTTTTTAACATGAAATACGTACGCTTTCCACGGAGGCAGGAAGTACGCGGGTGGCGGCTGGAGCGGTATTATCACCATGACTAGCAGACATATATAATGGACGTGACCAGTTACCCGGTCTTACAAATATCCCACTTGACCCGGCAGGATGTTGCGTATATGAGCGTTCTATTCACGGCAGACTGTCACCTAAGTAAGGCCGGTGAGGTATCCTATCAGCCACTGTTGTAGCGCAACCACCAGCAATAATACTACCCACTAACTCTGTCCTTGATAGGCCTCAGCTAGTTGTTCCCTGCATTTTATGGAACCAGAACGTTCATTACCGTGTTCACTACAGAGGTCCGTATTCCGAGCCAGATAATTCAAGTCCACACCCTCCGATCTTATTTCTATGAGGCACATCTTAATGTTATCCTTCCATCCATATCTTGGTATTCCAAGCGGTTTCATTCCTTCAGGTGTCACCACTAACACTGTATGCATCTATGTTGTCCCGCATGCTTTACTGCTACTACCTCTTGTTACCACTTGTTTCAAAGCCTCAGACATGTTATGGTATAATTAGTAACGAAATGTACCCCGTTGCTAATAATAATGCGATATTAATAATTGATTTTTTAAATTGTGAACTGTAATTTTATACACAATCATTTTTATATTGAAAGCCTCGCGGCACTCCGTTTTGAAAGTCACCGAATGAAGGTGTACTGTAGTTATAAGGGAGCGCTCTAAACTACCTAGATGTCTGGCCGCGTCTGTGCCAGTTTTTTCCGTGTTAAAGCTGCTGTATCAATTGTAACTTTATGTAGCGATGAATTAAACGAGAAATTAAGACCTGTAGTAAAACTGATGGGGATAAAATACAGTAAAGTGAAGCCAAGACTGAACTATCGAATGTTACTCAGGAGTTAAGCTTTGGCCTTGAGAGAATTAGTTGGAGGACCTTCATTTCCGGATGAAGCTTGAAGAACAAACATACAAGGTCCGACAAAAAAAAAAAAGATACTAAGTCTATAGCTCGGGAACCAAGAGTGGGAGGGGAGAGACAAACAGCCGGCTATAGAACATGTTCTGACCTTTCACAGTGTTGCAAGGCTCAGATCGATCGCTTTACTTAGTACACGTGGACGCATCTTCAAATATGGGCGTGTTCTTATCCTCGGTCGGAAAATGTCGGACTGCAAAAGTGAACAACGAGTTAACATCAAGTTTCTTGTTAAACTGAAGAAATCCACAACAGAAACTTTTCAATTATTGACTTAGGCTTACGGTGAAGATTGCATGTCTCGTGCACGCGTGTTTGAATGGCACAAACGATTTTAGGAAGGCTGAGAAAGCTTGAAAGATGATGATCGCCCAGGCCGTCCACGCACAGCTGTTACCGATGACAACACTGAAAAAGCGCGAGATGTGATTCGAAAAGACCGAAGGTTGGGTGTTCGAGCAGTAGCTGAGGAAGTCAATTTGGACAGGGAAAGTGTTCAACGAATTCTAAGGGAGGAATTGAACATGAGAAATGTTTGTGCAAAAATGGTTCCAAAAGTGCTGTCTGATGAACAAAAAGAACGTCGCAAGTAATTGTGTTTGGACCTTTTGCAACGCATTGAGAATTAACCAGATTTGTTGAATTCGACAATTACTTGTGATGAAACTTGGATATTTACGTATGATCTGGAAACCAAGCTACAATCAATGCAGTGGAAGTCAACATCATTTCCAAGACCAAAAAAGCACGCATGAGTCATTTGAAGTTAAAGGCAATGATGATTGTTTTCTTTGATATCCAGGGTATTGTGATGACAGAGTGAGTACCCAGCGGCCAGACAGCAAATCAGCAGTATTACATAGAAGTCTTGACGAAACTGCGTGAATGTGTGAAAGGAAACGACCGGAATTATAGAAAAAAGGGTGGATTTTGCACCAGGACAATGTGCCAGCCCACAACGCATTGTCTGTGAAGCAATATTTAGCTAATAAAAACATCACTGTTCTTAAGCATCCACCCTACTCGCCAGACCTCGCTCCCTGCGACTTCTTCCGCCTCCCAAAGATCAAGTCAGTGCTCAAAGGAACCCATTTTGTGTCGGTAGAAATGTGAAAGCAAAAACGGCGGAGATCCTCAACAGCTTTGCAGAACGTGACCTGCGGAATTGCTTTGAACAATGGCAGCATCGTATGCAGCTGTGTGTCAACTCAGTAGGGAACTATTATTGATTTCCTGAATTTGTTAAATAAAAAGAGTTACAGGCACATTCTCGTTTTTTTTGTGTCGGACCATGTACATTCTGTCAGAAACATGCCTCAATTCACCTTTCACCGGTCGCCATTTGTTAGGTGTTCAGTTAATAACGAGCCTAGACTCCAATATATGCGCTGCTGTAACAGGATAGAAGACAACAGAAAGTCTGTCTCCCGCAATAGAATTAACTTGCCCTCCCCACCATGCATTACCGCACTTCAGTGGAATGGATTTGTAACTGCAGTGCTTGTGTTATTCGTCATAAATATAAAACCGTCGGAATTCCCGCACGCGATACCACTGGCCACGATCAAGGTCGAAGTCGTTAGCAAGGAATTTGCGTAAGCCGAGACATTTGTCGATGTGCTGCTTTCGTTCGCACAAACCATTATAAACGAACCATGCGAGATTTGAGGTTTGATGGGGGTGTCACGCGCAGGTTATAGCATGTAACGCCGTGAAGTTGGTAAATGTACTGACGTTTCAGAGGATCCTGCTTCCTCCATCTACAACATAGGAGAAACACGTCCATGCCCTGAATCGAATTCGAACACGTGGTCCTAGTGTACGAGTAATGGAAGAACGTATAACCCTTAGACCTCTGATCGATGCCTTAGACTGCACGGAAAATAGGAGGCAGCACCACACTCCGAAACGGCGATGAACTACCAAACCACATGGTGTCACATTCTAGAATACAGTTATTTTAAGAGTACGGGTTTGCATGCTAATATCGCAGACTGTAGAATTACAAGGGTGTTCCTGTATTGCCACTGTTTCAATATGAACTGCTGTACCAATCGTTCAGCACCGGGGATTAAACTAGAAAATCCAAATCTCACACAAACTTAGTATCACTACATTGAGTAACACTATGTATACATGACCTGGTGCGGGTTTCACCAAATTCCATGGATGATCCGGTGGTGGTTGTGATGTCCGTGCTTGAAAGAGTTCTTCAAGGCCATCATCTTGTGACTCCTAAAAGGCAACGCGTTGTATTTAAATCACATACCAAGCAAGCACAAACTGCGAATGTGTATTGCGTATTTTATGACAACTGTCAGTGAGCAGTATTTTCTAGATGGGATATTAGCGAGACTATTTCGTTTCTGAAGAGAAATACAGAGTATCGGCTGTTTCTTTCTGTCTGTCCATGAATCCATCGTCAGTGTTTAAATCTGGTGGAAACGTAGCGGCCGTTTGTATGAAGATGCAAAGGCCACTGTATTAGGTTCAGATTATGTTGGGTTATCTATGTAAAGCATGTGACCAAACTTCAAAATTTGTAATGTTGGTCATCCTGTCTGTTGCGTTCATGCTCTGAAGGAGCACCTATTACTTATGGGTAATTTGAATTAATCTTACCTGAATGAGTAGATTATTTTCAATTATTGATCTGTCGACTTCTAGGAGCACACTACTCTTCTTTCTAGACATACTTTTGTAAACACATTCAGGCAGACACCATTAAGACGACTACATCCACACCACCTTTTGTTTGTTCCAACAGCTTCAGCATTGAACGAGAAGAGTGCAGCACCGTAGTCGTGCCCGTGGGAAATGGCGACCAGTGGAATGGATTGGTTCTGTAAGTCGACGTTTTGGGTGAGTTATTAGGTTTATTATGTTATTTTTGTGTTTGTGAAATATGAACGTTGCGTTTCTGAGGTCAAAAATGTCATAGATGGTAACAAAAAGGAAAGGCGAACTGCTGCTGTTTCTTCTTGTCAAGATGTAATGTTACATGACCCAAATGTGTTAACATGTGACAGCTTGAAAGCACTGTTGGAAATTCTGTCGTTAAGTATTTGCTTCTGGTTGTCTCCGAGCGGGCATACCGGTTGTAATTATAAATTAAATTCTACCTGCACATGCTTGGGTGGTTTGTCAAGTACTCTTGAGATTTCCTGCGGGTTTCCTGGGGTTTTGGCTGCCTCTCAGGGTGAATGCAGGGATGTTACTTTAAAATCGGCTTGCCATTTGCCGCTTGCGTGCAGTTCGTAACTATCATCTTTCGTGGTCGTATTTTCACTTTATTTGAAGTAAAGCTTTAAAGCCTATGAATGTTTACACGCTTTAAATAATTCACTCATTCATGGAACCAGAATTTATGCCTCTTAAGTAGTGTGGCACATATTTGAAATAAATTATGATTCGCGCTGATAGGCGCACAGTGTGTGTATTTAACTTTTATCTTGCCTCGTTTATGTATGGACTGTTTTGTCGTAGGTGGTTATCGATCGCAAGATCCGCCACATAACCAAGCGAGACGGTTTCTTTTTGTATGTCTGGGGAGTGGAACGATTTTGTTCTTCTGTATTCTTTGGTGTAAGTCGTGTACCGCAGTGCAAATAGTGGAGTGTCTCGGCTCGAAAATCGTGTTGCCATTCTCAGTGCAGTGCGTCTGTACCGTATAAATAACATCAAGCGAGGGGTATTTTCCTCTCTTACCTTTTCATTTGTTGTTTCGAGGTGGTGATGGCTGGCGGCAGCAGTTGTCGCTGATGTCGGGGTGGTGGTGTCTGTTATTTCATACGTCATTTTTGACATGGGCCAGTAACTTTCTTGGCGAGGGTGGGGGTGTGACACTTCTAGAGCTGCCTAGATTCTTTAAGCTCGGTGTTGTCATACTACCTCTAGACTAGCTGTTTTCAACCTGGGATCCACGGGCCCCTTAGGGTCCGTAGGGGTTCGTGAACATGAATGGGGGAAAAATTACAACTCTCTTTTTACTAACCTCTGACTGAAATTTAGCTTTTTTTTTTACTAATGAGTGTAGACATCAAAGTAATGTATGGCCTCTAGACACCAAGAATGTTTAACTTCAGTAAATTCCCCCACTATTTCTTTGTGGTGCATTTAAATGCATTTTTCTGAAAGGGGTCTGTAGGTTTCGCTAGGCTGTGAAGGGGGTCCATGGCATAAAAAAGGTTAACTCCTGCTCTAGACCCCCTTTTAATACTGCATGATACTGTTGACCATCTTTCTGTTTTGTATGTACCCTGCACAAGTGTGACTTGGCTTGTGGTGATGCCAGGAATACATTATTGTGATGGAATTCATCTCGTTGTACTTATAATAAATTGGTGGTAATTTATATTTACCGCCAAAGATAATTTATTGTATTCAGCTCTGCTGACGATTGCTATATGTGTTGGTCTGTATGAGAATCTTCAGGCATAAATAAATTCCTTATTTTTTATATTTGCATAGTTCAGAACTAAGTTCATATTTAAACACTGGTTATTGAAATATATTTGCATTTCATTTCAGCAATTCAACACCTTGTGTTTAAAATTATTGTACTTATTGTTGACATAAGCTTGACCAGCTCTCGCCATTTTGATAGAAGTAATCCGACTATACTTATAATAAATCTACGGTAATTTGTATTTACCGTCAGAGACAACAGTTTATTGCAGTCAATGATACATGTTTCAGTCAGTGCTTGAAGATGGTCGTATCGACCGAAACATGTAATATTGTTAGGCATTGTTGAATACAATAAATTGTCTTTGACGGTAACCACAAATTACCGTAGATTTATACGAACTGACCATTACGAGTGTTGACATGTGCACCTCTCTTAAACATTGAAGTTCAGAGGTTGAGATTTTGATAGCCTTGCCGCCAAAGACGCGAGTGTTCCAGGATGTTACATCGCCAACACGAAGGTTCTTCACAGTTCTTTTTTTCTTGCCGTCGTCGTGCCGTTTACGTACACGTACTAGTATATTGATCATTGTGTGCCTGGCATGTTTAGTACCTTGACCATAATACTATTATTCGTTAGATACAGTACCAGTGGGGATAGAGGGTTTCCTTGGAATAGAGGGTTTCCTTGGAGCGCTTCGTGTGTTGTGAGAAATTTCGTTGTTTCTACTCCTACAAGGTAACAGCGAGGTTTACTGTAGGTTGTGTTTGGCATGGCTGTTTATTTCTTATCCTTTATCCATAAAGGTTTTTTGCCGATTCTGTACTGGTCATTTGGTCGAAAGTTATGGTTTCTTAAGTCTTAATAAGAACATACAGTGTCAGTGATGGATTCAGTATGGAACATTGGTAGAATTGACTTTGGAAAACCGAAGTCCTCGGGGGGAAAACCAGCCCTAGTGCCACTCTTCCGCCGCAAATCCCATATGGACTAAACAGGGATCGTATCTGGGCCACCGTAGTGAGAGGCCGGCGACTAACCGCCTGAGCCATGGCACGGTTAGAAGTTGTGGTGTAATCGTTTAACATGGCGTTTAGTTTCCCCTTCGGCTACCTGAGTGCTGCCCGTGTCCTCTTTCGAGGTTCCTCTCTGCTTGCTGGTTAAGTTCTTAACACAGATTTGAATCTCCGAAAGATAATAATCCACTTCTGGAATCAGCCTTGTGTTAGGATCCTCGTCACTGTTTTACGTTGTTGCACAGTGCGGTTTCTCTCGTAATTCGGACGTATCTGCCTTTTCCTTCGCACGGGATTTTGGCGATGAATAAACATCATGCATGGAGGATCTCTCCTAGGTGGGCATTTGTTGGGTAAATCCGTACAATTTTAACTGTATTTCTTGGGCGCTTTTCATATGCTTAGTAAATCCCGTCGGGTCCTACAGCCTGTCCGGTTTTTGCTTCGTTTATGGCTGCGGGCACCTAACTGGGGCGTGATTTTTTTTCGGAAGTGTTCTCCATAGGGCCTTGGTTTATGGGGAGGGCTGAGTACGGGATTGACCGAGAAATCGTGACTCAATTCCCAGCAGAGCCCAAACGATTCTTCTGTTTGAGCTTCCAGACCGGCAATTGTACCTTACTGTTAAGTAGGAAGGGCGTGAAGCCGACCACTCTAATCCAGTGCCGAAGTTGGTGGAGCTGTAACTCGAATCCGACATAATTCGTTCATGGCGTTCACCAGTATGAATTTTCCCGTTCTGCGGGGGCCTCGTTGGCAACTCTGCTGTCTGTTTTGCTTCACTTTCAATGTGTTCTACCGGTGTAATTTTTTTTTAGTTTGTCTTTGTGTTAGCCTGAGCATGCGTTTACAGGTGACGTTAGTCACGCTTAAAAACCGCAATACCGAACCCATTATGCGAAGCGTAGTACAGAACTGAGGTTCGCGTGAGATTAGTGCTACGGAAATTAATTTTGAAGAGGTACTTACAGTTCGAGAATATGCATGAAGTTTAAAAACTGTGGGAATGTGAATTTGCAGCTAGGCGGCCCAACGTGACTTGTAGTTTCCATAATTCATGGTCAATTTGTGTAAGTGCAGCGATCGTGATGTGTGGAGGGGGAGACATGCTACACGTGGAGGGTGTTCGTGCAGTTGTTGACCGCTGTCACACTATTTCCCCAATTTCTTGTACCACTTCAAAATTATTTGCGTTGCTGGTTTGTCAAGCGAACATATGCGCCGGTTTGTGTGGCGCTGCCTATCATTGTTAAGGCATTAACAGTTGTTAACTAATCACGCCTAGCGCCAATTGTAAAGCACATGTCACACCGCGTGACAGGCACGTTCGGTTTTGGTTCCATATTGATCACGTGAGTAGGTTTCTTATTGAAACGTGCATTTATTTTTGAGACATTCTGTATATTTTACAAAGTTGTGTGCCAGTGATTTCGGTTACACTTCAGTAGCCGCAGTGTACAATCATGTCCTTTCAGAATGGCAAGGATATATGTCAGTAAATAATGAGCAACATGGAGCAGGGCCCTTCTTTAGAAACTAATATGCCTTCAGGTAGTAAAGAAGTTTCAGATTTTATAGAATCCAGAGGTTCAGTGCTGTGTTTATGAGAGCCTGCCCCTGGTTCCTAAAGTGAAATAGGTGAATAATCTTAGTTCAGCCCCATCCTGTGGCCATAGCTCCATTGTAGTAATACCCTTCAGTCTGTGCGTAGGTGCCTCGTTTGTTCATATTTTCAAACCAAACCCATGTATTGCTTTTCTGTACCATGTATTTAAGGTACCCAGCCCATCTCATCTTTCTTTATTTGGTTTCACCAATGATATCTGGTGATGAGTACAAATCATGAAGCTCATTATAATGCAGCTTTTTCAGCCTCATGTTACTTCCATTGTGAAATATCCCTGACACCCTGTCACGAAACACAATCAGTGAGGTACTATGTTTCACAACCACATAAAAGAAGCAGAATTGTAGTTCTGAGTACCATTGTCTCATATCATGACCCCCCCCCCCCAAACATGGCAGTGTTTTCCTATAAAAATCCTGCATCTGCCAGGATATCCCATGATAGCTGCTGTTCTGAAGGGCAAAAAGGGACACTTAAGTTTTTCAAAAGCAGACAGGAAGATGCAAAGGATTCTACTGAATGATAGGAAGTAGTCTGGAATTTAATTCCCTCAGAATTTTTTCATGGCTGCAGTTTTGGTGTGAGGGTGTAATTCCCAGTATTTGAACTTTATCAATATTATGGAGGATTTATAGTAGTTATATTGTGGTGATGTCCTGCTTACCATTGATGAGACATTGACATGCATATTCTGTCAGCATTTCTGGACTTAACTAAGAACAGATTAATAAAGATTTTGTGTTTTCTTTATAGACTTCTTGGTTTTTTATCTTTCAAGTGCAGTTTCAGCTCTTTCTAGTGTTTGTTGGCATTTATAATGGCATATCTGAAGTAAAGTTGCAAGGCAGTGGCACTGGCAATGTCATATGGGTATCTTTTCCTCTCAGTTTTCGACTGGTAAGCATCTGAAGTGGCAATGAGATCTTTGCTGTTGTGGGTTGTGTTGTGCCATATGTTAGATTTTTACCAGCATTACAGTACAGTCTGTTGCCCCATCTTCTGGGGTCAGGAAGTCCAGTAGGATGTTTGGCCCTGAAGAATGGGATCAATACACTGTCCTGAAACATTGGTCACTAATGAATGTATGGTGTGAACCTGGAGGAGCAACAGTCTCAATTCTGCCATAGTGAAAGCGCAATATTTGACATCTGAAGTGACGTTTGAAACCATATGTAATTTGTGCAGATGTCAGCTGCAACTGACATTGGCAGCTGGCAGTATATCAGTGCAGCCCTTACCCAAGAAGACATTTGGAAAATTTGATATCATACAGTTTGCTGATTTGTTACGTATGCTTAATTTCCTATAATCATATCTTCACATTGTAGTGTTTTCTTAATATGTGGGTACTTGTATAACTGAAACTGTGTTTGAAAGCAGCCTATCTGTTTTTATCTCTGGATGTAGTCATCTCATACAGTCTTGTATTCAGTAAGAGGCTAAGGAGTTATGTAAATTATGTTCTGGAAATATGTGTAAACCATTATGTTTGTTTTAATTATCTCATTCTTGCTTGGGAGTGGTGGTAGCAGTGGTGGCACTTCTTGAAAGGACATTATTGATGAAGTGTAGCTGATAAACATGTCTAGTCATCTTCACCTCTTGCAAAATAATCAGAATTGTGTCTTGTTGATATAGAAATTTTGCATAACAGATGTTAGAATGAAAATGAGAGGTGATGGATAGAAATGCTGATTTAGCAAGAGAACTTGATAAATTATTCTTTTTCATGTTAGAGATTATTTTTCATGTTCTCAGTAATAATGACCTAACCAGAATGTCTTCTGATTTGAACAGATCTGTAACATTGTGCGTAATAAAGTCTAAGTTACAATTTTCTGTTGCACAGTAAAAGATATTAGGTTTCAGGACCAAGGGAATTTATTGAGCAGCTGATAACCTGCTTTGTACTTCTGATGTATGTATTCTGGGTGTCACCTTTCTGTCTGCCGTCTTGATTTATAACTTGTGTATCTTTCTGGGCTTTAAGTAGCTAATTTTTTTGCCAATGGCAATGGCAAAATTTTATATTATAAATTTTGCCATTTTCCTAATGTTTGGGATAGTAGGTCCATGTTTTGTACCCTTTTTTTTCCTGCATCCTAGCACTTCCCTTGCCCTTGTTACAGCTCTGATCTCTCTGTGCACGTTGTTTCCTTTGTTCTGTAAATAGTGTACTGTGACATTTTTGTTCTGCAAGATCTTCATGTTTCAGCTAAGTTTCAGTGTTTTTGCATTTAGCTTGTAGTTAAAGATTTTTTATGCAAGCGGCAAATAATTGGTTCAGAATTTAATAATGTGCCTCTCCAGTATTTTATGAAAACCATATATTTTGTGGTAACAAAGTTAGTTGATGTGACCGATGCTCTATATTTGCATTTACTCGTATGTTTCTGCATTGTGTAATGTTGATGTGACCGATGCTCTATATTTGCATTTACTCGTATGTTTCTGCATTGTGTAATCTGTGTTTTGAGGGAGTTGGTCAACAGTACCACCCCTCCACCTCTCCATGCCGTCTCCACCAAGACACTTTACAGCTGCATCAATGTGTAGTGTCAAATTATAGTGTGATAGTGATGAATTTGGAACAAGTATTTGGGTTTGAGAATAAAGCTCTCTTCCTTATTTAATTAGGCATCGTGTTGTGAAGACACATGGATGAATGTTAACTATGATACTGGAGGGTGGTGAGTGTTCATCTGCATATCCCTAGTGAAGGAGTCCTGAGTACCAGTTAGATAAGTGGATGGGCCTAGATGCCAGTCTAGGTGATGCTGTGGAGAAAGGCCTGTGTGCCTCAGGAAAAGAACACTGTTTCCCCAGTCGTTGAACCCACGGCCTAATCACTGTATTTACTGAGTTACATAGGCTTGCATGGGGATGATACAGAGTTAATTAGTGTCAGACATCAAGCAAGTGAATCTCTGGCACCAGGACAATTTAAAGATATGTCCAGTGACACCAAAGGCCAGGCAGAATTGCATAGTTAATAAAAATATAACTGAATTTATAAGTATTATATTGATCTAATGTCCTTGTTCATCTGAATGTTTACAGTCAAGAATATTGACAAAAACCCTTAGAAATCCAAGTTGAGTGTATATTGTTCATTCAGCACATTATTGATAATTAATTTATGACAGTGTCATGAATTATAAATGTAAGTTGATCAATTTTTTTGAATGTTTTGAATTACAATATTAGGGCTTGCTTTGTAATGCATCTGCTTTGCTTTGCTTACAGAATGCCAATGAAACGTGGTATACCGAAAGTCCAAGACTGTCACCATGCTTCCAGAATACAGTATTGGTATGGACTCCATGCCTCTTTTTGTGGGTGTTTGCCCCTCTGGAGACATACTACATCCTCCACAGCAAGATGAGGAATATTCCGTGGAATTGGCTGAATATCAGCAAACTTGTACGTGTTCAGAAGAGCTCTATTCTGTTTAATAGTACCACCCAGGCTTTATGGCATCACACTTAACAAGGACTTAACTCTATTGCAAGACATCTGATTCACTGGAAGTTTATGAATTCTGTAACTTACAGTCTGAAATGAATGAAATGACCAGATGTGGATTAATTGGCATTAGACAAAACTGTGACTACAGTAACTAATAGTACATCTGCTCTTTGCATTTGCAAAGGGTTTGTTGCAGACACAATCACTGGTGATTAAATTGACAAATTAGTGGGTCATGGACTCAATAAATACTGTGTGTACTGTATACAAGGTATTTTCGTAGAATGTGTTAATGTGTTGCAGCTTATTATTAGGTTCTAGCTTCTAACTTACCACGTAATATATTCATAATACAAGCTAAAACCAACCTTGTATTTGTATAATGTAATAATTTCAGAATGGCAGTGTATGAAGTTGGCACCACACTGAAACCTTTCAAAGAAATTGTGTGGATATGGGGGTGTTAGACTGTGAGTAAGTGAAACCACAAGTAGGGAATTGATGAATACTGAGGGACTGGTGTGTGTCAGTGTTTGCAATAAAATGACCCGAGAGAATGTGCATTCATGTTCTGAACATTGTATTGAGGAAGCTGGCAGTTGGAGTGATCATTGTTTTTACATGCCTTGGATAGCATGTGAAAACTTTACTGGACAGAGTAAGACATGATCAAGAATTTATGATGTACCACCTATGCCCAAATATAAGCCAACTCTGAATATTAGGCAGCTCCCTCTTTCCTACTTGGGTATTTAGAGAGGAAAAACTGAGAAAATTCAGAAAATGTAATAACAGTAGCTTGAAGTTTCACAAATGCAGATACATAACTAAAAATAATACATATAACTGAGCTTACTGAACGTGTGAACATGATAAATTGATGTAACATGGCATTGCACTTCACATACAGTTCTTGGAAATGTGTAAGCCCTTGCTTGAAAGGTGACCCCTGCTTCTCTGTTCAGCTGTTTCCAAAAAACCTTGCCTCGTACAGGGGCTTATACTGAAATGAAATATTACCATTCATATCAAACTGGTGGTTATGTTTGAAGAAATTTGAATATCATGTTTCTTTGCCAATAGGTTGTGACTGCTGTGCTGGTGATTCTGGCAGCTGCAGATTTAGTTCATTCAATTGCACAGAGTGCTGGCAGTGGAAATGTACCTTCTTCAGACTTCTATTCACCTTTAATTAAAATAGCAACATTTGTAAGTATTTTAGCTTCTTGTTTGTTGTAAGGTGGTGATAAGTTGGTGTACAATTTTGACCATACCACTTCTTCATTCCTGAATATCGCTCCAGATGATTAATAATTTATGACCTAACCTCATATATTTTTGTTGGAAAGGGGTGTATCCTGAAGACACAGGTATGTCATGCTAGCTGAATGAGGGGCAAGTATGAAGGAGGTTCAGAATAGTTGGGTTTCTGTTCCAGTCCAGCAGGAAACATTGCTCACTTCCAGTCATTTGACTACTTGGTCGTAATGGTACATACTGTGACACTTGCCGGCAGTGCCCAATGCTGGATACAACAGGAGCAATAATCATAGTTATATATGATGCTGCTGCTGCTGCTGACAGTGATACACAGTTTAGGTCTTGTTAATGTGCCGAGTCAACAGTCAAGTGGTCAGCAAGGTGGTGGTTATGATGAATACAATGACAGTGATGTGCATTATGATGATGTATGGCATCACTGTTTTCTTAACAGTTGGTAGAATGTTTGTATGTATTACTTTGAATCAACTGGACATACCTAGTTGCAATAAGAAAGGCAGCTCTGAAGGTAAATGAGCACTGAGCAATGTCAAGATGTGTTCTTTCTCTGCTAATTTGCTCTTTTCTTCATCAGAGTTTGTCAGGAGTATTGGTTACATACAATCGTGTTCGTGGACAGAGAGCATCAGGCCTTCTTTTTCTTTTCTGGTTCTTTTTGGCTTTGTGTGGAGCAGTCCAGTACCATCATGAACTCACTGATGTGAATAGTGAACAGGTACGTGTATTTTCTAAGTGCCAGTTATCATGTGTAACACACACACACTATTTTATGGAATAGGTGCTGCCATTGTTTTACATTTGGAATGCTCGTACTTGAAATAGCCCACAGATTGGTTGTCTGACATTTCTCATTTTCCAATTAGACCATGGTTGTTGCCTTTTATACGTCATCTATAATTTGTTATTCACTGATTATCTTACCGTTTGACACCGTATCATTTTAGCAGTTGTTTGCTAATCATCATGTGATGTGACACAGTTTTCTTAGCTTCATGTTGTTCATCATGTAGGTACTGTTATTGTTCACAGTGGTATCAGATGTTTACTAGTTACTGTATTATTTGATACTGTGTCATAGAGCAGTTGTTTAGTAGTCATGTTACCATTTGGCACTGTGTTATCTTAGCAGTTCACTGCTTTTCATCGCTAGTCGTCATATCATTCGACACTGTGTCATACAGCAGTTGTTCAGTACTCATATTACCATTTGACACTGTGTTATCTTAGCAGTTCTCCACTACTCATATTATTTGGCACTGTATCATATAGTAGTAGTTCAATATTCATATCATTTGACACATCTGTCAACTTAGAGTTTGCTTATTAATCGGTCTGTCCTTTGATACTTTATAATTGTAGCAGTAGCAGTTGGAAGTGTTATTAACATTTCATGAAGGACGTTTAACTCAATGGAGCCAAAATGAAATGCCTCTAGTGTTCTGCGGCAGACCAAAATTTAAATGGGGGCTAAATAAGAGCAGCCATAATTATAAAATGTTTGGTACCAGAGTGTTAAACCTCACCATCTACTGTGTCCTAAGGTAGTTTTTTCTAATGTTTTTGTAATGGTTGCATTGAAATTTGTAAGTTGGTGGGGGTCAGTCTGTGTGGTGTAAATGAAATGTTCTAATGTAACAGTTCCTCATGAGACTGATGCATAACATTACATTATTAGTAGCACATTGTATACGTATGGGAAACAGGAATCACTTCAGAAGTAGAGATTTGTAGGCTAAGTCTTGAAACAGTCATTGAAACACAAATCAACTTCACAGTCAGCATTAGACTGAATTCCTGATCTTCCATTGTTTTGACCAGAACACACACACTATTTCTGATGTTCCAGCTTTTTTCCTCTTTTCAAAAGTGATGTTCATTGAGTGAGAGTGAATGAGTGTGTGTGAGTGAGTGATGGGATGGCTCAACAGATGGCACCTGTATATAGGCGAAGGTACTTTCAGTTTGTGTTTTTCCGTGACCCCTCTGATGAAGTACAGTCTGAATGTGAGATGCATTACTTTTGGATTATGAATGACATCATAGAGTAGCCACTTGGATCGTTTTATGCACATTTGTAACTTTTATTTTGTTTCAATATGTGTACTTGCATCATTTTATCATTTGGTCAGCCTCATGTGGGATCAGTCATGAGCTAAAATAAAAATAATGTAAATGAATAGCAGGTGTGGAATACATTGTGTATGATACTGAGAGGCAGGAAGGTAATTGCCGAATATTCCTAATGCGATAAAGGTAAAAATCTTGTGCAGACTGTATTGTCTGTGATGTGGGAAGGGTTCACTTCTGTTTTCAAATAAACACTGTGTAGGCCTTTGTTACTGATATCTTGTGAATGTTTGTTGTATTAAACTATGTGGCATGTAGAAAGTGGGCTGATTGGATGTGTTTATTCTGTTTTTAATACAGGTGGACCATGTGTTTCCATTTGTTAGTTACATGATATATTATCCTCTGGTTCTTGGTATGTTGGTGTTCAACTGTTTTGCTGATGCCTCACCACGATTCTCGGAATACCCACCCATTGAGGTGAGTGAGAAGATAGATTAGCTCTCTCTCCAGCATGTATTAATGTTGTTCAGGTGTATATAGGATCATAATATAGAAATGAAAACTTTACTGTCCGGCTAACATTGTTGCGTTTCTGTTCAATATTTCTACTATGAGTTTGACAAGATGTATTATCTACTAATTTGTGTATGTGTGTGTGTGTGGAATGTTTATAGAGACCTTGCCCTGAACAGAGAGCCTCATTTCTGTCAAAACTCTGCTTTTCGTGGTTTGATGCACTTGCTTGGAAAGGTTTTCGTAAGCCCCTTGAGACAAAAGACCTTTGGAACTTGAATCCCGAAGACACAGCACCTGAAATTGTTCCTGTCTTTGACAAGCATTGGAATGAAACACTTCACAAGGCATCAAAGTAAGTGATTGTATTTTTATATTATTGTGAAGATGGATTGTAAATGTGCTGTGAAATGATTAACATAAATATTGTTAAATTACACATTTTATTCTCGTGTTAGGAAATGTTTGCAGGGCATGACTGCATGTGTTTAGTGTGCTTATTGTACCAATACATTTTCTGTGTATTGTAATGAGATACAGAGTTAGACATTCTTGACTGGTGTGTTTATATCATCTGCCGTTACTCTGGCCTCAGCTTGTACCTGATAGAGAACACAGTGTGCTTTGCTTGTTACTTTTAGATTCTCAGCTGTTTCTTCAGCCTCACCTCATACCTTAACAAAGAACACTGTCATCTCCTTTGTAAAGATAAGTTCATGAATGTATGTAGGTCCTTGTGTGAAGTGTCTTATTTTTGTTTGATTCCAACCAAAAGCAGAAGATGTTGACAAATTTTAGGAGGAATTCTCTTTTTGGAAATATCACAGACATCTGTTTGGTGGGAGTCATGCTTTTGTTTGTGGGGGGATGGACAGACTTGACAAGGCTTATAGTCTGTTATCGCAATTGATTTGCAAGTGTGTCTGATAGCATTATGTAATAAATGCTTGTGGCATTGTGTATCTGATGTCTTATGCTTTGTGTTTAATGTGTGTTTGGCTTGCTGAAGGATGTTCTGGGAGCATTTTGGGTGAGTTTGACAGCCTTGCATTCATGGAAGGTTAAAGATACATTGTTACAGCAATTTATGTGTGTTTTGTGTTTTGGTAACCGTGTGTTAATTTTTTAATTGTAGTGTTCCAAGTCCCAAAGCGTCATTTAGGAAGAGATCAGGAAATGTGGATTTTGTTGGTGGGAGGCAACGGCACAAGTGCAGAGCCTCAATTCTTCCTGCTTTGTGTAAAACTTTTGGCCCCACATTTATCTTTGGGTCACTCCTGAAACTGGTGCAAGATGTGCTGACATTCGTCCAGCCACAGCTATTAAAGTGAGTGAACTGTGTGTGTAAGTATGATATAAAGTAACAGACCTTTTAGCATAGTTACATTGTCTGTTACAGACCTTCAGAACATTAAAACAGTTCTGCAATAAACATTCCATTTGGAAGAGCTGGAGGACGTGCAGGATTGGGGGGTTGCACAGAGAGTTAAGTTTAGAATTGTTACAATGTTAGTCACGATTGTAGATGCAGACTTGCTAATGGTTTAAATTTCAGGAAATTTGCAAATTTATTTTGAATCTGGATTCATTTGAAAGTTTACAATGAGCACAGATTGAGGGAATTTTTATAAAAGGCAGAATTTATGAATGTATTTATTTTGAGATGTGAGTTTTTCACATTGGTGGGCATTCAGATTCATTGGGCTGGGATATGCTACCATGTATGCATCAGCAGGGGCCCAGCATTGTGGGGGGCAGTGGTGTGGCCACCCCAGGCAGCAGAGTCCAAGGGGTGGCAAAATGGGCAGCAAAGTATTGTAAATGAAAAAAGAATGTTCTTTGCGCTCAGAAAATTTAAGTTATTGAGCCAATTGAAAGGAACTTCATTAAATAAATGTGATTTTCTTTAAAGTTCATGATTTTAGTTAGGGGCAGCTATTGCTGTCCAGCAGTTGTGTTATAAATTTCAGTATGTTACACTTTCTACAAATTTTAGTGAGATATGAAATATGTGTGGTTGGTACTTGTATACATATTTCTCATATTGTACACTGATCATTGTACATACATAAATTTGTACTTTACTGTATTAAGCTCCATGCTGTCAAGTTACATGGGGGAATGGAAGAGCACGTTTAATTTTCTAAACCTCGGCACTTGATGTAGTTGAGTGGCCAACTTCATGCCTTGGCCGCTCTACTGCCTGGGAAATTGTCCCTGGTGAATATGAGGCTGGGTGTGGTCCCATAGCCTCTCTGGATGCTTTGAAAAAGAGAAAGGCGTCTTTCTAAGCTGGGAGTTGAACCTGAATTTTGTGGTAATTTGTCCCACAGCCTAGTTTATTTACTGTTTGAGCCACCCTGTTATTATCTCCTTAAAGACCTGCGTTTGCTTGTGTGACCACACACACAGGAAAATGTCTGTTGAAGTTAATATTGTATATTTAGGCAACAAGGTATTACTGAATTTTTAAGACATGTAGCATAATCTCTGTTTTATTTTCCACAAAATGCCGTTCCGTTTCATAATATCCTTTCCATTCAAATAATACGAGGGTTGTACTGAAAGTCATGAACAACAATTTTTTTTGTAAAGTAACTTGCTTTATTATTGACAAACCAAATACACCACCTTAATCTACAGACCTTTCTCTATTTTTCCACATAATCCCCACTTCTTTGTATACATATCTTCCAGCATTCTGGGAGTTTGAAAATTCTCCTCCTGTAAAATTCCGTTCCAGGCATCCGAAGACACTGTCGCACGCTTTCTGAATTGCCTCCGTTGTCTCGTAACGTTGTCCGCGCAGATGATCCTTCACAAATCCGAAAAGATGTAGTCGGAGGGTGCCAGATCAGGGCTATAGGAGGGGTGTGGAAGAACTTCCCACCCCATCTTTGCAATTGCTTCCGATGTGAGGTGAGCAGCATGGGGGCGAGCGTTGCCATGCAGGATGATGATGTTTCGTCCCGGACGTTTATCGCGCAATGCACGACGGAGCTTGTGCAGTGTATGGACATAACAAGCAGTAGTGATGGTTTGCCCAGGTTCCAGGAATTCGGCCAAAATCAACCCCTCTTCATCCCAGAGGACTGTGCCCATCACCTTAGCAGCTGATGGCACTGTCTTTGCCTTCTTTTTTGATGGAGAATGCAAATGGTGCCATTCCATACTCTGCCATTTCGTTTCATGCTCGAAATGGTGAAACCAGCTTTTGTCACCAGTCACAATATGGAGCAAAAAATCATCACCTTCGTGGCGATAAATCTGCGGCAGTTCTGAGGTGATGGCATTTCGCTGACCTTTGTGATTTTCAGTCAATAAGTGTGGGACCCAACGAGCACAAACTTTCCTATAGCCTAAGCTTTCAATCATCTCCTGTATTGCATCATGCCCTATTCCAAGTGTTCGGGCTATTGTGTCCACAGTCACATGCCTGTTGTCTTGAATGATCTCATCCACTCTCTCCTAGTTGCGTTCAGTTGAGGCTGTTCGAGGGCGACCGCTTCGAGGCTGATTTGGATGCTCGTGTTCCCATCTCTAAAATGTTTCACTCATCTTCGAACACTGCTTGCACCCATGCACACACTTCCATAAGCACGCTGAAGTCTCTGGTGAATTTCTGCAGCAGAGATTTCCTCTTTAACGAGAAATTCGATGACAGCACGCTGGCAAAACGACATAACATCAGCCATTTTGTTAGGAGTGATTCTAGTCACGTGATGCAAGCTATTGATGTCACAAGACACTCAAGGATAACACAACAGCTGGTTCCATCTACGACCTTACCCTCCTACATCTGCTGTTCCCGTTTTGCGTGCAAAAAAAAAGTTGCTCATGACTCTCGGTATGACCCTCGTATATTTGTCATATACCGCGTGTTAAAATTTAAATACCCATCGCAGTAGGATAAATATGACATTTAATTTTATTATTTCTAGACTTTTGATATCATTTGTTGAGAACAAAGAGGAGTTGTGGAAGGGTTACTTCTATGCAGTACTGATGTTTGCCACGGCATCTGTCCAAACACTAATCCTTGCCCAGTATTTCAACCGCATGGTGTTTGTTGGCCTTCGGATAAGAACTGCCCTTGTTTCTGCCATATATCGTAAGGTAAGAATGTGCTGTAACTCTTAGAATACTATCACTCCATGGAGCAGAATCTGTACTCACTTGGCTACCTAAGAATTTTTCTGCCTGGATGTTTATTCGTGTGTTTATAAGATCTTGCCACTGGTCGGTATCATTAAGACACATGAACCCATTCCAGGTCTTCATATCATATTTTATCATCAAGTTCCATCTTAATATTGCCCTCACGTACACCCCAACACCTGTCAAGTTGTCTCTTCTGATCATGTTTATTGCTAAATTCTGTATGCAGTTCTCATCTGCCACATGTCCAGCCCCAGTCACGTACTGTATCTTAATTATATTGGAGAAGAGTTATTGGCCATAATTTTCAATTTCGAATATATTCAGTCATATAGAGACTTCTGTTATGTACGAGGATGAATCAGAAAGTAAAGGCAATTTTTAAATTATGCAGTAACCGGGACAGAGAGGAGCTGGCGCATTGCACAGTATTGACAATGCCTGTTGAAGAGTTCAGCCATGTGCAGTACAGCGCTCTGCCTTCAGTCGAGTGGCAGCAACGAGGGCAAAAATATGGACGCTCCTTTGCAAGATTGCACCATTTAAGAACAATGTGGCGTGGTGTGGTTTCTTTGGGCAGAAGGAGTGAAACTTGTTGAAATTCACCATCTTATGTTGGCTCACTATGGACAGAGCACCGTGAGTCAACGAAAAGTTTATGAGTGGGTGGAAAGGTTTAAATCGGGTCGAACATGTGTTACTGATGAAGGTTGTTCTGGTCGGCCATCAACATCGCGCACACAAGACCACATCGACAGGGCAGATGCCATGATTAGAGAAGACAGACAGATAACGGTGTCTGAAGTGGTTGCACATTTGGATATCAGCTATGGATCCACATATGGCATACTGGAAGATGATCTGGGATACAGGAAAGTCTGCGCACAGTGGGTTCCCAAGGGGCTTACTGTTGTGCACAAGCGACAGCGTGTGGTGCTTGTGACCCAGTTTGTTAGACGGTATGAAGAAGAACCGAGTATCCTGGAAAGAATTGTCACCGGTGACAAGACGTGGGTGCATCACTGTGATCCGGAGAGCAAAAGACAAAGCATGGAATGGAGGCATTCCTCCTCTTCAGCACAGAAGAAATTCAGAAGACAGCCTTCTGCCAAGAAAGTCATGTTAGCGCTCTTTTGGGACATGCATGGACCTATTCTGGTGCATTTCCAAGCGCATGGGCAAACAGTGAACAGTGCTAATTACTGTGCAATGTTGTGAAATGAATGTAAACCTGCAATTTGCAAGAAAAGAAGAGGAATGCTGTCCAAAGAAGTCTTACAGCATCATGACAATGCATGTCCTCATACAGCAGCAGTGACAGTAGAGACAGTGCAACAACTGGGCTTCGAACTTCTTCAACATCCTCCTTACAGTCCAGATTTGACGCCAAGTGATTATCACATCTTCGGTCCTAGGAAGGAGGCATTGCGTGTTCGCACGTTCACTTCTGATGAGGAAGTGAAGGAAGAGGTGCAAACCTGGCTTTGAGAGCAGCCGAGAAGCTTCTCCCCAGGAATACAGAAACTAGTTGAACGATATAACAAATGCATTGTGTTGCAAGGGGACTATGTAGAAAAATGATATGTAAAATTGCTCACAGTTACTTCTATTAAAGCTGTTAAATGTATTTTGC
>Ga0123352_10003211_pt1 | contig 23482 bp, 15 predicted proteins | sample TergutLab28metaG_FD_89700 | JGI IMG/M metagenome (GOLD analysis project Ga0123352, IMG submission 89700) | Labiotermes labralis P1 segment gut microbial communities from Petit-Saut dam, French Guiana - Lab288 P1 | ecosystem: Host-associated > Arthropoda: Insects > Digestive system > Gut ...
GATATGATATGATATGATACGATACGATACGATACAATATAATATAATATAATATAATATAATATAATATAATATAATATAATATAATATAATATAATATAATATAATATAATATGATATGATATGATATATATGATAAAATGCAATGTAATGTAATATATGTGTACAGTCATACACAACTTTATATTTTATTAGATATATTAGGTTGTAATTCCAGCTACACTTTTCGGGCCAATTGTAGGGCCATCTTTAGGCTGATTTTTGAGTAGGTGGAGTGTACAATTGATATTGCTTTCAATTTACGAGCTCGTAAATTGAAAACATTATCAATTGCACACTCCAGCTACTCAAAAATAAGCCTGAAGATGGCTCTACAATTCGGCCGAAACTTGTAGCTGGAATTACAATCTAATATATCTAATAAAATATAAAGCTGTGTGTGACTATATATATATATATGTTGCGATAATTCAATTTAATGACCGGCTACAGGCAGTACGGGCGCAGTACCATTCCTGGCAGCGGCGGATACGAGGTCGTAATATCTCAATTGTAAATCGTTTGTCACTGCGTTCACATGAGGTTAGGCACAGGGGCCGCCTGACATTTACGTTTTCGTATTGCTGTAATCGAGACGCTGACGTTAATTTTGCGACCTTGGAGTTGGTTTTAATGTCACCATTCCTCGACTGCATTCTCTTGTTAATTTTTTGTACGTAACATATTTTTCTTTTGCATTATTCGGTTGCCATATTAGACGGTTAATGAAACAGGGAAGTTGATAGACTTTCATAAAAGGCATAAAAATATTTGGAACGTAAAACGTGATGAATACTCCATCAAAATTAAACGAGAACAAGTGGCAGTCAGCTTTTCAGAACTTCATAAAGGAACTGAAGGTTCACACTTTTCAAGACATAATGCTAAAATCCGAACACCGTTTGGTCCATACACTTTGTTTCGTCTTTATGTTTTCCTGACATATAATTAATTCTTAAAAAAAGAAACAAAGGAACACCTAAGACCCGCTCGTATTTTTTCTCTTCTTGACATTTTTTAAGGGAAATTTAAAAACTGTCGACACCTTGATCTTGCAATTGACTGTTCAGGGAAACTGTTCTGTTTTGGGTTCCTCGTTTGCCCGATTCGCTGGCCTCTGATTTAGCTGCTTCTAGTAAACTATTCCAACGTAAATTATTCTTAAAATAGAATCCCTGAGCTCTGTTACTATTCTGTACAACAGTTACGTCTTTCCGGTTTTTAATCGCATATGTTCATTAGAATTCTGTGTGCACTGAAGGACAGGAAGTACCCAACCGTGTGCACCGAGCATTTCTAGCCATTTGACCGATAGTGATTCACAGGCGCGATCATGAAATTGCTGAAGGTCACACACCATTAATTTTCCTGACGGAAATGCAGGCAGATCAGAAAGTAGTAACTTTAAGATACCTTCTGATCTGCCTGCATTGGAATTGCGTTCAGTAAGTGGTTCTCAAACACCTAATGATTGGACAGTCGTTTGTCTGTGTTCTGCAATCGTCAGAATGCATTGTTTGTATAAAGAAGTGAGTATTTCAGTGTCGGTATTTAGTTTACGACGTTAATAGAACAGAATAAATTTCGACCTGCAAATAACATTGAACTTTCTTGTTTTGCTTACGGTAGTATATTTAACGACGCTGTATAGCATCGAGTCGCTGTATGACAAGGCATAAAGCATTTAAATGAATGTCTGACCGGTCATGGCCCACTGAAGATATCTCGGCGCACTCATGATGGGCTAACTGAAACAACCTGAGGATAGTCGAAGCGGGCAAGATTCGAACCGGACAAGATTTGAAACAGGCACTCGCAGAATACAAGTCAAGGGATAGCGGATATCAGGCTAAAAGAAGAACTATATTTGTATATACATGACTCCTATTAAGTGTGTAGGAATTCAGTTAAAATACCAACAGACATGAACAGAATGCCAACCCGTTCCTTAGCCTCTCGCTTGTAAGCTCGTTGACAGCTTGACAGCGTAAAATTTCTTACTTGTAGACGATGTTTATAGCCACGCATGGGCACTGGTATTGCAATGCTTCCTTACTCTGAAGTTTTGGTCACCTTACTCCGCACTTAGCAAACACGTCACGTCACATACTTTCGCTTGAAGTTTGGGGGAGGGGCTGCTTAGTCGTTACGTCACTTGCGTCTGTGGTTTGTGTGCATCGTACAGTGGTATCTGCCAAAGCACCAGAACTTAGCGGGAATTATATATCGCGTACATCAGAGGCCTTCTTGAGAAACTTACCGTCCTTCACCTAGTCAAGATATAGGGTCTGCTTTGTCTTTTATGGAACCCAGCGTTTGATTGTCGTGTTCCTAAGAGTCCATCAGATCGTAACTTTTGCCAGATTACGCAACCACACTGCATGACTGAGTGATAATAAGACTGCAAATGGTGTAATCTGTGACGTACACAGACTTTACTGAGACGATCTCCAGTTCTAAAGCGTTACACGGTTGCACGTTGCACTGTATAAATTTAATTCAGTGCCATAAGAAAAGCATGGCCTTACCTGCACCATTTGCACAAAACTCAAAATGCCAAGCAGCATGATTTGCAGATCTCATACACTGAATGTCGCCCACTTGGGGGCTGTAAATGTGAACAGTACGTATAGCAATCCCCGCCACGCCCATAAGTAGCGCATGGCTTTCACGAAACTCAGTCGCTGAAGAATGTTGTGGTGGACATACTACCGAATTGTACCAAAATCGGATGAAAAATGTGGAAAATACGAACAAACTTTTTTTTTTTGGACGCCGTTAAGTGCAGTATTTCTTTCAGTGCATCGATTTTTATGAAATTCGCACCCGCTCAGCTGAGTTGTGAGGAGCTCTCTTATACCGAATTTAACCCTTAAACCGCTAACGTGGAAAATATGGTGAGCTCCTAATAATGCCTGCAGATGGCAGGTGGGATATATCTCGGCGTTTAAAGGGTTAATACAAGTCAGTTAGGAAACACGGAAAATGGGTAGAGATGTACTTGCACGTTGAGTAAAGCGTGACTGTCAATGAGGAAAAATTGATGGAACTCATAGTACTCGACGTCTCTTTGAAAAGGGTCCCTGTGCCGAGTTTCATGAAAATCCGACAAGCCGTTTAATTTCTGATGCTAGGTCAGATGGACGGTCGCAGTCTGCATATCTCAAGGAACAGACAGTTCCACTCACTCTTGACCTTGGCAATGGATGGAGATAAGTAGTCTCCAATAAGACGATTTTTTAAAATCGTTAGTAGTAAACAGTGTCTGCAAGTGGACTTCGATACCTTAACGGTCAAGTACGATTTTATATCACTCGTTTCGATGACCGTTATTATTGCGCGTAAAAATTTTGTTGAAAAATTGATAGCACTACGGATCCAGCATTACAAAATGGCCGTCAGGTATGCATCGCACCGAAAAATATTCCAAATCTTCTTGACGTTCATATGTAATGCACTTTTGTTTTTCTTGAACAGCCTCCAAGAATGTAGGTAAATCTTGTTCCAAATAATATAGAAAGTACTGTACACTGATATGATTAACATGAAATTCGTTGACAACTTTTAATTTAGACTTAACATCAAATTTAATAAAAATTATAAATTTGGATTAAGAGATACATTAATGAGATTAGTGCACACGATCTCCCCATTATGCCGTTCCTTACGCAGTTCAGGTGTAGGAAGATAATTGGCGAAAATTCGTTGCTAGTAGCTCGTTTTTTAATCTGCTGCAGTGCAATTAGCGACGTGTGATAAAACCGTCACGATATGTTATGCAGAAACTCGGCAGTTTGTCTGAAAATAAGTAGTAGACGTGAGTGACTGCGAGTGGCCCGTCATGTCATTGTGTTTGCCAGGTTTACTCTGTTTAATTGCGGCGTCTTACGTCTAACATCATACGAGCCACGGGTTTTAAAGTTGCATATAGCAAAAGCGTCAAAATATGGGTCACTAAGTAACGCAACTCGATAGACCTTAATTAGCTGACGAGGATTTCCTCATCCTTTTATGGAACCCGAACACGAACCTTTTCGTTTGAAGTGTGCCTTTTAGCGTAGGGCCAGAAATCCGTACATTCAGCGCAGTATTTATGAGTTAATGATGCGAATTTTTCATTTTTAAGTGTTGTCCACTGTGTATGGCACCAGGCCCTAAGAGATGCTGGAATTCCAAAGCAAGTCGTAAACATAGTTTTTTGGGCGTGCTGTTACACAAGTGGTACCATTGTGCGCCTGTGTAACTTCATCTGGTGTGTTAGCTAGTAAGCTATCCTGCATATTCTCTATGGTTTGTCTGTGGCCGGTCCCAGTGGCCACGCGGACTAAGGCGTAGGTCTGCGGCAGCTCGCCTGCCGAGATTGTGGGTTCGAATCCCACCGTGGCATGTCTGTCTGTCTGTCTGTTGTGATTGTTGTGTGTTGTCAGGTAGAGGTCCTTGCGACAGGTTGATCACTCGTCCAGAAGAGTCCTATCGAGTATGGTGCGTCGTTGTGTGTGATCTAGAAACCTCGTGAATGAGGACGCTGTGACCCACTGGGGGCTATTGCGCCAAAAGAAAGAAAGAAAAAAGTCCATCTTTAACCAGTAGTTAATGAAATAAACAGTCAATTTTTAACGAGAGGGTATGAATTGTTGAATTGTAAACATTGCGTATCTCGTTGGGGTTACTTCAAGGAGAAGTTTGAGAGTTAGCGGTGCCTTAACACAATGCTGAGAGTCGGCTGTGTATGATAGACGGCGCTGAGAAAAAAACTCCGCAAATTCTTAAGATGTGGCATCTCCGTCATGTTCATATTATGTAGAAATGGATACAATCTGTCAGATATACAGCACTTGTTTTTACACATCACAGAATTCCGAAGGCATTTCTGGTTAAAGTAAGTACTTGTGTTGCAGTTATATCATTTCCTTTTTAGTTTCTGGAACTGGTGGATATACGGCTGACTGGCATCCAGAATTTTAAGATATTGCATCTCCGTTGTGTTCAGAATATACAGACATGGAGACAATCAGTCAAGTACACAACATATACTTTTACACACAACAGTTGTGATGTGTAAAAATGTAGTGTTAGTTGAAGAATAAAAGACCAACTTGATGTCATTTGCAATTTTATTTCACTTCTTATGTCTCAACATGTTTCGGACATTAATATATCCATCATCAGGAGCTTGCGACTATTCTGTTGAATTACCACATTGGTCGTATTGTTCTTGGTTCGATGTGTGTTGGAGATTCCGTGTGGTTGGGTTGGAGTGGTATCCGTGTTGCAGGCTGAAGCTTCAGCCTGCAACAGAATAGTCGCAAGCTCCTGATGACGGATATATTAATGTCCGAAACATGTTGAGACATAAGAAGTGAAATAAAATAGCAAGTGACATCAAGTTTGTCTTTTATTCTTCATCTATCATAATGATGCACGGTCCAATAAACATAAGATGTATGTTGTGTGTTCGACTGATTGTCTCCATTTCTATACTCACTTCAGGAAAACTGTGCTGTGGGATTCACATTAGACGTCACGTAATTCCCACACCTCAGTGCTCATGGTCCGCGCTGTTTTATTATTTTTTTTCAAAAACTCTTATGCTGATGTGATTGGTTCGATTAGCCTTTATGCTTTCAGAGTACCATTTTGTAATAGCGCTTCGGTTGACATCTTAATAACAGAGGTAAAGGTAAAGGTCACCCTAACATGTCATTATAGGCACAGTCGGCGGTAGAGGTATAGCTGTACTCATGTGTAAACTCGGTGCTAGATGGAGGTGCGTGGTCAGTGCCACGCCCCGTTCGCTTTTCCCCCAGGTAGGAGCCGGTGCCCATCGTACACGCGGCTGGGTGGGAACCGGGACCGGTCTGGACGGGTGTGGAAAATCTCGCCCCTACTGGGATTCGAACTCCGAACCGTCCAGCCCTAAGCGAGTCGCTGTGCCGGCTACCCTGTCCCGGCCCACACGCTCATAACAAACAATGTCGACTTCTTAATGGTGGACATGTTTAAATATTGCATGTTGTCGTGAATTGTCAGTTCAGTAACGAACGCCTCCACGGTGGACTCCGTGCAGGTTAGTCCCATATTACAGACTTATGTGCTGATGACGTACATTAGTAATCATAGGTTTGTGAACCATACTCTTGCGCGTGTGGTCCTGCTAGAGAAGAATTTTTATTGCCTTCAGTTATGTATACGCTTATGTGGACCGACCGGTTGAGGAACTCCATGGAGCAGTGTCTGTGAGAAAGTAATATTTCCTTAGCCAGTCTGCAAATTGCACATACTTTATGGAACCTTAAGTTGCATTACAGTGTTCAGAAGAGTCCGTCACTTGTCCTTTTCTAACCGGATTCGTCCACAATTTTCCATCCCGTTTCTTCGAGACATTTTAATAGCAACCGCCCATTTAGTACACTTAAGTCTCCTAGGCGGTTTCTGTACTTCAGATTTCACCACTTAATCCATGTATGTATTTCTCCTTCCCCCATGCATGCCACATGCCCAACCCACCTCATCCTTCTCCGTATGATCGAAGAATTTTTATGGACGTAACAAATAAGAATGATGTTGTTCCGCGGTACGCGAGATCATTCTTTACGGGAGCAACTTACGTTTCTTGCCTGTCGCTCAAAATTTGTAATATCAAACTTCAGAATTTTTTGTAAATTGTAGTCTTGTTTCGTCACGTATAATAATCGTGAAATGTAATGGTGCGTGTACGAATATTCCAGACAGATTGTTCGATGATGATCGGTTACAAATCCTTTTGATCATATCTAATTGACCACTCGCTAGCCGTCCATAATATACACATCAGGCAGTAACGCACAACCCCCGCTACGATCCCAAACGATTTAATATTTTCCCGAACCTAGCCCTATCGCTGATTACGCTGTTCAGCTGGGAGTAACAGGGTTTTATTTTTTGGAAGGACTGATGGTAAAAGTGAAATTAGACCGAAGCTCGTGGTTTTGTATTCGGCAGGTTTTGGGTTCAAATATCAGCCCAGAAATGGGTCTTAGAATTCTTGCGGTTTTGCCCAGTCGCTACGGGTAAATTCCTGGATACCTCAAACTGGCCATGATGGCATCCAACAATACGCTTCCCAATTCATCATCTACCAGCTGTCGTATCATTCGATTATGTGTGGTTTTCGGATGCTAAAATCGTCATTAAATAAGCCAAGAACATTTAAGTAAAATGCACTAAATGTATTGGACATAATCTCAAAGTTTTATACTCTTACCAAGTTTATAATCGTTCGTTATAAATAACATTGATACAGTAACCAATTTCATGTTTTGTTTACATGTAAAATAACCGCTGCCACCGGGTAACAACCCAATTGCAGTAAATAAATAAATAAATAAATAAACTTGAGAATCAATATGCGTGTTTAATACTTACATTTATACCTCCTTTCGCACGCGTAGCTTCAGTGGATCATTACTTTTACCAACGAATCGAAAGCTAAATACAGCTGCCAGATCCGGAGAATAGGGTGGATGATCAAGATAATGGAAGCCGAGGTAAGCCAGTTTCTTCTGGGTTGCAAGTGCCCGGTAAGCCGGAGCATTGTCGTGCAAGAACTAGACCCCTTGGTGATCTTCCCGCGGCGTTTTTCCTTCAAAATGTCCTTTAATTGCACCAGCAGAGATGAGTAATACTCCGCGTTGAAGAAGACAAGCAATGAGGAGGATGCCGTCTTGATCCCAAAAAATCGAGGCGAGAACTTTTCCAGCGGATTTTTGCATTCGGAAATTTTTGGCGCGGGGTGAGCCGCTATAACTCCACTCCATTGATTGTTGCTTTGTCTCCGGGTCATAGTGATATAACCAGGTTTCGTCCATGGTCACCAACCGCGACAGGAAATCATTAGGATCGCGCCGAAGAAATTCCAAAAATTGCTCAGACGACTGGCACCGTTGACGTTTTTGATCCGCGTTCAGGCATTTCGGGACCCACTTGGTGGAGAGCTTCCTTATGTTCAAATCTTCATGAATAATGGACCCAACCCGCTCACGTGAGATGCCCAGTTGCTCAGCTATTCATTTAGCAGAAATCTGGCGGTCTTCCAAGATTAACTCGTGAGTTTGATCAATAACCTCCGCGGTGGTCACTGTTTTGGGTCGTCTAGGACGAGGTGCATCACAGGTGGAAAAATTACCACGTTTAAACTGGGCCACCAAGTTTTTGACGGTGGCGTACGATGGTGCATGTTCTCCTAATATTTCTTTCAGAATGACGTGGATTTCCTTCGGCGTCTTGCATTGCAGAAAAAAAAAATTGATGACAGCTCGCTTCTCCGTGTTGTTGAAATCGCGCGCGTCGCCTGACAAGCTTCCTTTCAGCCTCTGTAACAAGAAAAGACTTGCAATTCGGCACATGAACAGACCCCTCTTTCCAACGACACTATCGATTCCGGGAAGTAGGTCGGACTAGGGACTTATCAGCACCCTCTCGTATCTCAGAGATGCGCTTTTACGGATTCAAACGTTCGATCCGCCATGATCACATGGGCCGACACTTCTGTGTTAAATACGGCAGGGACCGTGTCACTTCGTGGAACTACGTCGCAGCCATCCCCTAATCCTCTGACAGCAATAGCAGCAACGCTGAATGCTTACAGTGTTTGCAGTGATTATTTTCCAAGAATAAACAGCAATATATTTACCGTAATTTAAGAAAAAGACAGTTATCAACAAATGAACTTTGTCCTTTTTGTATGTGCGACAGAGAGTGTAAACAGCGTCTTTCTGAAGTCGCCTATTTGCCCTAGAATAAGATAGAACCATTTTTGTAGTGCTACATGCCTGTTCTTAACTTCACCAGACTACTCAGTCTTGTTTCCCTTTTTTATTCAGTAGATTTCTTATTGAAGGGTGTGAAGTAGGACTGACAGACGAACTATGCTGCTGAATCGAAGCTGCCTTCTGTGAAAGGATTCGCAGTAGCGTTTCACGTACTGTATATTAAAGGTATAATTGAGTGCAGTCATCCCGCTAACGTGTAGTCAACTGATTTTCTGAAAGTCAGACAAATGCTTATAAATACTATGGAAAACTTACATATATACTTGGGATATATATCGATTCTCTTGAGAACACAGCAAAGGGGTGGATATCGTACCATTTTTATTGGATAATTTAGATCCTGAAGCGTTTTTAGGGGGACCGAAATTTCATTGAGTAGTGAAATTAAACAATAATTACAAGAAATTTCGACAAAAATACCCAAATAATATCCCAGCTGCCACGTGTAATGTATTGAACTTGTGTTCCACGATGCAGACCAATAGTACATACATATGAGCCCCTTCTGAACCGTTTCTGAGCCAGAAGACTACACGGTCAAGTTATATGAAAGTTAAAGTTTCTTTGCTTATATTTACCTAGAGTGTAGTGTTGGTTGAAGTGTGGAGATGAATTTGTTATTTTTATCGTAATTTGCGTATTTTACGAAGTTTATAAGAGGAAGTAAAGTCAGGAAAACTGGAGTAAACGTAGGTCGTGCCCGCAACCTTTGTTAATATAAGGATTTTAAAGCCTTTTCTTCCAGACGCAGGCCAATCAGAATGGAGAAAGGTGGAGTTTATAGGGTTCTGACCGCGCTGTTCCTTAAGTGGAGGACTTCGTGACCTTGCCTCTGCGTAAATGAATGTATTATTGAAATTTGGCATTCAGAGGACCGTGCATCGTGATATATTCTTATAATGAAAGCCAACGAGATGCACTATTTCTGAACTTTATTTTGGTAAAGAACTCCACATGTTTCGGACAGATTTACTGTCCATCATCACATCAATTGGTATTTGTCATACTACGACTGTCTGCTAGCAGACAGTCAACACAACTAGCAAATCTGTCCAAAACATGTAGAGTTCTTTACCAAAATGAAGTTGAGGAAGAGTGCATCTTGTTGGCTTTTATTATAAGAAAGTATTATTGGAAGATGTCTAAATTATTTACAAATTAAATTTTACCTTTCTTCTTGGTGAAAACCAAGCAAAGTCAAGAAGCATGGAGTATATTGGAGTCTGGCTAATTGTTGTCTGAAAGGCTGTGACCTTTCTTCTGGATAAGAAGTCAAGAGTCAGAAAATGTCTAACCAGAAGGCAGTTACTTACAGAACATCTTATGCCTCCCTTAAAATTACTCTCCGACTGTAAGGAGTGGCTAATTGGTAATATGTTACATAGGAATTCGTACAATTTGCATATAATTACACTTCTGCGAAAATGTACGTTATGGAATAAACCGAAAGGCTCGGTTGACCTTGAAGTGATCACTTGGCTATCTCGAAGACGCACTGTACGTCTGTACTGTGGACGGTGTCTCGTCAGTCTGTTTGCTGTGATGAATTTATGGCACGTAATTGGGCACCGTTAAGATAATACTAAGCCATCATTACTGTAGTGCTATTAGTTCGTACTTCTGCACGTAGGGTTGGTGCCAGTGACCTCGTAAATGCTTTTTCCAGGCACGTATTTCGAATTGACATAATAGGACTGTAATTATCAGCCTTTATAAACCCAACGTTTAATGCATCACTTCTCATACACCAAGTTGCGCTGTTTAACTAATAATCCGACGCGTTTCGGCTTTCGTCAGCGCCATCCTCAGAGAGTCTAGTCTCAACTATTGAAATTTCCGACACGTCGGATGGCTGGAGACACTTGTCCAACCACATATCACAGATCTGCAATCTTCACACCGATGCACAATTTCTAAAACTTCATAAAGGTCTCTTCGACGGTTAATAGTTAAAATTTCTTTGCCATATACATCACCTGACCTTTAGGTATTATTAGTACACCACAATATAAATTGCTCCGGTTTCTCATTTGTTTCTTACGAAGATTAAAACATCCTCAGAAATGTGAAGTGTGGTACACTAATAATAACAAGACTCTCTGAGGATGGCGCTGACGAACGCCGAAACTCGTCGGATTATTAATTAAACAGTGTAACTTGGTATATGAGAAGTGGCGCATTAAACGTTGGTTTGATATAGACTGATAATTGTGAACACAATGCACGGTAGGTACAACATTAAAATAAGGGCTGTATCGACTGCCATCACTGAATATTATAAAATTTGTTTTGGAAATCCGGACTTCACGTGATTGGAAGTTGTATAACGCATTCAAACCTTAAAACATTACTAATTAATTACTTTCTTGTCGGGAACAAACTAGTCTTAGATGTTACTTTCATATCACAGTGGGTTTCCAGAGTTAAGTCGCGTTAGGAGAAGTCCTGAGTTTCATGTCGACGGCAGAGAGTAATTAAGCCAACTTTGTTGCGCCGTAACAAGTAAACATGACAAGCGCGTGTTCCCAGCTACATGCTTACCCGCTTTGTACCTAGCGCGAAATTAGCAATTACCAAATGCCGGAAGGAAGTGAATATAGCTTCCAATGAAGTATACGCCAGGCAGCGTATTCAGAAACCTTTAAATTGAAGTTTGAAATGGCATGCTTTTCATGGATCTTCTGAAATAGCAGCAGGTAGTAAGTAGACTCACCAGTCGTCGGAATCTGACTTCACAGTGTGTGTCGGCAGTTGCGCTTCCTGTCCTGGACGTCCCATGGTTCTGACTGCCCTCCGGTTTGCTTCGTGAATAATTTGTTGCTGAAGACTGTTCTGCAGTATCTCCATGTAACAATGAAAGCAACATTGAAAATTCCCGTCTTCTGGGATAATACGCCTCTATGGTTACCAACGTTTCCGAGAAGCGTGCTACCTGCGTCTTCAGGGTAGTCTTATCCCTGGAATATGATGAGGACTTGCTGCAGTGCACTGTGACGTCAGGGTTACACCGTTTGGGAGTCGTACAGCGTATCATTTGCTGCTGTTGCTGAAAATTCAGTGAATGTAGTTCAGGACTTCCCTGAAGACTGAGGCAACACACTTGTCCAATACGCTGGCACTTGTAAGCCCCACGGCACAGCGTCTTACTCCGGAAGACGGGAATCTTCATCAGTACCTCTGTGAGCATTTCGGCTGTCTAAAATGACGTTGGTTTCTTGTGACTGGTGGATAAATAATGTGCCTGGACTTTGATTCTGCGCATTGATCATTACATCATTACACAACTTTGTAAGCCAAGCTCAGAGATTTTAAGGACTTCATACATGTAGTGAATTTGTTTTGAATTTCAACTCGTATAAGTGTGTATCCCCCTCCCAAGAAAGGAGAGGTTAAATTGCAATGAGATTACATGTAGTAGTATCAAAACCTGTGTCTGGAATATGGAACTTAGTTGGGTTTTAAGGAAACAAGATAAAAGTAGAATAGAAGCAGCGCAGATGCGCTTTCTTAGAAAATTAATGGGCGTCTGCCGGATGGATCACATTAGAAGTGAGAAAATAAGGGAGCAGCTAGGGACAGCATTGCGATGGAAGAGACACGTATTTAGCAGATGGAGCGGAGAGCTCATGTGGACCATTGTAGCACCTCCACCAAGGAAAGTGTTGGACTGTAAGCCAACAAACAGGCCGTCGTCCGTTGCGAAGACCTAGAAAAGACTGGAGAAAGCAGTTTCGAGCTGCTGGTTGATGTGCCCTACCATGTCGACGAAAAGGAAGAGAAGGAAGAGGAATAAGAACAAGAAAAATAAGCACTTTTCCAAAGACTGTGGCTTGCCTTGTTGAATTCTTTGGTGTGTTAAACAACGTGACACAAGCGGTACGGTTTATATCGCGTCAAGTGACGTTTTAAATAACGATAGGGAACGGTGTAGAAGTAAGTGGTCTGTCTTGGTATTTACCTTAGCGTTTACCGCAAATGACTGTGAGGATAGCTGTCTTCGGAACAGGACCGAAATCGGAACCTTCTAAGTGCGGAACGGGAAAGCCAGCAACATTATAAACATTGAAGTCAAACTTAGAATATGTTGTATTGCTGTTAGGGATTCCCGTTATAATGACGTTTCATACATTAAATGAAACGTTAATTAAAACATAAACAGTTCTGTTGTTTGATCGAACTGTAATTTTTTGTTCGTTATATTATTATTATTATTATTATTCTTATTATTTGCTGATGGGTTGACTGGACGAGCAAGGCACGTCTGTCTTCTCGTGCAGATTGTGTGGTTGGTGCTATTTTCAGGACGATATGGGAAGTTTTAAATGTACTCGTATTTCTTTGTCTTTAGGGATACAGTAAGCGGTCTGCCATATGCTAACGTGAATCTGGACTTACTGTAGTGATGCACGACATGTCAGAGGTGGCCAGTACTCTGAGGTACTTGCTTCGGTCGACGGATAGATTTGAAGTTCATTTGTCATTATGAGAGGGTAATGAAAATCACAGGATTAGCAGTAGGTACGGAAACGTATTTGGAAGGAACATTTTAAATGCACCGCGATAGCTTTTGTCATTGGTATTCAAATTTTGTTCCACGGAATCCTGCCGCTTTCTACTTTCAGAGGTTCAAAAAGCACGTTCCTTTTCATATGACGTCAGTACATATACGCTGCTGATCATTATCCGAATCTCTTTTTTCCTTCCCATTTTTGTGCATAATTGGCGCTGGGTTCATTATCGCTGCCAACAATAATAAAATTTTATTTTAATGTATGCACCGTGCATCTTGTACAATTTGGTCTGGATAATAAAATGAATTTTGTTTTTCATAAATATGCGTAGACTGTTTCATCCATTAAATAGATTTTAACATGTTGTATTTCATTTTTCGCCAACAAAAATACACTTAGTTTACAGGGGTTCCGCTGAAAATTCTGATTTAGTCGTAACGGTTCCACACACGTGAAGACTTCGAAGACCACCATCTTAGGCACTGTAGGGACTAAGCTACGGGCTCGGCGACTGAGGTATGTTTCGATTTAGGGCAGAGGCAAGAGATCTTATCCTCCCCAGAGCGTTTCGACTGGTTTCGGGCTCAAACGAACCCACATATTCACTGGCTACTGACAGCTGTTTACCCAAGAGACAAGCGGTCGGGACGTGAAGGTGACCACTTGACTCGTATCTAGTACCGAATTTTAAGTATTTGTGAGGCTACAATCCATGTGCCATTATGTCTTAGTGCTGAGCACTGGGGCAGGTTTACTACTACCCGTACATTCGTTTGAAATGTGGATTAAATAAGTATATCCGTGACATACCCAAGAAGCTGTAGTTCCAGTTAGGTTAACGTCACGTGATTGTGTAACAAGTACATCTGTGGCGCACCAAAGATGATAGTAGCTCCGACTTGATTTGTAAGGAGTACTTCCGTGGCGTACCCAAGAAGATGTAAGTCCTGCCACCGGGCTAATGCTACCCGAATGTAATAAGCACGTCGTCTGTCACTACACACGTCCGCGATTTAATAGAACGCGTAGAATCGATTGGCCTATCGTTTAAATGTCTGGGCGATGAAAGTAAAGATATTTTATACGTTGTGACGTCTGTCAGCTAGCTGTCTACACAAGACGTAAATAAGTCTTATCCTTTGCTTTGCAAATTACTTAGGGGACAGGTAAACAAGACAAACATTTGCACTAACATTGAGGCACGTTAGCGTGACTATTGTTGCCGTGGAAAAGCAGTAAGTATTAAGTGCATTGAGCCTTAGTTATCCAGCATGCAATGAGCATGCGCAGTAGTGTATTGCTATCTGTGGCCTGTTTGGCTGTGCCGTATTTTCCACATTATCCCATAAACGGCATGATTTTCAGAAATAAGTTACTGACATAAAATCTGAAACATTTCTTATTCTTAGAAAAATTGAGTGAGATATGATACAAAATATATGTTGGTCTTCATTTAAAATATCTGTTATTCGTGTCAAATTATAATGAAAGATTTCGAAAAATATACAAGGTGTCATAAAAATCCGCACAGTGGGAGCCCAGTTGTTCCATGCGGGCGGACGGGCAGACAGACATGACGAAGCTGATAATCGCTTTTCGAAATTTTGCGAACGCGCCTAAAAAGTTAAGGTGTCCTTGCGCGCACCTTGAAGGCATGTGGGGAATTGAGGTGTAGCTCACGCATTATTAAAGTTATTCTTACGAAAATCTCATTTTTAATTGGTTGCTATCATGTCTTATATGGTCTCTTTTTAAAGCCTCATGAAATTTTCTTCATACTCCATTTGATGTAGGTATAGTTTGATACCAAACAGTCAAAATGAAGTAATTTAACCTTTTAATGCCGAGTGGTAACGTTGTGTCCTGCATACTGTTACCTTACGAAAATCTGCTTTTTGCCACACATTTTGTGTGTATTATGATTGTCACAAAAATGCGAATTATTTGCGTGGACAGCACTAACTGGTTTGTTTTATAGTTGGCATTGTGCTGTCTTTTATTGAATCTTAGTATCTTAACAGGAAACTACTATTGACATTGATGTTAAAATGCCATTGTGTATTTATAAGAATTATTATTATTATTGTTTCTTTCAGCGAGTTCCACCGCTTCGGATAGATGATTTGATTGAAGACTTGAAGGATGGAACCAAACTACTTGCCTTGCTTGAAGTCTTGTCAGGTGAAAAATTGGTGAGTCCATAAATAAAACAGCCAGGAGGTTGACGTATTTGTTCTTCAAGGATGTTACATGATTTAGGCTGGTTGCTGACAGTTCGGGACACCTCATTTGCCTATCATCAAGGGTTAAGCAGTCCAAGATGCAGCGTTGTTCTTGGACTACTTTTCCCTTGGAAATGGGGGCCGATAGGTTGTCCAAACATGTTGGTTGCCATCTACCATCTTAATGCCACATGATGGCCCAGCAGACTGAACCGCCACTGCCACTGCCACAATCATTACTATTATTATTATTTTTATTAAAACATTTTCCAGTCTGTGGGAATCTTACCTTCACACTGTGTATCATTAAACAGTTACTGGTTCTGTTACTATTAAGAATGCATCCTGAAACTCAGTCTTTTAAGTTTGTTATATATGTGGCGATTATTTACATACTGGTAAGTCAGTCAAATATGTTAATGGCAGTTGTCTTTGTTTCTTGATTGAGTCTTGAACTGATTATAGGAATAGTGATGCTGATGAAGGATTTGCTCCCTGGTTGTAGAAGAAATGGCCTTAGTTGTGAGTGATGATTGTGGTGATAGAATTGAACCATGACCATTCGCCATGTACCCCTTAGTGGTGAATAGTGATAGTCATGATGGATTTGAACCACAATAATAGGACACACATAGCTTGTTACCTTACTTTACAGTTTCTGATATTTAATAAGTAAGTGCTCTGATCACATTTTGTCTGTAGATCTTCATTCATATCATGCTATTTATTTCAGCCGGTGGAGAGAGGACGCAATGTAAAGAGACCACACTTTCTTAGCAATGCCAACACCGCACTTCAGTTCCTACAGAGCAAAAAGGTAAGTCTCTCATTTATCAGTACACGAGAAGTGGTCTTATTTCTTATAACCATATATGTAGCATATATATAAAATTCTTTCAGCTCATATTCCAGACTTTTCCAACTCTGGTGTGGAAGCTGAGCAATTATAGTCTAGCTTTCAATAGTGCAAAGTGATTCATGTTCACTTCTTTGTTATTACTTTGCAGCTGTTCATGCATACAGCAGTAACTGTGCAGCATTGTAGTGGCAAATAGAAAATATTTGAATGGGACCCTGTATTAAAAGATTGTCATTATAAAAAAAATATTGGTTTTTTCATTAAGTACAATATATTTCAACAAAAATTCAGACAAAGAAAAGGTTGTTTTGGTATCTTTTGCTTTTGCTCACTGAAAATATGTAGTGCCTGTATTTATAAGTACTGTTCTGGGGGCACTGAAGTACATTGATCTGTAATGTAACAACAAACTGAGAAAATGTTAGATATAGGAAGTGTGTGTGTGTGTGTAAAGAAATATAACCTGAAACTTTTAATGTGAGTATTCCCCTCTAAGATAAAGAATCTGAAGCTGAAATTCACTAATTGGACTGTACCAATGCACATAAATTTTATAGCATTGATACTGGATAAGCGAGGAAATTGTGTGCACATGTTGTGTTAGTAATGAAAACCAAGCACTGCAATTTACTATTTCAGTTTGTTTCCTGAGAAGAAGGCTGATGATAACCATGTTTAAAAATATAAACTTCTGAGGCAACTGATAAACCCTAAATGCGTGCAGTGCAAGACTTATTATTATGCAGAAATTGACAGTACAATACAAAATGTCTCTAGCATTAATAATTTAGCTCTCTCTGATATGCAGTAACTACGGTAATCACAGTAACCACTAGTCACATGCATTGTTACTCCCACCTCACAAGTTTGTACATTAAATATGTTTATCTGCTGATTGTAGGAAATTAACACTAATGACATCAGGTGGCATTCAGTGACTTTATTTGTACCAAACTGCATTAAAATGGATCCATTATTTCAAAAGTGGAAAGGGATACACACATTCTCAGACAGAATGGTGATGGCATCAGCGTATGTTTCAAAGAAGCAGAGTTTTCTGGTAATTAAAAATTGGCTCATGAACTCTTGGAACTGTTCCAGATTAAACTTGTTAACATCAACTCATCTGATCTGGTGGATGGTAGACCTCCAGTTGTTTTGGGTCTCATTTGGACGATTATCCTGTACTTCCAGGTATGAACTGCAAAATGAAAGTGTTTTAGAATATGCATGGGTTTGCTCATAACTGTAGTATGTTCACTCAATTAAGTGTTAAATATAGTGGAAAGGAATGATGCAACATTTTTCATTTATTATGTGATTGGACAATGAGTGAAGTAACTCGGAATATAAATTATCCCCCTGTTAGAGCACTATTGACTAATTAACTCCATGGAGCAGAGTTCTTCCCTAATAGGTCCTCAGCTAGTTAGGAAATTTCCTGCATTGTATGGAACCTCAGGGTTCATTCCCACATTCACAAGACCTCATAACTTGTCCTGTTGTGAGCCATATCTTCTTGAAGATCCATTTTAATATTATCGTCCTATATATGTATAAATCTTCCAAGTTGTCTCTTTGCCTCAGATCTCCCCACCAAAAGCCTGTTTGCATCTTTCCTGTCTCCTATATGTGCTACATGCTCTACCCATCTCATTTGTCGCAGTTTGATTACCAGAATAAGATTTGGTTAGGAGTACAGAGCATACAGCTTCTCTTTATATAGTCTTCTCCACTCCCCTGTTACTTCATCCTTCTTAGGCTCAGATATCCTTCTCATTACGGTATTGTTGAACATCCTCGGCCTGTGTTCCTCTCTCAGTGTGAAATACATTAATGAAGGTATCCCTTGTTTTATGCTTTTTTTTTATCCCTCTCTCCTTAGTGCCCCTTGCCAGTTTGCAAAAATTCCTAATTAGCATCCACTCATTTATGGTTTAATGCTGTTTGCTAGCTGTACACTAGAGTGTTGCTGAGAGTATATGAAACTCATGGCACAGAACAAGGCTGGAAGGTAGTGCACTCACTGTAACTGCCTGTTAGTGCTTTTGTGATGCATTTATTTTCCTTTATTTAAAACTTTTCTTAGTAAATGAATAGGTAACAAATCTACATCCCTTCGTGCAATCACAACAAAACAGCAAAATGCAGTCTGTATTGAAGAGAAATTATACATTGTAAATTGGCTTTAAAAAAGTGGATGCATTGGTAATACCTGTACATACAAGTCATGATAATGGCGAGAAAATTAAAGAAAGTGCAAAGGCAAGACCTCACTCTCTTGTAACTGGGAACACAGCTTCCATCACACTGTGCCTCCTCATCACCTGAACCACCTGAACCCCTCCACTTCCCTCATCTCTAACACAGTAACACAGCTACCACAAGCACTGGCAGCTTCCTGAAGGCATCTCCTTCAGCATTTAATGTAAGTACAGGCAAGTTGGTTATACGTCCTTTCCAATTGGCATAGATAAAAATGAATATTAATTATTTCCATATTAATCTCAGTAACACAATAATAATAATAATAATAATAATATGGTGGTATTTGTGTGTATGTACTGTACATGACGAGGCTGTCATTGGCATGTTTGCTCCTCACCCATACCTATTCCAGTATTTCTAATGTGGATATCATGTTTGATTTATGCCCCCTGTCACAGAAACACAACTGGGGCATAAGACGAGGGCTTCCTGTACACCATTTTGATAAACCGTGTGATCATGATGTAAGAATGTTGTGAACTTTCTCTAAAAATATCCAAGTTACTATTTAACTAGCTGTAGATTGCACAAGAGTATAAATATGCTTATTACTAATTAACGTTCCATATATAAAACATTTTATTTTTCCAACACAAGCTACGGTACAAGGAATTTAAGGGGGTGAGTTTTTTTTGTTGTTGTTGTGACTTGTATGTGTTGTCTTACAATGGTGGAATGTGTGTCATAAAACAGTCATATGTTTTTGACACATCTATGCAACACCCAAAAACTGGATGACCTGAAATGTACAAATGTGTACTGTATAACTTTATGTTAAGTAATGTGGAGTTTCACATACAGTATATTTAAATGTTTCATTTGATTCTCAGAACAAACACCAACTCTTTTCTTGAATATTATTAAACAACTGAATTTTATTATGTATACAGGATGTGTTTTCTGTGTGGTAAGAATGGACTTTAAAATATCTTTTAGATGAGCTTCTGTCTGTAAAGGTTTGAACAGCTGGGTGTTATTGGAAGACAGAAAGACAGAAGTAGTAATAGAATAAATAAAATACAGGGCTAGAAAATTTTACCAAAGGGGTCCCACTGTCTAAAAGTCATACCGTTAGAACTTCTTGAACTCTGGCCTCACAGGTTCCACTTCTGGTTGGCACATTGATGTGTGTCCGGGGTTTCTGTGTTCTTCTGTGTGTGAATAGAGGCTTGCAGTATCAAGCACCATGCACGAGGTTCCACCGAATGCATGAATGACTGCTTTAAAATTTGCATGCATGTACACACACACACACACACACATACACACACACACACACACATGCGCACATGCACACTCTCTGTCTCTCTCTCTGTTCATAATTTACAGAATTTAAAGTTTGAAATTTCAGACTTACCTAATTTTAAAAAGTTACAAAGAAATTGAAATATTAATGCTTTGAAATGCACGCTATGAGGTGGCAGAAGAATACTGCTGGTTGATAATGCATGTGGCAGGTCTGTCATGCTACAGCTGATCAGGTTCTGGTGTGCTGGACTTTTGATTTTAACTGTTGGTTTTTTTTATCTTGCTACCACTTTCCTGTTTTTGTCAAAACACACATTTACCTTCCATATGTGAAATTATGATGATTTAGTATTACATCACAATATTCCAGGTTTTAAATGGACTCTTACACCAGAAAAGTGTGCTTTGACAGACATAAGATATCAGTACTTCAGCAATATCTCTTATTTCTGTGTCACAGATATACAATGCATTTTGTCATATGTACATTTTTAATCCTCTGTTTAATTGGTGCAAATCCCTATGTTATAGAATTATTTCAACTACAAGAACAGATACTCCCTCTTCCAGCCGTTGAACTGAATAACTCTGAATAACTTCCTCTCTTAAGACATTGTCCTGAATTGTGTCCTCCAGTCAGACATTAGAGATTAAGAATCAACAGTTCCCATCTCCAGCTACTGTTCCAACAGAATATCCTTCAATTTACCCATCCACTAGTATTCATTTTCACTAATGCTGCAAGCACAGGAAATTTGTGTTTGGTAACGCTGGAGACGGTAGTGCTTACCAAAGTAATGCCTGAAGCAAGTTATGTGTCACACTGCTGGCTTTTGTGTTCATGACTGTAAGAATAACTGGCTACATGAGAGCAGAATAATAACAGAATTTCAGCTCATAGGAGTTTTGCCCGTGCTCCTGAACATAATTGTTGCTTGGTGGTGGTTTTTTTTTTGTATGCTTTGGTTTTTGACAATAAAACATATCGACCATTTCACAGGCAATATTTCATTGCTTTTGTGTTTGTGGCTGTAATTAAAGATGGGTTGGAGAGGGATGTTTTAAATTGATATTTTTTGTCCAGTGAGGTTTGATTTTCCAGAATAATTTTGACTTCAGACTGGATCCTTGACATGCTACATGTCAAAGCAATTTAAACTACACTTCCTAGTTTTCAGCTCTTTTATGCTTATGACTCTATCTGCTGTTGGAATCAGAATTAATTTGAAGCATGCATTTCTAATTAACTATTTATGTATTATTTAAGTATACTTACAAATACTCATGTGTTTGCATGCATTCACATGTGTGTGGTTTTATGGCTTGGTGCTTGGTCAGGTACAAGGACAGTTTTATATATAATGTCATTATTTTATGTGACCTGTATCATTGTGACTTTCTGCTGCTTTTCCAGTTTGCTTTGAGTAGTGGTCAGCACCTTATGTGTAGTGTATTGCAGGTAATGCTGGGTTTGAACTCATCATATGTACAGAATTATAAGCTATAGTACATTTCTTTGGGTCCCAAACTCCTACATAGAGAACTTCCACCTAAGAGATTCCATAAAAGTGGGTCCTCTAAATTTTAATTATGAATGTGTGTCTCCGAGAATGCAGGAATTTTTAGATGTGGAAGCATATTGGTTCCTGTTATGAAGGTCAGAAGAGTAAACAAATGAAGCTCTGATATTAACAGCATTTTTATGTACTGAAATAGATTGAAGAAAACACACGAGCGCTTGAATCCTTGGGTCACACATTTGGTGGGAGTGCCAGCAGTTTGGAGAGCCTGGGGGCACGCTCATCGGAAGGATTAGCTGCTGAGGGAAAGAAGAAAGAGCCAGTTGAAAGGAGGAGGCAGGGCGCTAGGAGAGCAATGTTGCAGTGGGTCACAAATACACTCCCCAAGTAAGATATTCTGGACAATGAATGTCATATAACTGTTGGTTGGAAGTGGTTTTATTTAGCTATAAATTGGACATGAATTACACGTGATGGAGCTTATTTATTTTTAAAATTGAAATATACTGTTTGATTTAAAGATGAAAGAACAAGGTGTAAAGAGATTACTAAAGATCAAATTCTTCTGGGATGTACTCTGTGTGAGCTAGTAAATAGTTGCTGAGATGTTGGAGGGGCATGCCATCTTCAACTTCAGGGCCTGGCAATTAAGTCTGCTAGGTACATCATGCTCTTTTGTAACATGGCATGTACTTAACCATTTGTCACAACGTAACATCTTGGATGAGTATGTTTGCTGTGAGTACCTCAAATTCCACATGACATTCCAAATTTACATATGATTCCATGGAATCTTCAAAACTCTTGTGCAGTATGAAAGCCAATAATTTTTTTAAATCAAATTGTGTACTATAAGGGCTTCATCAGTAAAGGACAAGATTGCAAGCTGAATGCAGCAGGGTGGGTGAGATTGTTTGTCCATTTCAGTTATCTAATTTTGTGTGTGTTTTGTCCAGGTTTTTGCATGATCACTTTAGGTTCAGTGATGGATTATTTTAAAATATGGCAGGGTGTGCTCTGATGAAGGCAGAAAATACTGAGTAAATGGGTAGGAAGGCAGGAAATGAAGCAACTGGCCTGCTAAATTGGTGTACCTGTTGTAGCTTCAGTATCTTGGAGTTTATGGAAGCTGTTAAAATAATTTCCTATTGTCTTCTGAAGACTTCCTTCTCTGTCTTTGGAGCACTTCCGGTAACTTCCCGTTTAAACAGGCACCATGTGTATAGTACAAAAGAAAATTCAATTTTCCATTTATAGTTTTATATTATACATATTCCTTGCATTAGACTTATTTATTATGTATGATTCCAGCTAATTGAACTTTTGTGACAAATGTAATATATATTGCACTGTGTTATAGTTTATATTCCCTTGCACTTCAGCTTAAACAAGCAGAAATATGTAGGGGGTTGTAAATTACAAAATATTACAATGTACGAGGGAAAGTCAATAAGTAAGTTACAAATTGTGATTGAAGAGTAATGAATGGGGTTTGTGACACACAAACAACATTTATTTTTCAATGTAATCTCCATACAAATTTAAACACTTGTCTAACCGTTTCACATGTCCCTGGAAACCTGCAGCATAAAATTCCTGTGGTTGCTGCCAGAACCATGCGCTCACTGCTCTTTGAACTGCATCATCGTCAGGAAAGTGTTCCCCTGAAAGACGTTGTTTTAGAGGGCCAAACAGGTGGAAATCACTCATGGTGAGGTCCGGCCTGTAAGGTGGATGTTGGAGGACTTCCCACTTGAATGACCTTGGTGTTACTGTGGTCTGATTGGCACTATGAGGACGGGCATTGTCATGCAGCAGCATCATCCCTTTAGTGAAGAGGCCTGGTTGCTTCCGGCAAATGGCGCCACGAAGTTTCTTCAGGATCATGCAGTACGAGGCAGACGTAACAGTGTGGTCATGTTGCTGGAATTCGATGAGCAGTACGCCTTGGCAATCCCGGAACACCGTCAACATGATTTTCCCAGCCGATGGTGTCAACTTAAAC
>Ga0123352_10003212_pt1 | contig 23478 bp, 9 predicted proteins | sample TergutLab28metaG_FD_89700 | JGI IMG/M metagenome (GOLD analysis project Ga0123352, IMG submission 89700) | Labiotermes labralis P1 segment gut microbial communities from Petit-Saut dam, French Guiana - Lab288 P1 | ecosystem: Host-associated > Arthropoda: Insects > Digestive system > Gut ...
CTTTGTTTGTCGCCACATGTCCTATGTTTATTGTCACATGTCCTATGTTTATTGTCACATGTCCTCTGTTTATTGCCACATGTCCTATGTTTATTGTCACATGTCCTTTGTTTGTCGCCACATGTCCTCTGTTTATTGCCACATGTCTTAAATCCTACAAGCTGATTGCTTTAGAGCAAACATAACGCTCCGTACAATTCGCCATGACTACTGCCTGCACTTTACAAAACACCAAGTTATGGTTATAAAGCAAATTTTTCAAACCTTATCACGTGTCTGAATTAATTTACTAAAATGAACAGTCCAGTTGCATTTCTCAATATTGGGGCAGTCTCCAAATGCAAGACCTAAAATCTTAACATGTTTGACTGGATTCGTCCAATGCCTGTTCAGCGTACCAACAGCTACACTCCACATAAGGGGATCAGCTCTTCAGCTTAAAACCACAGCTTACGTCATATCATGATCACACGAAAAGGGTCAACCTAGACGAAACTTGCTGCAGAAACCAAGACAGATCATATCGACTGAAGAACCCCCAAATAATTTCATACCATTTATTTATAACCGTGATATCATAGAAACTGCTTCAAAGTTATATAAAGGAAAATATTTTTAGGAAAGACGTAGATTTCCTAGGCATTTTCTTGTGAAGTTGTAACCTTCCAGTAGCTAAGAAATAATGAGATAATACTCTGTTTTTAAGTTCATAATATCCCGTGACCAAAGCTGATATAGTTACAAGCTATTAAACAAAATACAACGGGTTGTGTAGTTAGGGACAACGCGTATAACTACATGACCACAAGCAGCTCTGAAAATAAACGACAGGAAACTGTTTCAAACAAGAAGGACGTTAATTATGTAGAAACGTCACATATCTTCATACAGCTCCCATACTCTCACTAATGCATGCACACATGTCCTCGGCACCTGCTGCCCAAGCACAAACCGTACACCCATTACAACTCCCATCATAGCTTAAAGTACTGCTCCTTTTACCTAGATCTCCCGAATAAGAGCCTTTATGTACGGACTATTTCCATCAGGGAAAGTAATCAACAAAATTCAAAGCCCCTGTATGTGTTGGTCACGCATTGTAGACCAGCGCTCTACAGCCTGGAGCCCATGATTTAATCCGACTTTGACGTGAGGTTCATCAGCACGAAAAAAGGTCTAAAGGTGCGAAAATATAAGTTTATGTGATCACAGAATAGTAATTAAACATTTAACAGCCGAGCATCTGGCTCAAGAGGTGATGCTTATGGCTTGTTTTCGGAAGGTTCCAGGTTCGAATCTCGGCCGAGGCACAGAATACAAAGGTAAAGCAATTCCTGTACTCGCTTTGGGGTCCCAAGAGGTCGAGGCTCGTAATTTCAAGACAGTTGGCACATGAAGAGTATGGTTGTCAGTTCTACGCACTGGCCGCCTTTATCCCCCCGAAGATACTCCTAGTACTGATTTCTGTTAGAGGGTGAGTCTACCCCAAGGGCCATAGTGAGGCCGGAAGAATTATGTCAATGAGAAATTCAAACGACACTATCTGAAATCGGCTCCGCGACCTTCCGGGTTGTAGCGCAGTGCCTCAACCAACTACGTTATCGCGGAGACACACAGAGTATCTTGAATATTTTCGTGGCTTTCCTCTGAGCCCTAAAGAAAATGTTGGAACAATATGTTCAATCGGGCAACGACTCATTCTTTTCAATTCTTTCAGCGGTTAGTCACTACTGATGAGTGACATCCCGTGGTGTTTCGACTGAGATATCCTGGAAAAACAAAACATATCTGTTCTTGCTTTAATTGTTCTTAACTTAATTTGTCCTTCAAAATCGTACTAACATTCGGCACTATAGCGTTGTTATACTTACTTACTCCATGGTGCAGAGTCCTTCTTGAGAAGCTAACTGGTTTGCATCTAGTCAAGAAATTCCCCGCATTTCACGGAACCCGAAGGTTCATTACCGCACTCACAAGCGTACGCCACCTATCTATATCCTGGGCCCGCCCAATCCAGTCCATATACCCACATCCCACCTCCTGGAGATCCATCCTAATATTATCCACCCATCTACGCCTAGGTCACCCCAGTGGTCTCTTTCCCTCCGGCTTCCCAACCAGCGTTGTTATACTACAAATAAAAATCAAAGACATGCACACTATTCTTACTGCCGTGCTGTGAGATACGAAGAAGATGTCCTAATGAAATATGCGAAGCACGCACAGAAATCTAACGAGATTCATACTGTGAAATTTATGAGATCGACGCACTAAATTTTTCAGATATTCAGAAGTCACAAAGAAACGTTGCAATGATTGTGGGACTCAGTTAGTTACGTGACTGTTTACGACCTGTGTGTCGCCATTACATTCCTGGCAAACACCGCGATATTTTATCATCGCAGATGGTCCTCTCTCGAAGACTCCCACTGCCTTAATCGATAGCAACTTTCCTCGGGAACGGAGAGGCCGGAACATGAAGCCCAATACCCTTCTCCTTCTGCACATAGTCCTGAGATTAAGATCTATGCATCATACTTTCAAACACCCATCAGTTCTTAGTCACGTGCACTTAAGCACAGGAAACAGTCTAACGGTAGGCAACATTTAATGTTATAAGAGCGGTGAAGTTTTAAATTGTGGATATATGGGTGATGACAGTGTAGTTTGAAATGTGGTTGACTTACTTACTTCATGGTGCAGAGTCCTTCTTGAGCAGCTAACTGGTTTTCAACTAGTCAAGAAATTCCCCGCATTTCACGGAACCCGAAGGTTCATTACCGCACTCACAAGCGTCCGGCACCTGTCTCTATCCTGGGCCAGCCCAATCCAGTCAACATACCCACATCCCACCTCCTGCAGTTCCTTCCTAATATTATCCACCCATCTACGTCTAGGTCTCCCCAGTGGTCTCCTTCCCTCCGGTTTCCCCAGCAAGATCCTATACAACCCCCTCTCCTCATCCATACGCGCCACATGCCCAGCCCATCTCATTATTCTCGATTTTATCACCCGCACAATGTTGGGTGAGGAGTATAAATCATTTAGCTCCTCGTTATGCAATCTCCTCCATTCTCCCGTTACCTCGTCCAAATGTGGTGGTTGACTACATATCGAAAAAGCCTACAGCCGCAAAATTCAAATGATCTAATGATGGAGACAGCAGGTTATCACCGAAATATTAGTAAAAACCTAAGAAACAGCAGTGCGCGGAGCCAAAACTCAGAAGATTAAAAAATTTTCGCTACCTTTTTTCTTATAGGCTTCTTACAATGCCCCATACCAACGTTTATGTTTTTCTTTTGAGATCATTCGAAGGTGGATACCTAAACGACGTATAAATGCACGCTACTTCACGAAGAATAACAATACAGCTGTACAAAGACACAAACTTAACGAGTTTAACTGTGACAAGTTTGTATGACAAATAACTGCTTATACTAAAATAACTACACAAAATTGGGGTATTCGTGTCTCTATATCGGTAGGTCAAGTCTTCAGGGAGAACATTTAAATGAAAACTTCCGTCGACTTTAAGGGGTATAACGGCGAAAATAAGGCAAGTTTAAACAATTTTCTCCATTTGTCGGAGAGGCTGAAGTAAACAGAAAACTTGGAACACCTGGGAGTAAGTAGGTAAGATTATAATCTTGACTTCAAGAAATGGGGTGTGAGGACGAAATCAGATTTGTCTGCATCAGAACAGTTTCCAGTAGCTGGCACTTGTGAATACATTTCGTAGAAAGATGGGAAAATTTGTAACTATTTCAGCGAATATCAATATCTAAAAAATAAATCCATTTGTGTATTTACTAGAAGTTGTTAAAATCAACGCACCCGACTGACGTTCGAGGTAAATATTGGCTTCTGTATTAGCAGTACTGAATTTTCTATCATCTGTTCTATTACGATAATGTTGATCCGTTTTGTGTAGGATCTAAATTACAAGATTAACTCATTTTCCTATTTTCAGTACAGCAAATATTTCTGTGTTGCCTTTTCTGTGTGTTCACTAAAGATACCGCTGAAAAAAACTGAAGTCATTTTGAGTTTAATCCCTTATGTCTTAATGACGATGCTGATAGGAAGAATGAACAATGTATCAAATTCGAAAATAACACATCGGAAAGATATTGGTAACTTAGCCTTAATACAGCAATTTCATTGCAACTTTACGGCAAATTAATGCTTTGGAATAATTTAGGTGCCAGCTGTCGCCCTGTATCGCTCCCAATGCCCTGTTTCGTATGAATGATTGTGTGTCGTGTCACAGATTGGTTTTTGTTTGGTAACCGCCAACCCATTTCCCTCGGCGCTGCAGACACATTTGATCATTAAAGTACACTCTATATTCCGTTTGTATTAAATGGCGTACGACATTCTCATTAACGTACATCTACTCTCTATTTCGTTCATTAAATTCGTGTGTCTACTGTTTGCTACCAACCTAAGCCTCTCCTAAGTTACTCCAACACAACCCTCCACCCACGGCTGCAGATCGGGTTGTACTCTCCCTGAAATCAGAGCCTGTTACACAAACACAAGGAAAATTACTGCGAAGCATGCAAAGTGCCTATCAGGAACGGAACATAACATCTGTAGACCCACACAGTCAAAAGGAAAGTGTTTAATATCACTAAACAATTTCAACCCAGACTAAATACATAATCCATCAGGTGTCAACATTATACATTATTACACTCCTTAATAACCTGAAGGGTGTTTATGTTGTCAGAAATTTTTTTTCATAATTATTTTACTCTGAGAATCTGAAAAGAAGATGTTATTTGAGTGACCTGAGTGTAAATGGTAGGACAATATTAAACAGACGTTGAAGAAATGGGTTCTCAGGGTGTGGACGATAATCATGCGGACCAGTTTGCAGTCTGGGGGCTGGGTATCTATGAACAAGTTAACGCAAATCTGGGCTCCATAAAATGAAATTTCCCCATCACATGAAAGAATGTGTGCGAGTAGGAGTAGCTGCATTAATTACGTGGAAAACCACGGATACGTTCATAAGGGAAAGAAGGCCTAATTGTGACTATACGCTCCCCACTGTTAGAACTGGGTGAAGGAGCGACGAAATGGATGATGACGTAACTTATATAGCGTTCTGCTACTAGGACAGAAAGAGCGCAAAGATAGCTGTGCATGTATTGGGAGGGTCACTCGAATAAATTTATCAGAAAACATTCATTTGGAAGACCGCGGAGTAACGGCATAAACACAATAAAATGGATTACATTAATATGTACTGCAGACGTGAACTGGACTGAAACCTCTCAGAGGCATGTTACATGCAGGACCTTGTTATTATCAGATTTCATTAATCGCAACTACATGTAAATGGCAAAATTAATATGCTGCCTACCTGACGACATCAGGCGTAGAACTACGGCACCAATTGAGGCTGACGTAGAGGAAGTCAGGCTACTTACCTGCAAAAGAAGGAAAACATGTAAAAATATACTCCATTTTTCACGTCTAGGTTGAGAAATAATATAAAATTTCACCACAGAACAGGCCATGAAGGATCAGAGTTATAGCTTTCCTCTTTCTTCAACCTTGGCGCTAGATGGGATAGGCGGTAACAAAGGCCACTCTGCGGCCATTTTACCCCCGGAAATAACCCAGTACCCGACCTGTAGGAGGCTGGGTGGGTCCCAGGGTCGGTATGGACGGGTGCGGAAAATATCGCTCAAACATGGATTTGATCCCAGGACGAACCAGCCCGTGGCGAGTCGACATGTATATATATATATATATATATACATATATAAGCACATCCCAGTAATATGCCTATGTTCGGGAAATTAGAGGTCATCCAGAAACACGAACTAAATAATGGCATTACTTCATTACACTGGCATCCAAAAGCAAGCCCCCAAGTTGGAACTACGCTGTTTATTGCAACGTTTGTGACTCCGAGTCTCTAGCCACGCAACATGACAAGTTGTGACTGCACTGAAGCCCGATGGAGTATGTCTTTATCGAGCTACACTTACTGTTCAAATAAGCTTAATAGGATACGGAATTAAACCACTTAGACGTGCTGCATATGACAATTGCATTTAACAAATCCCATAATTTAACTATGTAAACGTCACTGCGTTATCATCACTTAGGGAAGCCATATAAATCATTAACATAACAACAATGATAATGGTATACAGCCCGTCATTCAAATCATTGAGTCTGTTTAACCATGAAACAACACTGCTTATCAAGTAACTATCTGACAATTTGGGATCTGGTATCAGCTGTGATAGACATGGAGTGATTAGCGGATCATCCAAATAAGCATAGATTCCAGTTAAAACAAATTTGCAACGCATTACACACTGCAAGTGCATTGAGCTGTAGCAAGCATATCTCTCTTAGGCACGCAGGTGATGACGGATCATTGATTTGTCACTGACAGGCAAACCTGAGCGCAATAACGAAGTAACAGCCATACATACGAATCTCATCGCCATGAGTTCGAACTGGAGAGTTCCGTTTCGAAGGCATTTACCTTTCATAACACGACAGACAACAGAGGTCGCTTCCGAGTGACACAGAACAAAGATAAGTTTAAGATTTATAGCGGTAAATTTAAGCTGCCTTTGTTCAATCCATGAGGACGGATGGGCCACTGGTTGTTTAGATCATGCAAACTCGCCAGTACAGGGGCTACTGGGGCGACCAGTGGTCAGCTTCACAATATGGCCAGTTTGGGCTGGGTGAAAAGCCCCAATACCCATTAGGTTAGAGGCCGTGTGGACCCCAAACCCGGGATAGAACTTTAACGAATATCAACTCGCTGTGTTGTTAATGGTATAAAAATTAAATCAATATCCATTCAAACACAACTGAATTCTATTTATTACATACAACTACATGTTCCTACCTACTTCGTTCATCCTCAGGTTCACAATTGGTCATTAAAACGTACCGAGGACGAAATACAGAGTATGTAAGTCCACAAAACTCGATTAAAATCAATAAAAATTGTTAAGGTCATAAATTGAAAAAACACGTGTTGCTAGAGGCCCTAACAAAACTGTTACAAATATTATCTACATAATTTACTTTCTTTTTTATTTCAAAATTGCCCAGCATCCTCTCCAGGCCGAGTATTTTGATGTGGCTTCATTCCAAATTTAATTACGTAAGTGAACTTCCTTCCACATTTTTTGATCCACGCTTCCAACAGGGAGTTAGTGTGTAACAAGATAATAGGTGGAAAACTTTAATTAAGTTGCATACTTAGTGTTGCTTATGACACGTGCGTAATGATTGGTATTATATCTTCGTATATAACAAATAAAAAATTTAATTGCTTGCGTTTGTTTGAAGTGATTCTTCTATATGTTGTGTAGGCTGGCTTTGGACTGGTTTTGAAATGCTTACCGACTTAAAAGCTAGACTTCTGGATTCAGAACCACGATTCCTTGGTTGTCCGCCAAGTAATATTATCACTATACCCCATGCATCACATAATTTGTAGATGGTACCGTAATAATATGTCGAAGGAAGAGGTCAGTTGAAATGGATAGATTGCTAATCATGCTAACTTTTGTGATCCCAAATCAAGACACTTTCCAAAATACTGTTTTTATAAGCTATATCATAAAAGCCTCCTAAGGAATAATAAATATTTCTTGTACAAAATTTTACTATTTTGAAACAAGAACTCCTTAATGAACGTGATATGCGAAGACAAAATAATGGGTAACGCCTCGACACTGGACGGAGATTCGCTCTTTAGACCGTAAATCACCATGAGTTTTGTAAGCATCAAAATAAAATAAATCATAATTATCATCATTATTTTCACATATTTTCAGACACTCGTAAACCTTTCCGAAGGCCCCAACGTGCCCGCAGATATACAGTTGGCCATCTTTGATTTACAAAACCGTAAACGTGTTCTTATTCCTTTATTTTACCCAAAACAGACATCTTTGGATTTACATATGAAATTTTCGAGTAAACGTACGTAATTTTAGTGTTATCGTTCCCTAATGTCTTAAATTTTATACAACAATTATTTTAGAAACTTGAGGGTTGTTTGACCGTGCATCTTCCTCATGAAATAAAGTGAAATGCCAACTTGATGCAAGAAGGTAATTTTATTGATGTATTCTTAGCTCGACATGTTTCGGGTACATACGTCCATCAACAGGAGCATTAGATGTTGAGTTGCAGCATATGGTTTTCTGCACAGAGTTTTTGGATGGGTGGTAGTCTTGAGAGCCGCTGCGTAGGTCGTGTGTACGGTGCGGATGGTGTCGTGCACTGCACCATCCGCTCTCAAGACCACCACCCATCCAAAAACTCTGTGCAGAAAACCATATGCTGCAACTCAACATCTAGTGCTCCAGATGATGGGCGTATGTACCCGAAACAAGTCGGGCTAATAATACGTCAATAAAATTGCCTAACTGCATCAAGTTGGCATTTCCCTTTATTTAAATAATTTTAGCACGCAACGTTAAAATGATCTACACATAAATTTTAATTGCTCCAGAAATTGCGTCACACAAATAAATATCAAGGGCGTTGCAAATTCTAAAAATATAGGCTATATGTATGCCAAAATTAAGAACGAAAAAATGTTTTGACTGTGCAGAAGTCACATTTGTCTCGCCTTTTAGTTTGTACTAGTAAGTCAGTAATTAAAGTAAAATTTGCGTTTCGGTTATAATAATAGGCTCAAACAGAAGAAAAATTCAGCCTATCACAATAAAACAGTTCGATGGAGATTCTACACCCCGAAAGTTGCAGGGTATGGACAGTCAAAATAAAATTCGGGCGTGAATTTCCAATCCTAAACATCGATCACATTATGATAAATTTAACCACAGGAAAGTCAGTATTGTTAAGACGTATCAGAGAGTATGTTACTCCTCTACGGACAGGCTATCACCATAACGTGTATAAATCAGTGTATATTACACTTAGATTTATTACCCACAAATGGCTCTACGTTACAATGAGATAAGATAGCAAGGCTAGGAAATGGATGAAGGTAGGGACGCTTACTTCATAATACTCAGCTCTACATCATCGGTTTTCTGCTTCGAAAATTTGTGTTTACACAGCCTGTATTTCAGATGCAGATTTGTTCAACTGTGACTTCACACGCCATTTAATTTTACGAGGAGGTATATATTGCGAACATGATTAATTCTTCGTCTATCCTCAGAAATATATTAAAAGATAATCATTGTTATTATTATCTGTTCTTTTAACTTGTTATTCAAAGTACATAAAGCACTCTGACGTTTACACATTTAGGAGTTTCGCAAATCCTAGGGATCTTTGCTTGGATGATTCACTGGCCCACTGGTAAGATGAGTTATCTTAATGTGAATAATCCTTGCTGTGTTTAAAACAAACTAAAATTGAAAGTCTTTTCAGTGAAAACACAATTTTACTAGTCAACAAGTCAGCTACATGTTTCGGCTACTGTTAGCAGCCATCGTCAGTCCCATCCCAAGAATAAAAAATACACTTTCAATATTCGTGGAAGATTTTGGAACCTTAAAATGTGTTATGTAAATCGTAAGTTATGTTAGGTACCGTGCCAGTTTATGAAAATGGATAGCATATGCGTACCGGTAATTATGTATTTGCAAAATTTTAGTCATTGGTTAAGAACCACTTGAAAATATTTTAGGTAGGAATGTTGAGTGCCGCAATGAAATGCAGCCCGGTGAATAATACAAGAGTATCTTAAAAACTCTCACATAAAATTAACGAATCGGTGCCCGTTAACAATAATGAAGTGCTGTTATTTACACGCGCAAACACAATGAGTCTACGGCAACTCCAAGTACTACAATTCTTCTTGAGAATTTTATTGTCGCTGTTCAGCCTTTATACACAATAACAATTTACTTGCAATGTTTACAAGATACTTCGGAAAGTAGATCGAAAATACCTGGAAATTTTTGAAATGTGGTACTGGAGAAGGATGGAGAAGATCAGCTGGACCGATCATGTGAGAAATGAAAGAGTGTTTAAAAGACCAAGGAGAAGAGGAATAGCCTACAAATAGAATAATAAAAAAGAATGGAAGCTGACGGAATTGGTCACATCTTCACTGCCTTCTAAAACACGCTATCGAAGGACGGATGGAGTGAAGGTTAGAAGAAACGGGAAGAGGAGGAAGAAGATGTAAGCAGCTACTGGATGACCTTAAGAAAAAGGCAGGATCCTCGAAATTGAGAAAGAAAGCGTTACATCTCATCCTGTGGAGAACTCGCTTTGAAAGAGCTATCGTAAGGCAGAAAACAAAATGAATGAATGAATGAATGAATGAATGTTTACAAGATTTCGGTCCTGTAGCCTATTCGAAGGCAAATGACTCTATTCCATACATTTCCGAACTGTTACTTTCACAGCCATCGTAAAATAATTCTGCCTACTATACTTTGGTGACCACGTTAACCTATGCCAGTACTCAATATGGTTTTCACGTACTACGTACATGTGCTCGACGTGACTTTCCAAACTCCTCCTCTTCGACGGAACAGAAGGAGACGTAATTTATTACTACAAAGACTTGACCAAGACATGCGAGTACAGGGACAAACACTGTCCTCATACAATAAATGAAAAAATGATAAACTACAGTGAAATGCATTTCATTAAGTGCATGGTCATACAATAATAGAGCACTTTATCCATTAGCATAGGTCTCCTACACAATAAGGTGACAATTTAGGCCATAAATGTTATTTACCGCTCTGAATTTGCTCTGAAGTTACCTCCATCCAGAAGCACGAGACCAGAACTTTTCCTTCCAAACGTAGTTTAGCGTCTACTTTTGTAGGCCTAACTGATAATCGATAATGACTCCAAATCTCCGATATAAAAGCTTCTATACTTGTCAGAATTCTGACGAATGTATGGAGACCAGGCAACAGCAAGCAAAAGGTTACGTAAAATTAATTTAATATACGAGTCGGATAAAAAAACCCATTAAAGAAATGTATTCACGTCTTACATCAATGTTTTCTCTTCTATTTATTTTTATTTCCTGCTGTTCTCCGCTCTCTCGTGATATATCTCCTCGACCTTTTCATTGTTTCACCACCACCATCATTATTATTAACAATATGCCTATATTCACAACCATTCATATCAATATTCTGAAATTCGCATGTTGTATTATTTGTTAAATGGGAAGGAAATTTCATATCCGACACCGTTATTCATTTAATACATTTGACCAGATATTATGATAAATATTATAGATTGATATTTTTGATTACATAACAAATGTATTGTACACGTGTACTGAATCTGAACAGAAAAACTACTGCTCGTTCCCGTATTTTCATACATTCACTTTGTTTGGAGATCTAAACATTTGTTCGTTAAAGTTACAAGCGTATGTGGAAAAAAAGTGGCGAATTGTAGATTTTTTAAATTTCATCTCTGTTTTAACCTCGGCGTCTGTATTTATGATTAACCGGCTCAGATCTTAATATATATATATATATATGTGTGTGTGTGTGTGTGTGTATGTTATCCATATTAAATATCCAAATTCTATACAACATATTTCGTACATAACCGCAGTCTAGGGCCGTGCAATGAGCAACTACACACGGTAACGAAACCAACAAATGCGCGTAAATATATAAAATATCTTATATTGTAAACAAAGTATTCCTCCTACATATTTCGGCCATTCTTTTGACCATCCTCAGGGTCATGGATTATTTAAAACAGAGTAATACCGAGTATGTAAAAAACTACATACGCTTATAAACACCCTTCTGAGGATGGCCACAAGGGTGGCCGAAACATGTAGGAGTTATGTTACGCTTATATACTTTTATACATTTATGTTGAAAACTGAGTGTAGTAAGGTCTCTTTTAGACGATATTAAAACCAAACAACTTCAATGATATGGACATGTTCAAAGAATGGAAGAGGGGAGATTACCAAAAGAAGTTATGAAATGCAGCCCACCGGGAAGAAGGAAACGAGGTGGACCTAAACTTACCTGGGCGCAAGGGATTAGAGGACTGATGGGAGAAAATGGATTAATGGAAGAAGACTGGAATGACAGCGGCAAGTGGAGGAAGAAGATAATATAATTGTCAAACGGGCGCAGGAAGATGTGGAAACATTGTACAACCTGCTAAATAAATAAATACATTTACGTTGGTTTGTCGGTTTCTTTACCATTTATAATCGCAGCTGAGGGATTTGTGACGTTAGAGTGTGAAATTGTAATTAGGATTTTAATTTGTTTAGAATAATTTTTTATAATTCGGAGCAAGATTTTGAGTTACCTGAAGTTCGGTACGGCAACAGACAACACGCATGAGAACTTTCAATGAATATTCCATTTCCATGTACAGGAAATTAGATGAAACCGGGTTTGTGATAACCGGCAATACTTTACGACAGCAGTTGTGTGTCCCTTACTTTCTGAGTGCTTGTGCCCAAATCATACTTGCAAACCAAAGGGCACCGATGAATGTTGTATTTTGAACAGTATTTCGTGTAATCGACACAACATGCCTTCTCCTATGGCAGTTTATATAATACATAAAATACACACAAGGCAGCTGTTAACATTTACCGGTAATTTCCGAATGCGAGTCTCAGAACTTAATGGAAAACAAAACACCGTATGCACTACCTTGTAGCTTACAACCGGCAGACGATTGCATTAAGAGGTGACGTAAGCAGAAGAATTTCTGGACAAATACTGGCTTGCAAGGTGCTTCATTGACAAGGTGGGTCCTATTTCTAAATAATCCTACCGCTTAATAGTAGGCCACGTGAGCGAGTTATGGAATCATTACTGTTTCCATCTTAAAGGAGAAATGATTAAGCAACGGTAATTGCTGAGATGTACAACAACCCGTAGATCCAACACCTATAAGAAGGGTTGCGTCTAATGTCTCTGTTCCCACTGCGTACAATTATCGACTGGAATTACTGGAACTGGGAAATCTGTGTCCAACTTCTGCTGATTACATCTATTCATCGAAGGATATTACGGCTACACATGTATAAGTACAATAATTACCTACGAAACTTTTATACTGTCTGTGGGTGGTCTAATGCTAGAAGATTACAATCTGATGTGTAGTTTAAAACCAATTATTTGACAGCTTTTATACTTTATTTGATAAATGCTTAATTTACAATGCTGCAAGATGCACCATGACGGTTAATAAAACGCGAATACTGTATTCAAAGGCTGATACAATAAATAATCAATTTATTATTTCAGCACACATTATTTGAATAAAACAATGGGTAGATGATTTCGCTTGATGAAATGTAAACGAGGTTAATATTTAATATGTGGTTGTCGAACTGATTTCAGAAACAATAAATTTTAAAGGGCGATAGCCCTGCCTGACAATATAATATTTAAAAAGTAATTCTTTTCTTTATTATAATAAAAGCCAACGGGATGCAGTATTCTCAAGTTTATTTTATGAAGTACTCTAACATGTTTCGGACAGGTCCACTGTCCGTCATCACGAGTATCTCAACACTGTATACATGCAGTAGGTATTTGTCGTGGTAGTTCTGTTGGCTGTCTCCATCCTGACCACGCTATCAGACAGCCAACTGAACTAGCATGACAAATACCTATTGCGTGTATACAGTGTTGAGATATTGCTGGCGATGGACTGTGGACCTGCCCGAAACATGTAGAGTACTTTATCAAATAAATTTGAGAATTTGTGCATCTTCTTGGCTTTTATTATAAGAATATATCACGATGCACGTTTCTCTGAATGTCAAATTTATTCTTTTCTGTTTAACGTACGCTTTTCGCGCAACTATATTATATACCCAAAATTTAACATCAACGTTTTGTACAACGCTTCTTATTTGCTAATTTTTTGTTCATTAATTAACAACTAAAAATGTTGCACAATTTGCCGTTAAATTATGTTTTTTTTTCTATTTTTTTCAGTTCTATAAGGAAGTTGTATTGTCAAAACTTATGCAGTTCAACAGTCCTTTGACTTTGTTGACTTGTGTTTGACGGTAAATAGATGTTATAAGTACAAGGCAAGTACAATTTTACAAATAACCAACCAGATGCAACAATAACCATTTATTAGTAATTTCAATCAACTCAACATGTTTCGGGCGTTAATTTCGCCCATCCGCAGGAGCACTAGACTGTGTTTACAGCTTGTGGTATAAAGCACCGAAGAAGTTACCTGCTGGTGACAAGGGTGAGGTGCAACTGGTTAACCAGTTCCACCTCACCCTTGTCACCAGCAGGCAGCATTGTCGGTGCATTATACCACAAGCTGTAAACACAGTCTAGTGCTCCTGCGGATGGGCGAAATTAACGCCCGAAACATGTTGAGTTGATTGAAATTACTAATAAATGGTTATTGTTGCATCTGGTAGTTATTTATACTACTGTATTAGGGATGCACGACCACACAAACATCAAATTTATAGGCAAGTATTTCTTTGCAACTAAAGTAAATACTGTATAGCTCGGAATTCTCATTTCTGAATTCGCAACCTAGTACCTCACGAATTTAATCAGATCACTTGCTCAGGCCACACGTGTCTACGCTGTGGACAGACACAAAACAATATGACTTATCTTTGAGTCTGCGCCCTAAGAGACAGCAAGGTGCAGTATTTTGCACCGCTCGTTGTCAGTCGCCCTGTTGCTAAGGATCTACAAGAACCCACCCAGCATATATTCTTCTATGCTTGACATAATGGGCAAACATTATTTCCTAAGGATACTCTCTCTCTTCTGTCCTACCAACTGCGTCCTATCCAAGACATTTCAGAAGACAAATTCTGTTCTACATGAAGGAATGCTGCAAGGGGAAGCAAAATACTCGTGAATATTATATAAGAGACAAATGGCTTTTAAGTCCTACTCAGAACTCACATAATGCGGAGACGGACTTGTTTTGTTATTCATCAAGCACAATGGATGCTGAGCAGAGAATTAACATTCTCTCAGATAACAAGATGTTTGATTGAAAGGACTGATAGCAATTCCAAGTCGGATTCTGCCATTTCCGTTTTTTTTGGGGGGGGGGAGGGGGGTGTTCATAAGACAGACAGCGTTACACCTGTACTCGACTTATTTCTGAAAGAGATATCACTTTTGTGACCTTTACGTTTTTATGGTTCTTTGATGACGCTGTCCATATATCAGTTCACAAATACACACCATGCCTGATAAGTTTCAGACAGCCTGGAAGAGGCCGATAGTGTCCCAACTCAGAAACCACACCGGAATTTGCCTGCAGGCACTGAGAAAAAAACGTGAGAAGCCACTAGCAATAGCCTCTATCTCGCCCTAGATTCGAATTAGGCAATTCTTGGCACGCCATTCTAGAAGGTCTAACTTCTGCACTAGTATATTTTACAAACGGTGTCAGGCTTTCTCTCTCTCTCACATGACGTTACAAGTGCGCCTGACAGCGACTGTTGCGATGACACGCAATACGCAACTATCGGAGAAGTTGCCGCTTGAACACGGCGTTACAGTCGGACCAGACAACTCGCTGTTAAATTGACTTTACTGAAAGGGATCTAAGAATGGGCGAATGGAACAATCGAAGGGAATGAAATATGGAAGTCGGAAGGCGACGCCAGGCGTTTTAAAGCTGCGCAATATATGTATATATATAAGCATTATTCTTCTGATATGTAGATCATTCCATATTTTTGAAACACTCAGGTCTCTGTGGAGTTGCAGTAGTTTTCGCTCGTCAGAGATTTTGTATAGCTGTTGTTGGTTGTAAATTACCGACGTTTCGGGACAATGTATCCGTCTCATCTTCAAGTTTAAGCAGTACAAAACGCTTCAATGTTTCACGGATTCGGTATGTTGTCCCGAAACTTTGGTACGAGCTTCCAACCAACGTCGCGCAATATTCGAGAAAGACGACGACTACGTCGCACAGCAGAACTCAACTGCTACCAATGAACACAACTAAATGACCGTAATCGAGTTCCAGCTGAACGTCCACATCACAAAATAAAGCCTATCTAAATTTCTGGTGCTCAAAGTGACTACCGTCTCTCATGTCCATCGCACAGCATTGAACAAGAATGCTTAATAATTAGCGTCTTTTATTTGCGGGTGTCTCCCAAAAACTGCCATTAGGAACTAATACTAGAATGGAGTTCAAAAATATAAAACTACGTCCGACAATACCAACACACTCCTATAGTTGAAACACAGCCCGCTAGATGACATAATTGCCAGATGTACTCAATATTTTTCAGCTGAATCCTAACCTTAATACCGAATGGCCAATTTTAGGATTGTGCCAAACTACATTCAGTGAGCCATACGTGCCACACGTCTGCCTAGGCAGCACGTAGATATAATTTACCTTTCTTTTTATCACTGAATAATTAATCTGAATTATTGCAGCGTTTCATATTTCACAATATCATATCTTAATTCTCACTGCGAGAATTGTCTAAAGAAGAAAATGTGTTATCTTAAGTTTTCCTAGAGTTAATACGATTAAATAAAATCGTTACTTTTTGGTTATTTAACCTCAATAAACCAACAACAGAAATTTTACAGAAAACTGGAAAGGAATATACTGCAGAAAGAGAAAGATAGCAGAGGAGAGAACTCCGTATACGATAAAGAATTTACTGAATGTCTTCAGATATCACAAACATGGCCTTTGAAATTAAAATTTAGGGGCCTTAACTAAGTAAGTAGCTTATTTATGCCGTGAGGCAAGACTGTCCTGAGAAGAAGGTAATCTTTTACCACACCCAGGAACTTCTCTCTTTGAATCGAAGAAACAAAACTTGGGGATGTAAATAAAAGTGTTGGAACATTGTAAGAGAGACGAAGTAAAAAGCAATAGTAGGAAAATTTCAAAGAGAATTGGAGGAAATCGCAGGATATTTAAAAAGAGAAAAAAGATTGGTAAGGGTCTGATGCGTCTGTAACATAAAGGAAAAACCGTAGGATGAAGAACGAAAAAATACATTCTTTTAATTCAGCTTAGCAAAGTAGAAACGTTTCCACTTTAAGAGGTTACTTACAAAAAAATAGTTCGAAATGTAATGAAATAAAGTAACGTAAATTATCCTAGGGACGAAGAAAGTGATATTAATGATGGTATTAATGGTAACGCTGATACAATTTTTATGATTCTTGATCTCAGAATATTTGCAAAAGACAACAGAGAAGTTAATAAATGAAGAAGATAGGGTTCTTCTTGTAGGAAAGTGCGATGATCAAAGCAAAAACGCTTGCCTTTTCTTTCATGTAGTTTTAACTGAATATTATATTATGTGATTCGTAGTCATGCAGCTTATCTCTTGCTGGAAATCTAACTTTAATTTAATTTTAAAAAGGACTACGTAAAAAATACACTTTAAACAATTCCAAACGTACATTTAAAACAAAGTGACATACCTGGAAAAAGAATGTAAATATATCGGAATATTCTTTTCTGGGGTAAGAGAATAATTGTTTAATTGCATTATAGAATCTTACGTCATTAAAAAGTATTATTATATATAATTCTCTGACTGAACAAATTTCTACCGTTTTAGAATTGAAAACCAACTGCACAACACACACATTCTCAGCAACCAAGTAATGTCTTCAATAATCTGAAACGCTTAGATTATTACTAGTGAAATCGACAAGTAACGAATATAGATGACACAAAGCTTAGATAAAAAGACGAACTGAAACCTCGCAATGGACTAGGGACAATTGGAATGCAGCAAGCAAAGATTCAGAGACGTAATACACCTGCAGAGTATAAGAATAGGTGATATCCCAATTCTGCATAGTTTGTCGGCAGATGACAGGATTTTTCTCTACAAAACCTATTACAGCTTCCTTAACATTACAGCAACTATAGAAGACGAGACACACTATGCTCCAAGAAATAGTAAATTTCATGCCTGTAAGAATGAGCAGTGCCGTAGATCTGACAACCAACTGATCTTCATACAACAGATGTCTAAAATCTGAGATCTTACGACTGACGTAAAGATTCAGAGTCTCTATCATAGATGCGTTTCATAATGCTGCACAGGGAAGTACTCGTTCTTTGTTCCAGGAACACTGAGCCAAAAGTGCACGTCTGTGTTAGAAACACGCAGAGATTTAATTGTTACACTAGCTGGTAAGTATAATAACTTTGACAGAAGGTTAAATAACATAATTTACAGGATAATCAAAATATACTTTTGGCGCTAAATAATGTCACGCTACAGTGAGGCGACAGAGACAAACACAACAGGGGGCTCAGACTGTGAGAGTAAAATCTAAAGGGGTTTCTCCCGTATGTTGTTGCAATTTGAAAACTCCTCTAAGCCTCTTCAGTTCCCCACAACGTCACAGACTTTCTGAGGTACCCTGCACATGAAATAAGTATATTGTGTGGTAGTTAGTTGTGCTATGTTCTTATAATCTATGGTTCAAAACACATTCGACCGTAACGCGCAAGATATTGTGTTATATACGAGGGAGAGAACAGGCTGCAGTAATACCTGGGAAAATGGTGAAATTCAGAACACCTGTTGGTATCTAAAGCAGAAAAAGGGAGAAGAGGAGAGAAAGAGAAAGAGAGAGAGAGGGAGAGGGCAGAGAATGAGGTAAATACAGACAGAATAAGCCAGCACAATGTGATGTATTTTTATGATTTTTGGGTATTACAACGCAATTGGAACTGTAATAAATACTCTATTGCCTTATTTTTTGTGCACAGCAAAATACGTAACATGTAGCGCCTAAGGTTGTATGAAATGTATTGTTTATACAATACGTATTGTGTAAATATTTTGATAACATTCGTAGGGTGTGTGTGTGTGGGGGGGGGGGGGGAGGAGACGAGGGAAGGGTTTTCTCCATACTATACAAGGGGTTTCCTCTCAAGCGAAATATTGTAACACAAAAGCTAACGTTCGGAACTCGTAGCATTTGATAAACAATTCTAGAAATAAAACAAAAACACAACTGAAGGAAGTCTAAATTTTCGCAATGTTTTGAAAAACAGAGCTCGCAATATGGCTCAGTGGCGGGATTTCATACACACATTAGTAAAACGCCTGATTTTTCTAAGACTTGAAAATTTTTACCAGATTATCTATTATGAAATTTTAAACGACCTGCTTCAATGTGGTAATTTCAAGGGAAGAATAAAATGACTGTTTTAATGCGGGCATAGACACGTCTATCACATGTCAAAAAACAATCATATTTCTCTCCTTTTTAAATATTAAAACAGAGAAACCGAGTCATGTTTTGTCATTTAAATAACACAATATTTGAACGCTTAAAAGTTTAGAGAAAACTCAAGTAGAGATAATTAATTTAATTTAATTATTTCTTGCTTTAGGAACAGGCTGCAACAAACTACAAAGGCTTCAGTACGTATGCGAAATATTTTGCGAATATTTAAAACAAGTAGCACATTAACAGTGTTGAAAGTATTGGTAATACCATATAATGGTATTACCAATACTTTCAAAGGGTGTTGTGCCAAATAAAAAAAAAACAACAACAAAATACACACACGTGTAGCTTAGATATTTATATTATAATATCCCACTGACCATTCCGACATGTTTCGGCCCGGATGGGAACATCATCAGCGAATCAAAAAAAAAAGCAATACCAAATGAAACAAAATTAGCCACTTTTTAAAAGCTGACGTGGTGCCAAAGAGTCAAATAGTTGAAACGTAGATATTTACGCGATATAACAGCAGTATAAATGTCCTGGATCTTTATGTACAGTACCCTGGAAGCAGCCTACGTACTCAATGAAAGATAGCAAAATACTATGCTAACTTTCGTTGAGAACGTAGACCGCGTTCTGCTTTTGTGTCTCCATGAGGTTCAAATAATTTCTCAACTTCTTCTTCTGAAATATCGATAAAAATGTTTGGAACTCTGTCTGTGTTCTGTGATACCGAGGGTTGTGACCCGCACATGTACCTTGTGTGTTAGTACCTTGCGGCGGTCATATCAACACCAGTTAATTACAAGTTATGGTGGGGCTGGGACGTTTGAACTCGGAATCTTGGATATCAGGATGGTATTACACGCAAAACAAGGGCTTGGTTTGGTATCTGAGCTGTTATGCGGGAGGAATATGTACCGGTGAATTATGGGCATTAGAGTCAGTATTTATACATCCAACACGAAATCACAGTCGACAGTTTTGTAACCCTATTATACAGGTCGTTAAAATTTGAAAGGGTGTGTTCTAAGTAACACATTCGAAAAGATGCGTAACAGAAACGGATTATCTACGACATGTAAGTGTAAAAATATAGGTGTCATAAAACATACGCGTTATCCACTTAAATAAATATGGATGGGATAATGCAAATAGACGTTAAAATTTTAATGTGTAGTTATAAGAACAGAAGAGGTCTAGTTTAAGGTTATGTTGATATAATGAATCCTTGCCTTATCTTAAAAGCTTTTCGAATGTAAAATCAAGATAACTTAAAACATGCAGCAGCTGTCAAGTATCCAGAATTACCGTAGGTTAGGTTAGGTTAGGTTAGGTTACCTACTGCTGCTACACTGTTTGAAGATAAGCACGATTTATTAACGGAGGAAAGAGGAAAAACATTCGAAATAATTGACAACAAAGTGTTCAGTAAAATATTTTGACATAGAGAAGGTGAAATAATGTGGAATTAGAATGGAAAATATGAAACTAGGCTGTAAATTTCTCCAGTTCTTGTCAGGATAGAACATTACTAAAGGTCTCATAATACCAGAAATTATGTGTCGGAGTTGAAGGTAGGATAATAAGAAATGGATCGCAAAGGATAAGGAGGAGGGATGGACTGGAAATAATTATTTCAGCAGAGTGTACAACGGCGGACTCTTGCTACGACTGTAGCGAACGTTCAGTTGCACAAACTGTAGGGAATTTCTTGACAGTTGAATTATGATCGGCCTCTTAAGAAGGACTCTGCTCCACGGAGTTGGTTGCTTTAAGGGCGACTAAATGCAGGTTATAGTGAGCGAAGATGGGGAAGAATTATGAAAGTAGGGACGCCACAAAACCTTTAAATGTAGGAGAGGATAATATGGCAGGGAAATTTCTGTGAAGAGTTTAAGACGCCTGGTTTCGAAAGAAAATAATCTGATAAACACACGCGATCTGACCTAGCGATCTGTTTGTTACAGAATGTTTTGTAGTGGATATACAAAATGCCTAAAAGCCATCAAACACAGACCCAAACTGACAGCTTTTGAAGCATAAAAGTTTTCCATATGTAAGTTATATATATAACCTGTTACCACACGTCACATTGTTTTTTCTCAAAGTTTCATCTGTTACCTTCATCGAAAAAAATCATCATCAAGGTTAATAAATTGTAATATGAACGTAATAGTCATCTCAAAGCACAGTACCACCGAATTAATCTCTTGCCATGATACGGCTAAACGGGCTGAAATATACCTTCCTCTGGATTCTTCTTCTCTCCGGTCTGAACTGATAGCCCAGATTCGGGACATAAGATTTTCAAGACTTTCTCTGAACATTTTGTAGCCCTTTCATTTGATAGGTTTCTGTTATTGTACTGATGTCTCTTATTTCCAGTTCTTCTGCCACATCTATATTACGTTTACGTCCCGTCTTTCTGCTTCCCGTGACAACTCTCAGAAAACTCATTTGCCGTCTCTGTTCTTTTAACCTTTCTTTATGTAACATTCAACACTTGGTTCCGTACACAAGCACAGTTATAGCTGTAATTTTCATAATAAATTTTGTTTTACAGCTAACCACAATTGCTGAAATGTGCCTGGTATTCTATGACTTGTACACCACCACCGGTTCCTTATACCCAAACGCCAGTTATGTATAAAGTAAAAAGGTGAAGTTCACCCTATATCTTGGTATGAAGGCACAGAGGGGGTGTAGAAATACAGCTCTAACCTTCCTTTAACGTCTGCGCTAGATGAGGTGGATGGCTAACCCCAAGCCTCGGCAGCTTTATCTCATGGAATGAACCAGTACTTGTTTTATAGGAGACTGGGTGGGTCCAGAGCCGCTCTGGACATGCGCAGAAAATCTCGTCTCCAGCGGGATTCGATCCCCGGACCGTCCAACCCGTAGAGAGTCGCTATGCCGACTGCGTTATCCGGGCCCACCGACAGTTCTGTACACGGCTCAGTATCTTTTACGGTAAGTACAAATGATATTTTATGCATTTCTTAGTTTAATTAATTGTATTTCACTCTATATTAGCTGAAATGAAAGAAAGTTTGTAATGTAGGCTGATGGGACACAATTTTGAGCCATACATACTGCGTATCTTACGATAGACGTAGATGCTCTGAGATAGGAAACAAGTCTTACACATTCATTCAGTAGCGTCTTGAGGTCAGAGGTAGAGTGTTAGTGCAAAGGCTCTTCAAATGACTGTAGGTTGCCATAGGCGCCTTGTGGGACCGTACTCAGAGATTAAGTTCTCTCACCACTCTCCAGGAAAGAGCGAAGAGTTGTCAGGGGATTTCGGTCGACAAAGGTGAAGCAAAGACAGTGAGTTCTTCATGACGTGTGAGCTGCAGACTTCACAGACGAAACAAAACTGGCGTCAGCACTTTGAACCTTAAAAGATAATCCGAGACACTGTCCTGGTTCCATACAAACTCATTTCAAGTCTGAAAGGGACAAGTGACTCCGCACTGATATTCGATTTGTCTGTATTTACCAACTATCTGTACGTTCCATACTGTAAACAACATATAAAATTCGGTGCCTGAAAACTTGTATGATCCTATATTTTCATACATTTCCCGTCTGTGTGAAATTACGTTCTGGTTAATTGCTTTTACAGTTTAAGATGCTAGTCATAAATTAATTCGAAACTTAACGGATTATAAAACCACGAGATTTATATCCACAAATGCAGGATTTAACTATAGACCTGCTGCATGTTTCCACTTTCGTGGGTGCAAGAGACAAGGAGGCTGTAACTAATGCAGCTCAATAGGAAACAAAACTATAAACCCACGTTTTCAAGATAATGCATCTTATTGCGAGTTGCCATAAGGGTGGGAGTTACTAATTGTGGTCATGCTTGTTGATATGGTCATGTATGTTGATGGACGGAGGGCCGGGGGGTTAATTGGTAAGAAGGAACACTTCAGAAAGTTGAAAATGTTGTCCCGTTGCGTAAGCACGGCTATATGAGGACTGGGGCAACCTGAACGAGTACTTCCCTGGACAATAGATCTCTTCACTTAACTGAATAGGTCGCTCATTTTAACGTAGTGTCGCGATCTGAACATTCTTCCAACACCACTATAGCAGCTCATGGGACAACGATGTGAGACTCAAGGACATGATTATGATAGAAGATGGCTAGTTACGGAAAATACATACAAAAAAAAAAAAAAAAAGAAGAAAAGAAAAATAGGATTACCTTGCTGTTAAATTTTTCCCAGGCAATCTCACCATATAAAAATTGGAAATAAAAAAAAAA
>Ga0123352_10003215_pt1 | contig 23473 bp, 15 predicted proteins | sample TergutLab28metaG_FD_89700 | JGI IMG/M metagenome (GOLD analysis project Ga0123352, IMG submission 89700) | Labiotermes labralis P1 segment gut microbial communities from Petit-Saut dam, French Guiana - Lab288 P1 | ecosystem: Host-associated > Arthropoda: Insects > Digestive system > Gut ...
CAGCATTCTTTATAAAATTGATAAATTTTTTAAAAAAAAATTTCAGATTTTTAAATATTAAAAGTTAAGCCAGGAACCCCCCCCCCCCCCCCCCAAAAAATCGTTGATGTAAGGACTAATCGGTTGACGATGTGTGGGAAAATACTGTGATATTCGTTCAAAATGTATGAACACACTGTGTGGGGAAAGAGTGCAGGGATGTTCCTGTTAAATCACGTCGTACATGTAGCTAGCGGTGGAATTGTCACGCTGTGCACACACTCGTCGATTTATCTGTAATTTTGTTCGAGCGTCGGGATGTGCGGTTTATGTAGGGTCGGCAGCACGGGAGATGGAGGGCAGGTGCCGTCGGATTCACCCGATTTCTCTCTTGGCAACCTTGATCCAGTTGGGCTGTAATCACCAAAAGCTGCTGTTGAAAGAACCGCGACTGAAAACTGGGCCGCGCTTAACTCAGTGGTTAGTATGTTTACCGGTAGGCTGAACGCTAAGAACGCTGCATTCTTCCCCATACAGGTTCATGTGTTCCATGTGATTGTCACAACACACGGCCATTTTCCCGTACAATAGCTTTTGCTGATTGGTCATTCTAATGCAAGTACGTGGTGTTTTCTGCGAGGTACAAACTGATTCTTTTTGTATAATTCCGACTAATTTTACTCTTCCTAAGGGCCATACCGTGGCTGTGGTCGACGGCGTCTGACCGCGGAGGCCTGGGTTCGATCCCAGGTCGGTAGTGCGAGATTTGTGGTGTGCAAAGTGGCACTGGGCACAGGTTTTTCTCCGAGTACTTCGGGTTTCCTCCCTGTCGGTATCAATCCACCATTGCTCCATACGCATTTTCATCAACATGTTGCTCTTACCAGAAGGGCAAGAGAGCGAAGGTTGGGAACCCACCAAAAAGCTGCATCCCTTCTTAAAACGGGGAGTGTTAGACAGATAATTGTTTTCACGTCTTGAGGCTTCTAATTGGCAGTTTCTTGTAAAGTGTTCACGAAGGGACAGGCTGGCAAGTGCGTCAATAATACGGATAGAGTAGCTGTCGTGTGCCACTTGCTAGCATTTCTGTTACCGGGTCAAACAATCCCTCTTATGCCTTGAAATTGCAGTGTAGTACCTCGTCTTTGTTCGTTATATTCCTTGTACTAGAGAAGGATTCATAATTATGCCTGTTGTTGTGTATGGGTGTGAAATTTGGTCACTGACATGAGAGAGGAACATAGGCTGAGGGTGTTTGAGAATAGGGTGCTGAGGAGAATATTTGGGCCTAAGAGGGACGAGGTAGCAAGGGAGTGGAGAAAACTAAATAATGATGAGCTTAATGATCTGTACTCCTCACCCAATACTGTTCGGGTGATAAAGTAGAGAAGAATGAGATGGGCGGGGCATGTAGTACGTATGGGTGAGAGGAGAGGCTTACGCAGGGTTTTGGAGGGGAAACCTGAGGGAAAGAGACCACTTGGAAGACCCAGGTGTAGATGGGAGGATAATATTAAGATGGCTCTTCAGGATAGGGACAGGTGGCGGGCACTTGTGAATGCGGTAGTGAACCTTCGGGTTCCATAAAATGCGGGGAAGTTCTTGACTGGCTGAAAACCGGTTAGCTTGTCAAGAAGGACTCTGCTCCATGAAGTAAGTAAGAGAAGGATTTGTGCTGCTTGTAGTTACGATGTGAACTGCACCTCTGTCATTTCGTCACGCAGTAGTGACACTCAGCAGGCAGTTTATAAATTCGTGTTTTCTCTGTTAACGCACGTGTTTTGTATGAAGTGTTCAGCACTGTGTGCGCACATAGTTTGTTGTGTGCCTCTTTTTTGGGGGGAGGGGGCACATGTAGAGGATATAGTCCGACTAAGGCAAGCTGTTGTCCAGGCTGTGAGAGCGCTGCAGTTGGAGGTCGCACAGCGACACGTTGTGTTCAGCGAGTAGTTCAGGATGTGGCCACATGACAGCTCGCCTTGGTTCGGATATACAAAGAATTTCGTGCACTGTTTATAACTTTTATCTTGCGTTTATCTGAATAATTGTTTTAAAACCTTTTCAATGTTTTTTTTCTTTCTTTCAAAATCTTCTTTAAAAGAGAACCCCATTTCTTATAGTCGAAACACATTTGTACAATGCTTACCCTTTTATAATTGTTGGAGTTAAGCGTTTGTAATCACATTCGTTGTCTATACTTATTGCATTTGTTATGACATTGTATTAATATTAGAAAGCCCTTCGATAATTTGACTTCTCTCATCTCGAACTGCTGTCTCAACACGTAACCCTGCTATGTATCCAGCCAATCGTCTTTTAACGTTAAATAGTGACATGTTAGGTGTTGGGTTCTGACGGTGGTGGTTGTCAAACTTGTGGTATTTCGGGGTGTGACGCCGTGTAGTCTGTCATTCCACAAGACCACCATTTTGTCGGAAGTGACAGTAAATTTTCAGTAAGTATTGTGAGGCACCACATAATTATTGTAGCCTCTCTTCTGTCGTATCTATTTATCGTCAACTTGGCTGTTGTGTTTATTTCTGAGAGCGAGAAGGTAAACGTTATTTGAATTCCTTACAGTGCCCCGTATTTTGAGGGAGGGTGGTTACTATTTCTGCAAGCCCTTCTCCCAGATTATTTTGGAAAGACGTGAACAAAATTTGTGGAACCACTGTTATTATTATTATTATTATTATTATTCCGTCCTGAAAAATGGATGCAGCAGGTTCCTACCAAGCTACACGGCGTCACGTGCCACAAGGCAGAATTCTTAATTGCAGAAGTATTTTTCCCTCAAGGTGTATGGGGAGTGGAGGTATATATAGTTGACGCACTGCTATATATTTGCTGATTTTAGTTTGTGGTTATTTAATGGCGGTGCTGGTGGACGATTCATGGAGGTGGATGGAAGCGTCCAGTGCCTGTGTGTTGTATGATCTGAGCGTCGGCCTGAAGGAAGTGGTGGGATATTTATTATGTACCAGAGGGAGAGAGTAACAAGAAGCTGTGAGGAGATTCTGAGGCATGTAGTACGCAAGGCAAAGGCAAAGGTCACCCTACAACGGGCCACGAAGTCCCAGAGGGGAAGTAAAGGTATAGCTCTGTACTGTTCCTTTAACCTCGGCGCTGTGGGAGGTTGGGTGGTCCCCGCGACGCTCCGGCTGTTTTACCCTCGGTAAATACCCGGTACCCATTGTATAGGAGGCTGAGTGGTCCCCAGGGCCGGTCTGGACGGGTGCGGAAAATCTCGCGTTCCACCGGAATTCGGTCCCCGGACCGTCCAACCCGTAGGTAGTCGCTGTACCGACTGAGCCATCCAGGCCATCAGTACGCATGGCATGTATAAGAAGTGGTCAGAAAATCCGAAGTGAAGCGACCATTTGGTAGATCTGGTCGTAGATGGGAAGATGATATAAAAAATTGATATTAACAAACATTTTCTGGGAGGGTGTGAACCAGATGATTAGGCTCAGGAAAGGCACCGTACGGAGCTGCCTTGAGCACAGTGATGATGAGCATTTCTAGACTAAGTGAACCACGGTCAGCTTCGCGATATTCAACCGTATTCCTTGGAGCAAGTTATTTTGAGGTTTGCGTCGACACAACCCAAGCTATAACGCGTACTAATGGCGTACGCCCCTTCGGTTGGGCAATACCGTGCAGGTGATCCGACTGTTTACGGTGCCTGATGAATCGCCTGGCCGTCCTTCGCAATGTGGCCCAAGTGCACTGGGTTAGCCGACAACTGGGTCGCGCTCCAAGCGATTAAGTCCGGACGGTAGACCTACGCACTTCTTCTGACTGCCACGGTGGTGTCGTTGTGTGCGAGAGATGATCGATAAGGTGCGACACTTAACTTACTGGCATATCGGGCAAATATTTGTGCGGGAAATCTTATCTGGAGATGTGAGGAATTGTACTGATTATTACAGCAAACGTCATCTGCCTAACTGGATATTCACAATAACGCAGCACACTTGCCACAGAAGGAAACTAAGGGAAGATACCACATTCTAAAGACATCAGATTATACCCTTTTTCAAACATTTTGAAAGTTTTAAAGAGCTATACTCTATACAATTGAAAATAGAAAGAAAAAATTCTCTAAGACTGAAACAACGGACAGATGTAACATCAGTATTTTGAAAAGGTTTGTAAGGAATCGAGAAATAATTCCTAGTAAATTAACAACGTGATATTTTATTTGTGTACAGATTTACATTTTAGGCGCGTTCGGAAAATTGCGAAAAGCGACTATTAGTGTCGTCTTGTCTGTCTATCCATCCCGGAAGGGGGGGGGGGGAACTCGCCTCCCACTGAACGAATTTTCGTGATATTTGATATTACATTATTTTTCGGAAAGTTGTCGAGAATGTTCAAAAGTTTCATTAATATCTGACAACAATAACGGGTACTTCACATGAAGACCGATATGTGTACATTTATGATATCTCGCTTGAGTATTTGTAGGAGGACAAATGTTTCAGGCAGATTTGTAGAGAAAATCAAAACATACATTTTATGTTCAGTAACTGTTTTCGTAACATCGTGCCATTTATGAGGTATGTGGAAAAATAAAGTAGAGCCAGACTGCCCACTGATGACAATATGGCGCATGCGCGTTGCGTGCTGGACAACAAAGGCTACAAACGCGCACTCAGAATATGTAACTCTTATTGCTTTTCCACCGCAACAGTGGTTGTACGCAAGTACGTCAATGTTACGTTATACGTACTTCGCCTGTCTTGTTACATTTAATAGATCGGCTAGGTTGTGAGTCAACAATTCTTAATACATGATGGTGGAATTTTTGTTGGCTGTTATAGGTTGTGTTGGGATACGAGTACCGTTTGTTTGTTTGTTTGTGTATGGTTTGTTTAAGCGGTATGTTGGCAGATTAGGCTGCGATATATTAAGTTGAATGATAGGACTGCTAATGAATCAGCAAGGATGGGTAAGGAAATGTCTTGTTGTAATTTGTTGTATCAGGCCATCAGCATTCAGAACGGACATTGCTTGAGCCTGCTGCAGTTTATCCGCTGTTGCAGTTACTGCCGCCATTTGTAAAAACGACGTAATCGTGTAAAAGCTGAAAAAAAAGTACTTTTCTCCTCTATGTTCCCAGATTTCAGAAAACAGCACTGCTTTTTGTCAGGTTTCCAGGCTTTGCCCATTTGTCCTGGTAAGTATTTAGACGATTCATCACGGTCATGTTACGGACTGTCAGAATGACAATAAATCAGGCCAGGCGCGACAGTTGTTTATACTACTTACTTCCTCCACGGAGTAGAGTCCTTCTTGAGAAGCTAACCGGTTCTCAGCTAGTCAAGAAATTCCCCACTTTTTATGGAACCCGAAGGTTCATTACTGCATACACAAGTGCCCGCCACCTGTACCTGTCCTGTGCCAGCTCGATCCAGTCCATGCCTCCATATTCCACTTTCTGAGGATCCAGCTTAATATTATCCTCCCATCTACGCCTTGGTTTTCCAAGTTGTCTCTTTCCCTCAGGGTTTCCTACCAAAACCCTATAGACACCTCTCTCTTATACGTGCTACATGCTCCGCCCGTCTCATTCTTCTCGATTTGATCAACCGAGTAATGTTTGGTGAGGAGTACAGATCATTAAGCTCCTCATCATGTAATCTTCTCCATTCTTCTGTTACCTCTTCCCTCTTGGGCCCAGATGTTCTCCTCAGCACCCTGTTCTCGAACATCCTCAGCCTATGTTCCTCCCTCAGTGTGAGCGAACAAGTTTGACAGTTGTTTGTTGCAGTGTTGATTCAACAACATGTTTCGGCCTGACAGGCCATTATCAGGCTGACCAACAATATACGTACGCAGTTATGTGGAAACGGAGACCTGAGCTTGTTACAGTTCATAATGTTATGCTGAGTGCACTAGCTTACAGGGGCAATCTCGATAGTGGAGACTAAATCAACTCTGGTTTTGTGACTGAATATGGAAAATATATAATATTAAAAAGTTATAATATTGTACTCATGGTTGAGGTAGGCGCTTCTCCAGGCGGACTGGGTTTAATGGTGTGTGGTGGTCTGTCTGGACGGAGTCACATTTTTTTTAATGTCATAACCAGTACGTAACAATTACTGTGTGTAATTTCCACTCTCAAAGTTGTCCCTTGAAGCTACATGCACTCATTTGTATAATGTGTTATATACCGTCAATACACAACAATATATCATTACAGTGATACATATACAGTCAGGTCACATTACGGCAACAAGTTTCGACCGTAAACGGTCATCTTCAGGCCAATAGAGAACATTTTTAAGGTACAATAATGTGAACACTCAGTGGGATCCCATTTCGTTTACAGTAAAAGTTAAAATAACGTATGAAGAGATTCTTATTTATATCTGTTGGCCTGAAGATGACCGTTTACGGTCGAAACATGTTACCGTAACGTGACCTGTCTGTATATGTAATATCACTGTACCGATATATTGTTGTGTATTGACGGTATGTAATACATTATACAAATTTGTTACTACGCAACGGGATGGCCTCTGTCAAATACACGCTCTCAGCTTACACGTTATAAACCTTAACACGCTCAGATCTCAGTTTCCATATAACTGTGTACGTATATTGTTGGTCAACCTGATAATGGTCTGTCAGGCCGAAACGTGTCTTCGAATTAGCACAGCGGTAAACAACTGTCATGATTAGCTGAAATTCTCGCTGATCTGATGCGTTCGAAGTCTGTAGCGGGTGAAGCCGATAATGGTCACAGAACTGGCAGTAAACCGGGTCTCTTTGTCACTTTGTCCACCACAGATCTGACACGAACTGGCTTGGGTCAAACCCGGGCCTCCGCAGTGAGAGGCGAGCGATTGCATTACATAGTGTGGTGCCTGGCGTCTGTACAGTTTCACTTTCATGTTGCCATGACAGCACCCGGTCTGTGACGTCATTTGTTTTAAATGCTTTGTGTATGATGAGAACTCTCCGCGCATATTTATTGGCAAGGATTCTGTGCTGTTATTTACGTGAAATGAACGTCATCCGGTCAAGGCCAACTACAGGAATCTCGCTACCTGGTGGAGTTAACGCCAGATATGAGGTTATTACCGCCGTGTCTAAAGACAATACCTTCTGGGGTATGATGTCTAGTTTGGTACATGGCTGCTAACGTTCCGAAGGAATTTGCGGTCTCCATCATCAGGGTAGAAGAATGAGTCGCGAGTGACAAAACGCATCAGTTTTGTAGACAAGTACAGACGTTTCGGAAGACGGTAAAGGTAAAGGTAAAGCAGTTCTATTACAGGCCTGGAGTGGCCCAGAGGTTTCCTGGAAGTTAAGGTTTCCAAATTTCATGACAACAGCACAGGATGGTGGTAAGATTGTCAACCTTGCGCTCCGGCCGCATTTACCCCCAGGAAATGCTCCTGGTACTTATTTCTATTAGAGGCTGAATCGACCCCAGGGCCGTAGTGCGATCGGAAGGATTTTATGTCAATGAAAAATTCCAGTGACACCAGCTGGGATCAAACCAGCGACCTTCCGATTTGTAGCACAGCACCTTAACCACTGTGCCACCGAGGTCCCTCTTTCAGAAGACAGTGCAGTCTTTTTATCGTGAGGGAATGCTGGAGTATTGCCTACTACCTTCTACTATTGGAGTAGGAAATCGTGCTTTGAGTTCTGCAGGGACCGCTTTGTTATATACAGGGTCACCATTTTATCTGACAGTGTTTGTCGGATAAAATAATGACTCTGTATATTTATACGAACTTCATGGTTGATGTGAGATGCCCGGTATTGACGTAGCTCTTCCTGTTTGCCTTGCAGGTAAGATGTCCCCAGTTGCTGTTCAGATACTCCGAATCCTCGAACACTTTTCTGCCCCGGAGCCACATAGTGTGTCCAGTGGGCCTGAGGAAACACCAGACAGTTCACGTGAGTTTCAGCGTATTTCCAAGTCAAGGCTCTTTTTAGAACACTCAAAACCTTGTTCACTGTGAAATTTTTAAAAGCGTGTGCGTTTGTTGCTAACTTGTTTTCAGCATTGTTATCCGAAGAGAACTGCACTCTTCTGGGTTGTTACGCAGCGAATATTAGTAATTCCTGGCCGACGTTTCGGGAAAACCTATCGGTCCCATCTTCAAGTATCAACCCTACAAAATGGGACCGATAGGTTGTCCGGAAAGGACAGCCGTTGAAGATGGAACCGATAGGTTGTCCCGAAACGTCGGTAATGAATTACTACTACTTGCTGCGTAGTAGCGGAAGCCCGAAATCACGCGATGACCTCCGAACTTTGTACGGACTTGTCCAGTTTTGGGTCCTGAAGGTGATGACTGTAAATGCTATTGTCCTTTGAGATGTGACGCCATGTTTCTTGGTAGATATGTGCTAACGTTCTGCAGGTTTCCATTTTAAACAGTTACGGTTCTGTCTGACTTCCTACATCGTTTAGTGCCCCAAATTCCGCACAGTCTTACTAGCCAGGTGGCAGGTCGCAGTTGAAGACCCTAACCTAATAACTGATCATGTGATAATGTGCAGTGTGGTCAGGGCTGTCGCTGAGTTCGGAGCTGTGGTGGTTTGGTGATTGGCAGGGGACAGTTGAAGTACTAGGAGAGAGACCTGCCACACTGCCACTTTGTCGACAGTTAAGCCCACAGTCCAGTTACGGACAAAGAAAATGTTCTTTGCGCTTGATCGTGCCCCTGCCGTGTCTTGACCGCGATCGCTTCCTTGGACGCTACTGTTGCCACACGTCGGCTGCTGACGGGATCGCGGCAGCTCGTGCAGTGGCTTCATCTTACATCAAGTTCCCCGCGTCTATACCCGAAGCTTCGCAGCGAGAAGCCAGCGTAATAGCGTTACAAGCGGTTAAGTTTTCGTTATAGGTAGAGTTGCGTTAAAAACCTGCCCCGTTTAAGAGGGTTTCTGCATGCGGCTGTGCGTGGTAGTTCATGTGCGGTGTTGAGTTTCTCATTTCAGTTTACATCTTTCGCTTCTTGCACGAAGAGTAAAGGGTGAAGATGTGGGAAGGTCGAGGAGTTGAGGAATGTGACGCCGTGTACGGCTTTTGGAGAAATATATATGCCGAAACATTCGTAAGCGTCGGCCAGACTAGATGGCGTCTCGCTTGCTTAACTTACTTAACTTACTTAACTTACTCCATGGAGCAGAGTCCTTCTTGAGAAGCTGGCCGGATCTCAGCTGAAGTTCCCCGCATTTTGTGGAACCCGAATGTTCATTACCGCATTCACAAGTACCCACCACCTGTCCCTACCCTGAGCCAGCTCGATCCAATCCATACATCCACATCCCACTTCCTGAAGATCCATCTTAGAATTATCCTTCCATCTACGCCTGGGTCTTCCACGTGGTTTTTATTTCCCTTAGATTTCCCCACCAAAACTTTACATAAACCTCTCCTCTCCCCATACGTGCTACATGCCTCGCCAATCTCATTCACTGTACTTCAAGAATACGGACGGTAATTGTCTTTGGTGCATTCTTTTTTATGGTGTCTTTTTTTTATTTACTGACACTGTCAGTAGCTCGAAATGGTGAGATGGTTTGTCAGTAATAAATCGAGTTCATACCGCGATACATATTGATTATGCTAGGGGAAGGATGAATCGAAAGGATACGAAAGGAAGCCGCCGCGGTGTAGAGTTACCACCAGGGGCCAGCGGGTCTTCGCCTCAATAGCAGAAGTACAGATTGCACCGCGACGCTCGCGACGGATGTCTTGTCAGTGTGCTGAAGGTCATTTCTATGTGTGGTCGCCAGGCAACCGTCCAGCAGTAGTTGACAGCGGTTGTTAGGATTAATTATCGCAAAGAGAGGAACCGAGCGCATTCGGCGACACGCAGCCGGTGAGTGTCGGTGCTTCTTTCAAAATTATGTGGCGCCATGTGAGGCCGGTGTGGGTAGCGACGCTTGGCGCCAGCTGTTTTGACAGATGCTTCGCGGATAGACTGCCACCGCAGCTGCAGACCTTTTGAGAAGTGAAGAAGGCAGTCCTTGCTGTAGTCGAATACCATTTTCTTATAATATATAGCAAATTCAACGAATGCACTTTGGTAAAATATATTTTATTACATATTGGTATTCAGCTACGTGGTTTTCTTTCGTACTGGACACTATGAACAAGGTGGATGAAAGAAACTGATACAATATACAATAGCCAAACATTGTTGGTACAACAGAGAGAGTGACTGTTGGCGTTAGTGGCGGGCAGGTCGGTACCCTCCGTCTTATACAGAGTGAGTCTCTCGCTAGAGGCCCCAAACTATTGTCTATGTATACAGTCGAACAGCGCGAGTTTCTCGTTCGTAAATACTGGCAAACAGGTTCATTTAAAGCATGCCAGACGGCATTTCGAACGGAATTTGGTGAAAGATGTCTATCATCAAAGTGTTGCACCCAGAAATTGGTTAAAAAGTTAGAGACAAGGGGAAGCCGATCTAACGCCTGCCGACTTCTTTCTTTGGGGCCTATTGAAGGACAACGTGTACAAAAATACACCCCGCACAATCGAACAACTCAAAGACGCTATACCCCAAGAGATTCAAGCCGTCAACGTCGACATTTTGGAAAAAGTATTCCAGAATTTGGAGAAACGCATTCAAGTGTGCTTGGATGTGAAAGGGGACTAGTTTCAGCATCGATTATGAGCAGGTCCTGTTTTGCATCCTTCCCGGTATGTGTATATAAATTTTCAAGTCATTATCTCAATAACATAATTTTTTATAGACAATAGTTTGGGGCCTCTAGCAAGAGACTCACTCTGTATTTAAACTGTCAACGTATGTTCAAGGACCTTTGATGATGGGTAGGAGGGGTTGTGTACAGAGAGAGAGATTCAAACGAGGAAACGGTTAACAGCAAATAAGGTAATTGGGTGACTGGCGTTGGCAGTCGAGTAAGAGAGCATTGCGAGAAAGGTGCTGTATAGCGTAAAAGGTAAATCAACCCCATTACAGGCCCCAGGTGCCCAGAGGGTTCCATGAAGTTAAGGTTCCCAGATTACGTGACAATGACACAGGATGGTGGTAAGGTTGTCAGCCCTACGCACCGGCCGCTTTTACCCCCAGGAACTACTCCTGGTACTCATTTCTATTAGAGGCTGAGTCGACCCCAGGGGCCAACGACCTTCCGATTTGTAGCGCAGCGCCTTAACCACTGTGCTACCGCGGTCCACCGGTGAATAGAATGGTCACCGAAAACAGAAATGTTATTGGTTCTGGAGGGAAGTGACGATTGTTTTCATGTGTTAGAATATGATTTTTATTTGACTGAATAGACAAGAGTAGAGTTTGCACCTCAGATATAAATAAATAATTGCATACATAAACAAATAGTGAAGACTGTGTGGAGCCGATGAACCCCCCACCCGTATCCCGTAAGAAGTTTCACCTACCGCAACGAGGAAGTCAGGGCAAACGAGGTACAAAGGGTGATCGTGTACAATACATGACACTGTTGATCTACATGAGGTAAAACCACTTGATGTTGCGGTTAATTAAAGTTATCTAGATTAACATTGTAATGCATATTGTATTGTGTTAGTATTCCTTGAGCCACCTTCCTGATGGTCGCCAGTACGACAAAAAAAAACATGTCGCTGAATGTCAGTACGTAATAAAATGTGTTTTACCGAAGAGCATATGTTGATTTACTGTATATTGTGATTTAGTGCACGGCTCTGGAACGTATTACACCTATCTTCTTCCTCTTCTTCTTTTTCTTCCTCTTCTTTTTCTTCCTCTTCTTTTTCTTCCTCTTCCTCTTCTTCTCCCTCTTCCTCTTCTTCCTCCTCTTCCTCTTCTTCCTCCTCCTCCTCTTCCTCTTCTTCCTCCTCCTCTTCCTCTTCTTCCTCATCCTCCTCTTCCTCTTCTTCTTTTTTTGAAATTTACGGCTTTGATCATTCGGTCCATTCCGTCGTTGAATGAAAGGGATCCTTCTAATTTTGGGTCCCCCAACGTTTCTTCTTCCCCTGGGTTTGTACGTTATCCATGGTAATCGTCTGTTCTGCCTACAGCTAGTTCTGTAAGTTTGTCTTGCCGAACGCAGAAGCGCGATGTCTTCCAGCTGAGTCATGCGTCGCCATGGCGCTTTTGATGTGGCTGCCAGACATTGCGGCGGGGAACCGAAAGTGGCGCAGTGTGCCGGGGTTGGATGCAGGTTGCGGTGTTATGTCGCAGGAGGAGCGCCATAACCCTTGTGTGGTTATACATGAAAATTTTGAAGCCAAGTGTTTATTATATGTACCACCAGTGTTTATTATATGTACCACCAGTTCTAACATTCAACAATTCTGCGTTCTGCCTACACAGTGTATTTATGTGTTTTGTGTGGATCTGAGAACAAACAGCGATTATTTCCCTATACAGCATTAACTGACCGGTTTTTATAACCGAGACTGTGAGTGTTTACTGCGCGGTACGGACTGGGTGTTTATATACAATGTAGGTTAAATTCTGGTGTAGCCCAGTTTTTGAAACAGCGCTGTAACTCCAAACACCCCTACACAGAAATCGCAGTAGGCTGTAAAATGACAATAGACTCTTCATGTCATCAGAAGTCCCGTGTGAGCAGTGTCTCTCATAAGGCCACTGTCACCAGAGGGCTTTCCGAAGTATTCAGTTCGCAGGCAGTATCAAACTAGTCCGTCAATTACTGAAGCGTTGATGTTCCCCGCTGATGCCACTGGTTGAACGCGAAATGGCTGTAGTGTCGCAGTACTGAGATGCTGACAACACGGAAGAAGCACAGAATTCCTGTGTTGGCCTGTAAGTATGGCGAGCACAGCCCCACCCAATTCCCCGTGTATAAGCGCAGGACCCAGCAGTAGTACTTTGGAACTTGTGTATTTGCACGCGATTATTGGTAGTGGTCCTCGCGCCCGACGTGCTGATCTTTCGTGCATTGTGTGTTTGTGTAATTAATTGTGCATGTTAGTTACCTACAGCTGTCGTTGAGTGAATTTGACGGGTGCTGCTGCCAGCTTTAGCATCTCGCCCGCAGTGCCATCAGCGGTCTCTTTCCCCCAGGTTTCTCCACCTAAACCTCTATGCGTTTTTCATTTTCCGACGCGTGCCATATGCCCCGCCCATCTCATCGTCCTTAATTTCATCTCCCGAATCCTTTTTGTTTGGAAAAGTCGGACGAATCGAGAACTAGAAGAGATGAGCAAATGAGAAAATATAGTAAAATGGATAAAAGGGCAAAGGATAAGCTGGTTAGGACACCTAGAGAGAATAGAGGAGGATAGGATGCCCAAAAAAGAGGAAGTAGAAAGAGATCTTCAAGTGCTGGGAGTGAGAAGATGGAAGGAGTTGGTGGCAGATAGGAAAAAATGGAAGGACATTGTTCGACAGGCCAAAGCCCACAGTGGGCTGTAGTGCCAATGGAAGAAGAAGAAGAAGAAGAAGAAGAAGAAGGTGGAGGAGGAGGAGAAGAAGAAGAAAAAGGAGGAGGAGGAGAAGAAGAAGAAGAAGAAGAAGAAGGATGAGAAGGAGGAGGAGAAGAAGAAAGTTAATAATAATAATCCTCTTTGTTGGGCAGTAGACATATACTGAGTTAGCACGGACCCTTGTTTCAAAATTCGGTCTTTCTCCGTTGTATTCATTTCTTAATCACCACCACCCTAACTTTAAGTAGAGACATTGCATATAGGGCTGACGGGAGTGCATATGGGCCTATAGATGTTACAGAATGGTTGAGTAACAGTCAGATTATCACTGGCCAAATTGTATTCCTTCACCAACGAATTGAAAGAAACTTTCCCATCCATTGCTGCTCCTTCTGTTTGTGAAACGAAATTTCTTGTTAAAGTTAGCCAGGCTTCGTCCGTCTTGTTCTTATGATATGAGCAGCATCTAGATGAAGAGGAGTGTGGGGCATTGCTGGATTACATTTAAATTATACTTCAAAATTCGGCTCCTAACTCACAGTAAACACACTGCATGTACATTACACAGAATAGTCAGTTAATGTTGTATAGGGAAATAATCGCTATTTGTTCTCAGATCCACACAAAAACCATAAATACACTGGGCAGAACGGAGAATTGTTGAATGTTAAACTGGCGGTATATATAGTGATCATTGGGCTCATAATTGGCAAATTGACCTGGGCTATACCTTAACCCTTTAAATGCAAGGAATAACCTAAATTATATATGATGATCCAGCCCGTACCGCGCAGTAAACACTTCCCGTCTCTGTTATACAAACCAGTCAATTAATGCGGTAGGGGAAATAATCGCAGTTTGTTCTCAGATTCACACAAAACACATAAATACATCGTGTGGGCAGAACGTAGAATTGTTGAATGTTAAACTGGTGGTACATATAGTGACCACAGGGCTCATAATTGGCACATTCACCTTGGATATATCTTAATACTTTAAACACAAGGCATAACCCCAATTACATATAAAGACACAGCTCGTACCTCGCAGTAAACACACTGCGTCTCAGTTATAAAAACCAATCGTTAATGCTGTATAGGGAAATAATCGCTGTTTGTTCTAAGATCCACACAAAGCACATAAATACACTGTGTGGGCACAGCGGAGAATGAGTGTTACGGCAGATGGTACATATAGTTACCATTGTGCTAAGCTTGCTGCTAGATTGTTGCTGTGTGCACTGAGAACCCAGCGACCGGATGTCTAGCAAAGTGGTCACGGGCGTCTGAACATGGCTTATCCCGGAAATACGAATTACCTTGACACAGTTCTGAGAATATCGTAGCTGTGTGGGAAGCCGATCCCTGTAGCGCCCATTCTGTGTGCTGGCGAGTCTGGGGTAGGTTCTTTATCATCACATTAGTAATAATAATAATAGTAAAGCGCCCATTCGACATTTAACCGATGTATGTCCTGCACCAGCTCAAGGCGATTACCAACATTGTCCATTAAGAACTGGCTGTCATACGTGGACTCACAAAGGGAAAACCAATGCCATGATATAAATATGAGCCGGAATCTGTGTCAGAGAATTGCAGCTATAAACTGTACTGTGACAGGTCTGTAATAGCTGGTCTAACTGCCCATACCAACACACTTATGCTTGACAAAACCATCAAAGCAGAATCCTCTATTGATGTAGCAATTACTAACAGCCACAACCTTCACAGCACCACCACCCACAAGCTGCAGAATATGCAGACTTGAAAGAAGAGCTTATAAGAATGTGGCAACTAACAGCGGCCTACATAATACCGTTAGCACTGTCCACAGCGGGTATCATCCGAACCACATCACATCAGAGTTCAAAACTGCTGAATTTTCGCCCTGCTGTATAAACTCTGATGCAGACAGCAGTAACGCTTAATACATGCCGTGTAGTCAGTTTTTGGCAGAACGGAGAATAAGAAGTGCTTGGTGATTGAAACCAGTGCTGTTTTGGGAACCGGCTGAACTGCTGTGAAGTGAGGACGGTGGATGCTGCTTTTGCTGCTGCTGCTGCTGCTGCTGCTGATGATGATGATGATAATTCTCAAACGTACTAGGAACAAATTCGCTTTCTGAATTCCGAAGAAGAAAAATAATTAGGGTATGGGCGTAGTGGGGGATCCTTATTGCCCTGACCTGTTTTCGGTTGTGTAGGCTCCCGATCAGTGCCCGCTCGTCCTTCTGGTGAAGCTGCTTTGCAGGCAAGGTAGAGGATTTGGACTGACTGTAATATTGTGAAGCCCATTCCACGCCTCACATTAAACACACGGTGTCTGCAGTCGATATTAAGAGACAGTCGGAGAATTCCGAACACTAAAGTGTAGGACAAAATGAAGCGAACTTTGACTTCAAAACAGGTGGTACATGCGGCTACCTCAGTTTTGTGTATGTTGACTGCTGGTGGGTTCCTTTCTGGTGCGTTAGAATGTGAGACCTGACGAGCGTGTGGGCTGTGACATCGTGCATCTTGGTACGTACGTATCGAGCTTCCGACCCCCAAAGATGAAGGCATCACAATGCGGCCTGGCCATCACCGTGAAGACGTCATATCACACATAAAATGTACTGATTTGACTGCAATACTTTTACAGTAACTGGTTTAGTTTTGGTCGTGCAAATCGAAACGTGACAGTGGAGGAACGACATTGGTCGAGGGTGCTGAAGAAGATATTTGGACTGTAGGGTAAGAGACTGGAGGAAATTACATAATGAGGAGCCGCGTGATTTAGGTTATGTTCATGTAGTAATGGGTTGATGAAACAAACGATGTGCGTTGGGTGGCTCACGTAGCACGTATGTCAGAGACGTGATTGCAGAATTTAGTTCGCAACCCCGAAGGACGGTGACCTCGTGGGAGGTCTAAACGTAGGTAGAATAAAAAGTTGTTAGATTGGATGTTCAAAAAAATATACTGTAAGATTGTGGATGGGATTCGTCTGGCTCAGGATTGGTACCAGTACTGGGTTGTTGTGATCATGATAACGAGCCATCGAATTATCACAAAATGGAGGTAATTTCTTGACTGACTTAGCAGCTTTTGACATTCGGAAGATGCGCTACGCTGCGCAGCACTTTGCGATGTCTTGTCCTTGAACATCCAGGCTAGCCAACCATTTTTTTTTTGTTCCTCAAATAGCGCCTATTACTGATTTACTTGTTACTTATTTTCGTTTTTCATAACACAGAGGTACTTGCGGGCAGTGAGGTACCTGGATGTGTCAGTGCGCAGACGCACTGCGCTCTTCTCAGAACTGTGCTTACGTAACAGCACATTATACAATGACCCGGTCACACCGCGGGCAGTCAGTTTCCACTGACAACGGCGTAAGCGAATCGCTTGTTTGGCGTCGTGGAGCTGGCTGATCACTGAGTGAGTTCACAAAATCGCGGAAAGCTACTGCTAGCTTCATCATGTCTGCCTGTCCGTCCGCATGGAACAACTCGGCTCCCACTGGATGGATTTTAATGAAATTTGGTATTTGAGTGTTTTTCGAAAATCTGTCGAGAAATTTCGAGTTTCATTGAACTCTGACAATAATAACGGGTACTTTACATGAAGACTGATATACATTTATGATAATATCTCGTACATTTCATCTTGTATTGATAAATATTTCAGACAAAAGTTGTGGATAAAATCAAAACATATTTTGTGTTCAGTAAATTTTTTTTTCGAAAATCTTTCCTTTAAACAGATAATGCGGAAAAATATTGCAGAGCCTGCCAGGCCACTGATAAAAGTATGGCGCATGCGCATTTCATGCTGGTTACCTAAGGCTACGAACACACACTCAGAATATGTAATACTTAATGTTTTTCCGTTACAACAGTGGCTGCACGAACGCGCCTTATTGCTACCTGTCTTGTGACCGAGAAGCAGTGTGTTTATTGCGCGGTATGACCTCCGTTTTTATCCGTGTAATTCAAGTTACTTAGTCCTTAAAGTTTTCAACGTCTGTGGGAGTGGGGATGCAGCTCCATGCATTCCTCATTCCGGCGCTGGATGAAGATTGTGGTGTCACGCCTTGGTCTAGGAAAGGAAGCCGAGTGGGCCTCACAGGCCGAGCTGGATGCTGTAGAGCGGGGGGCTCTTTGGGCAACCGCGATGTAACTCGGTGGATAGTTCAAACACGGGTATAATATATAGGGTTATTATTATTATTATTATTGCTTATTTTGTTTATTTAACGACGTCAGTTGTTGCGGTTTACGTATCATCGGGTGGGTAGGTATTGATCGAAATGCCGTTCATGGTGGCGGTCCACGTCCAACTGTGGTCACCGTTCCGGAATTTGCATGGAGGGGTCGAGGAAATCCACAAAACCTGTCATGGTGACCGGTGTGCCTGTGGAGTCACGAACCGAGCACCTCCGGACTACAAGACAGGCGTTACATCTTGAGCCATATCGTGGGATTGGAGGTCGGCACAGCGACTGTGGTGTTGCTGAAGATTTGCGTATCCCGAGATGTGACGCCGTGCTTTGATCGAGTCGTTCATGTTCTGGGTCATGCACACGTGTTCTGATTGACTGACTTAACGGAGCACAGTCACAGAGATGCTGATAGTTTTTCAGCTAGTCAAGAAATTCCCCTCACTGTATGGAACCCGAAGGTTCTTTACCGTTTTGAAAACAGCCTGCCCATATCGTGAGCCAGATCAATCCAGTCCGCGCACTTTCATCCACCTTTGTGATATATTTTAATATTATTATTCCATCTACGTCTAGATTTTCCATCTGGTCTCTTTCCTTCAGGTGCCCCTACGAAAACTCTTCATGTACTTCTCTTCTTTCCACACATTTCACATGCCCCGCCTGTCCGAACCCTCTCGATTCGATGGCAGAATATTCTTTTCTGTTCCTGAAAGCATAAATATGAACCGAACTGATCACCTGTTTTCTGAACACCGTCATGTAGTCTTCAAACGGGGACTGCATTGCCGTCTGTTGTCTGGTGCGGGTTGTCAGGGAACTGCAATTCGACCAGCCTACCGACCTCCCAACCCGTGTTATTTAACAATGTCTCATGAGGCAGAACACGCGATCCAAGCAGCCTGACACACAAACCCAGTGCACTTGAACTCGTTGTTAACAATTATGACAAGATGGCGGCGTGCGCATGTTATATATCGTAACATATTAATGCCAGCCTACAGGCGGGCTTGGGAACTGTGTCATCGAGTGTTGCGTAAGGCGTTTCGGGCATGCATATGACGTGTGTCGAAACCGCGAGTGTTTTTCGCTTTTCTTGTGACTTGTACACCGAGAAATGTGGCACAACATAATGTCTGAGGGGACTGGCGGGTTTTGAAACACATCAAGTGTGATTTACTGTTGCAGGGTAGGTTTAGAGCACTGGCTACCGTGTGTACCGCCTTTCTGCAGTGACACATCTGATAAATGTACATTTGAAATAGCAGTGAGTCGCTTTCGCGTCTTTGCACCCTTCGCAGATGCTCATAACGTTTGATTCCACTGTGGTAACACTTGTTGTTGTTCGCATTTGTTGGTAAAGTTGTCCCTGTCCACGCCATGAAGGCGTATAGAGGGAGTAGAGGTATAGCTGCACTCATTCTTAACCTCGGCGCTATATGGAGGTGGGATGGTCTACATCACGCCCCTTAATCCCCGGGGGAAAATGCCGGTACCCGTTGTACAGGAGGGTGGGTGAGCCCCGCAGCCTGTCTGGACCTTTTGGAAAAGAGAAGAATCTATGGCCTTTGTCGGGACTGGAACCTCGGACCGTCCGGCCCACATGCTGGCCGCTGTACTGAATAAGGCACCGTGGCACAAGCCCCCCCCCCCCTCGTGTAGTTTGGTACATAGCCACCGACGGTAGTAGGTACCTGCTGTTTTCATCGTCATTGTATGTTTCGTTGTGTCGAGCGTCGCCGTCGTTATCCAGTCGGGTATCTTACATGTGACCGACGAATGTGCGGACGGTGGTGATTGGCAGGTGAAGGGCCAAGTACTCACTAAGCCCTGCCCCAGTTCCACTTTGTCCGCTGTAATTCATTCACACGTGGATTGCCCTGGCATCGAAACCAAACCTCCGCGCTGAGAGTGGTTATTTAACGACGCTGTCGGTGGCTCGCATACATACCAGTGAATGGCAGGGTGATAAACGAGCAGTGAATTGGAATGAAACGGCGGTGGTCCAGATCGAATCCCTGGACCGCAGTGTTATCTGACCACCATCCGTTGCCATTGTCGGTCGGCCCATTTATAGAATTAACGTATCCTACTCGGCTGTCCACCCGCACACGCGGTGCAGTAGTGACGGTAAACATTTGTCATTTAAATTAATGACTGTCTTTCCGACATTTATCGGGAAGAATTGAGGAAAAACACGATTAGCCTGAGGATGGCCGGTGTCTGAGATGGAATTCGAACCTGGGACTTCTGAAGTCACAGCAGGGCTACCACCCTTTCTACGTGTGACACCGTCTAGTCTGTTAGAAGTTTACAGACGATTCGGCGGAACATACTCCTTTGCTTTGAAGTTTGAGACAGTAAGTGCTTTCGGAACGTTTGTTGAACTAGCAGACTAAACGATATCACCAGAAAGCATTAAGCTTCAAATATTCGTTTTTTTTTGACAGAAGCATCCCGTTGTGCAGTAACAATTGTACAATATATTATATACCGCCATTACACAACAACATCAGTATAGTGATAAAATGTATGCAATAGGTTACACTGTGGCTACATGTTTCGACCGTAAACGGTCATCACCAGGCCAATACAGAACATTTTGTTTAAGGTACAGAGAAGTATTACTCAATGGTAATACCTTTCTGTACCTTACACAAAATGTTCTTTATTGGCCTGATGATGACCGTTTACGGCCGAAACATGTAGCCACAGTGTAACCTATTGCATACATTTTATCACTATATTGATGTTGTGTACCTGCGGTATATAACATATTGTACAATTCAAATATTCTCTCCACTCCGAATTTTCTCCGAACACGGCCGGTAATGCAGCACCCTGTCTAGATTTCAGAAGCAAGTTAGGGTGATGCGTTACCAGTCGTGTTCTCCATTCCCCCTCCTGATGACCCCCTCCCTCTGCTGCCCTGAAGGCTGGAGCGGAATTTTATGTCATCTTCTAGAGATAACGTCTAGTCGGGCAAGATTCGAAATTTATTGGCCACAAAAAGCAGATGCCCACCATCTACAAGGCACTTTCTCTTTTATTTCCCAACAATTCAAGGGCTGCTCGCACGATGTACCTTTTTATTCCCCCCTGTTAATGGACCCTGCCCCGCTAAGCGTATGAAAGTATTTACCGATGTGGCAAGGTTGGGTCATTGCTTTTGCTGTGGAGCAGGATGGGCCTGCTTTGGGACTGATCGGGTCTTAAGAAGTGACCGCTCTGTACATCATCGTGTAATCAGTCAAAGCCAGGCATTGTTTGCTTGTTGAGATGCGTGTCCGTCGGGTCTTCGTTCGCTTCCACAGAAACCAAATGAATGTCTCAGATACTGCCCTCGACCGACGAGAAAAACTTAAACGCAACGCTGCTACTAGACGCGTCCTACGCACTCATCAGTGTGTGTCCTTACTGTGTTGCACTGATACTGTCGTCTTCAGCACGTCCATTGTACAATAATACCTTTATATTTCATTCTGCTACATGTTTCGACGTGGGGTACACGGTGGCGCAGTTGGTTGAGGCACTACGCTACAAGCCGGAAGGCCGCGGGTTCGATTCCCGATGGTGTCATTGGAATTTTTCATTGACGTAATCCTTCCGGTCGCACTATGGCCGTGGGGTCGACTCAGCCTCTACCAGAAATGAGTACGAGGGATATTTCCTGGGGGGTAAAGGCGGCCGGTGCGTAGGGCTGACAACCTTACTGCCTTCATGTTCCGATTGTCTTGAAATCTGGGACCCTTAACTTCCTGGAACCCTCAGGGCCTGTCCAGACCTGTAATGGGATTGCTTTACCTGTTACATGTTTCGACTTAGTGACCCCCAAAACAAAGACTCATATTTATCGTGCAGTAGTTAAAAGTCCAATTAAATTTGCAGCAGAAACGTGGTGTTTAAAAGCAAAAAACAGTAGCAAAACTAAATTCCACAGAAATTGACTTTTGGCGACGCCCACCTCGAATTTCCAGGAAGGACAAAATTTGTAATACTATTATTAAAAAAATGAATGTAGTGAGGTCTCTTTTAGACGATATTGAAACCAAACAACTTCAGTGATATGGGCACGTTCAAAGAATGGAAGAGGGGAGACTGCCAAAAGAAGTTATGAAATGGCGTCCAGCAGGAAGAAGAAAACGAGGTAGACCTAAACTTACCTGGGCGGAAGGGATTAGAGGACTGATGGGAGAAAAGGGATTAATGGAAGAAGACTGGGATGACAGAGGCAACTGGAGGAAGAAGATAATATAATTGTTAAATGGGCGCAGGAAGATGTGGAAACATTGTATAACGTCTTAATAAATAAATGTTTCGACTTAGTTTTAAACCACCATGAGGGAGACACAACTCTGCAGTACGGAATTATCTGTAAAATTGTGCGTAACTGTGTGTCCTCCCGATGATGGCGTATAACTAAGCCGAAACGTGTAAAAAGGTAAATCAGTCCCATTTCAGGCCAGAGGGTTCCAGAAATTTAAGGTTCCCAAATTACATGACAATGGCCCAGAGTGATGGTAAAGTTGTCAGCCCTACGCATCGGCCGTTTTTACCCCCTGGAAATACTCCTGGTACTTATTTCTGTTAGAGGCTGAGTCGACCCCAGGGCCATAGTGCAATCGGAAGCATTATGTCAATGAAAAATTCCAATGACACCAGCTGGGATCGAACCAACGACCTTCCGATTTGTAGCGCAGCGCCTTAACCTCTGTGCTACCGCGGTCCCCAAGCCGAAACGTGTAGCAGAATAGAACATACAGGTGTTGTGTAATGCGTGAGTGATTGGGTGCTTGTCGACTGAGCGGTGAAAGTGAAGTGCACAGATGAGATGAATCTTTTAAGTTCTGAATTCCATTGACGAGTACCACCTTCTGAAGTCCACCTCCACGAGCAACCCCTCTTATATTACAAAATTGGCCTTCATGCCTGGAAAGAGAAAACGACGGCAGAGATTCTACGTTCTTTTGTCGGTTTTGTATAAATGCATGCGCACTGATGTAATGGAGACTGTTAAAAGCGGTGCTGTGGAGAAGAGAAAGCTGTAAAGCTTCAGCACGCCCAGAATATTCTGCTCCCTTATAATCGTTTGAGTGGGGTTTTATTGGGCAGACGCGATATGGGACTATCAATAGTACAAGTGAAGTATCCAGGCGCTTTCTCTTGCTTCAGCTGTGTCTCTTTACTGCCGCCGGGCCTCTTTTGAGCGTTAATTGTAAGGGCTGTGGGCCCTTTGTCCGCAGCATGGCGCTTTCTCAAGTTGTAGATGGAGGAACTCTTCCCTGCACAGACGGTTATGTCAAATATGTTGACGAATCAGTCGTGTAGAAGCAGTAAACAGTAGAATTCCGGGGGTTGGCTTAGGCGTGGGGGTCATATTTCACGGTATATGACTGCTGTTAGACGTGGGACGGATATCAGAACTTGTGCACGTTAGAAATGCATACAGAGTTCTTGTTATGAGACCGAGTGGACGAATCCAGTGGGGAAGTTTAATCACAAACGGAGGAATTTTAAATATGTGTAATATATTATGCACCGTAAATAAACAACATACGTCAAACAAGATGCATTAATTACAATTAGGTGATATTTGGCTACATGTTTCGGCCGTGACGGGCCATCTTCAGGCCAACTAAGAACAGCAATTAAGGTACAGTAAAAATAGTATCCATCAATATAAGAACTTCAAGATTAAGCTTCTAAAATGTTGTGCTGATATTTTCTTCAACCGCCAGTGCCTCACAGTAATATTTTTACTGTACCTTAATTGTTGACATTGCGGGAGGAAAGGAAGCTGAGGGTGTTTGAGAACATGGTGTTGAGGAGAATATTTGGACCTAGGAGGGACGAGGTAACGGGGGAATGGAGGAGATTGCATAACGAGGAGCTA
>Ga0123352_10003216_pt1 | contig 23472 bp, 17 predicted proteins | sample TergutLab28metaG_FD_89700 | JGI IMG/M metagenome (GOLD analysis project Ga0123352, IMG submission 89700) | Labiotermes labralis P1 segment gut microbial communities from Petit-Saut dam, French Guiana - Lab288 P1 | ecosystem: Host-associated > Arthropoda: Insects > Digestive system > Gut ...
ACACACACACACCCACACACACACACACACCCACACCCACACACACACACACACACACACACACGCACACACACCTTGCATCATAAACCATAGCTGAGAATAAATGGTCGCTTGGCGAAATTAAAATCGCCGGACGCGACAGCTGACTGCGCACTGAGAGCTCAAAGGAAGCTAACGGAATTGACTGTCACTCAGTAATTTTTCCTTGTTCTAGGCCTGTGAAGGTACATATTAATATTATCCTCCCATATACTACAGGGCACCCACATGTCGTCATTTTCTCGTAATTTTTACCAAATTTTCGAGCAGATTTGTGGTTCTAACATATAGAGGTGACATTTATGTTCTGGTGTATAACGCGGTTTATTCTGGTAGAAATGTACTGACTTGTCGGAAGCACTTGTACCGTCTGTGCATACACAATCAAGAACAGTCCGCTGAATTTTTCAGTTTCAACTCTGACCTTTGAAGCCCCCACGTGTTATTAGGTGAGTTTTGCTTTACACGTGCCCCTTCATTCACCTTTATGTTTCCCGGCTGCCCTGCACAGTAGTGAGGAATTTTATGGCTTCACTTTAAGAAATGGGAATCCTCGCCAGGACAAACTTGCCCACCACCGTGCTCCGACGGAGTTAGTCCGGAGTCTCCCGTTGTGTCAAGCAATGCTATTCGCGCTGCGCTACATTTGGGGTTCTCACAGCGATCTTGATGTAGATGTGTATCTTACGGCACATGGCAACGTGTAGATAGTATGTAGGTACCGGTGTTTCGGAGGGATTTACTGCCTCCAGCTTCAGTATAGTAAGATAAGATTCAAATTGGTTTTCTCAGAAGTTTGAAGAAATCTTGTCGTGGTGTCAGTTTTCTCGACTTTACGAAGGAATGTGGTACTTCCGAAACAGGAGTAGAATAGCCACTGTAGTGACTGGACTATGGTCTTTATGGTCAGGGGTTAGAATCCCGGTAGGTGAAGGATATTTTCTTTTTCTTTTCGTAAAAGCATAGATCGACAATGGACCCCGCCCAGCTTCGTATTAGATTTCTACCGGAATTCTTTCACCGCAGTAAAGCAGCCAGGAAGTGAGGTTAGTCTTCCACATTTACCTTGCAATGAGATTAAGAATGAGAGGAGCCACATCTCTGCTTCTTATATATTCCTTCATGGAGTGGACAGGATAAGCTATGCTTGTACCTGTGTACAGGCATAGCTGGTACCGAAGAGGACAAGAAGAACAATAGCTTCCTTCGGAACTTCGGGAAATTCTAACCAGTGACACATTATCGTATGGCAGAGAACCTGAACCCTGAGCACAACTCTGTGAAAACCTCAAATTTTTAACACCGCTTCACATAGTTTCACACAAAGCGTGTTCACTTGAATACATAAATAGGGACAGGGCCGTTTTGTTTCATAAGGTTTCTGTCTCCTGGGATATGACGCTTTGTAAAATTACAAGAATTCTTCGACCCAACCTTTCGCATAATTTTTTGGTTAGGAAAAAATTTATAAACTTCATAAACTTATTAAATATTTACATATTCCCATTTAGCAAATAAAAGTCAGGCCAACGGAACTTTTCTGTAGCCAAATGAAAGGTTCTTATAAAAAGTTTTATATGAAAAATATCTTAAATTATGATCAAATGTGCTAAATTCAAATTTAATAAAAAATCTATCTTTTTTATTTCTCGAGGTTTGCGGAACACATGTACACATCTCGCGGAACAACAGTGTTTCGCGGAACGTAGTTTGGGTAACGCTGCTTCACCCTATCCATGGGAGTCATAAGCCTTGTGCTTGTCATCGCAATTGATGGTGGAAATGTGTTCAGGTTTCGTTAGGGCGGAACTTGTTGTAAGGCCCTATATGCTTTTACAGCAATTGGCTGTTCACTGTCGCAAATTTCTGTTTCTGCGATAGATAAAACGAACTATTCAGATTGTTTGGTTCAATAGCACGCTCAGGCATGCAGTTCGTACGAGAGGATTGTATCAGAGCGTGACTGGAGTGAATCTGTCTCACAGCAGGGACATGGCTTCAGGCGAGATATCTGGGGAATCGAGATTTAATTCTCGACACGTGCGGAGGTTTCGCAGAAGTTTTCTCTCTTCTGGGATTAAACATTGTTTATTTTGTTAAGAGTGGGCCGAGATGGCTCAGTCGACTTAGCTACTCGCTACGAGATGGACGGTCCGGGGTTCGAATCTCGGTGCGGGCGAGTTTTTTCGTCCACGTCCAGACGGAACATGGGGTCCACCCAGTCTACTTTTCAATGGGTACCGGTCTCTTTCCCGGCGGTAAAGAGGCCGGGCCGTGTCGTTGAACACGGACCCCATGTAGTGCCGGGGTTAAAGAAAGAGTATAGCTATACCTCGACTCCCCCTCTGGGCCTTCATGGCCTGTTCTATTGTGAACTTTAACCTTTGATTCCTTCTTGTGTCTGTTAAAGAGTGGCACCGATTTCAGAGAAAACTGCTGTCTATATCATCAGGATAGTCATACACTGATGAAGGAGGCAGCAGTGTCCTTTGAAACGTCAGTACACTTCTACCAGACTGTACCGCGTCAAAAGCTACGGAACAACAGTGTTCACATTCACGGTGGTGAGAAACACAAATTAAGAGATTTTTCTATTCACCAGGTTTTATATTTCGGCTCTAGGACACAATATATTTCTGTTAAAGCGGCCGGAGCATAAGTCTCACTAGTCACCATTCATTTCCAAGTTTAAAAACGCGTTCAGCTGTATCTTCAGTCCCCCATGCCTCGGTAGTTCGTGGTGCTTTATTAACAACAGCGACAAGTTTACCTGTAGAACTACCGTTTTGAGCGTTTCAGGACACACCATAATTCACCGTTAGTGTTGTATTGTGTGTTGCTTTTGAGATTATTAACGATAGATAACAGATGTGTTGATCATTAGCCCAAAGCTATTTGTATTTGTCGACTGGAGAAGACTAGGTAAAAAGTAACATATGAGTACACGATAAATATTCATGCCTGAGGCGGGATTTGAACCTGTGGTCTTGTTTCATTTAACACTGTGCAAACTAACCCGTGGCAATTGTCCTAAAGAGAGATAGGTCTTTATGGCTATAATGCTGACAGGAACTACAGACCTTCGATATTTGCCGGCTGATTGAAGTTGTAACACTGAGAAATAACGTATAAATGTTGGGTATCAGCATGCCTCCCAATTTTACTCTCTGTTCATTCTACAGGATGTATTTTTGTCGTGTTTCTGAACATGGTGACTGTCACAGGATGTCCCTCCGCATGCAGGGTTTCTATGCGACGCAGAGACATTATTTTCCTTTCCATAATTCCTTCACTTTTCTTTAATGTGTTCTTTCTCTTCTTAAATTCGTCTCTATTTTACAGTTCCACGAAGACACAAAGAACTTCCGTGTGATGGTGTTTAACAGCAATAATCGCTAGACTATAAAGTTTTGTGTTATTGAACGCTGAGCACGATGTTACACATTGTCGCCTGCTAGGAAAATGGTTATGATGGCTACGACCTATTAATATTATTCTCCCGCCTAAGCCTGGTTCTTCCAAGTGGCCTTTTTTCCTCAAGTTTCCCCACCAAAACTCTGCATAGGCCTCTCTTCTCCCCCATACGTCCTACGTGACCTGCCCATCTCATTCTTCTCGGTTTGATCACCCAAATAATATTTGATGAGGAGTACAGATCATTAAGCTCCTCATTATGTAGTTTTCTCCACTCCCTTGTTACCTCGTCCCTCTTAGCCCCAAATATTCTCCTCAGCACCCTATTCTCAAACACCCTCAACGTACGTTCCTGCCTCAATGTGAAAGGCCAAGTTTCACAAAAATGCAAAATAAAAGGCGGAATTATATTTCTGCCTATCTTCATATTTTTGGTAAGCAAACTGGAAGACAAATATTTTGCACCGAATGCTCTCAGTAGTTCCCTTACTTCAATATGCTGCCATTTTCTTCTTGAGTAGAATTTTTATTCAGTAATGTTGTTCACAAATATTTTGAAATTCCAAGGATCTGTTATCAAACTTTATATTATGAATTCGTCCTGCATTCTGATCTCGAGACATGACCATATACTTAGTTTTATCGGTATTTACTTCTAGTCCAATCTCCTTACTGGCCACTATCAAAGCTTCTGCGTTTTCCTTTACAGTATGTACGCTTCCCCCAACATATTAACAACATCAACATAAACCAGAAGCTGATGTGTACCATTTAATTTCAAGCCATTCTGGTTTGCCTGAACCGCACTAATGGCGTACTCTAAAGCAAAGCTGAAAAGCAATGGCGATTGAACATCTCCTTGTTTCAAATCATTCCTAATAGTAAACGTGTCAGACAGATTGTAGCCTACCCGGACTCTGCCATACGTTTCAGTCACACACTTTTATTGGCCTTACCATTTTCACGAGGATACCAAACTCAATAAGAATATTATACAAGACCTCACCTTTAACTGAATCTTACGCTTTCTTTAAGTCCATAAATAGCTGATGCATTGTTTCATTGTATTCCCATTTTTTTTAATATTTGAATAATGCAGAATGTATGATCAGTAGTTGACCTGTTACTTCTAAATCCACACTGATGATACCCAATAATTTCTTCTGCATATGTATATGCCTTGAAAGCAGGATGTTGGATAAAATTTTGTAGATAATTTACAAAAGTGATTTTCCTATATAATTACTACAGTCAGCTTTATTATCCTTCTTATAAATAGGTACAATGATAGTCTTTCTTCCATTCCTCAGTTAATTTCTCCTTATTCGAAACAGAAATAATAAGTTTACGGATCTCTACCGCATGCTTTAATCAATTCTGTTGGGGTTTGATCATACCTGATGGTTTGTGTCTTTTTAGCCATTTAATAGCCATCTTAATCCCAAAGGCACTCGGCTCAGGCACTAGTGGTTCTGCTGTACGTATTTCTGTCGGCCTAACATCATTAACCCAATGTACATTCAATAGCTGAGAGAAAAGTTTCCTCCATTTAGTCAAAAGACTATGGGAGTCAGTAACCAAATCACCCTACTCATCATTTACTACATTAGCTCTAGGCTGGTAGCCCTTCTTAAAGTCATTTTTGTCCCTATGTTAGACTTTAATTTTTTTTTATCTTACTGTATTTGCAATTTCACTAATTTTAGTTTTCAGATATTCCTTCCGTTTGTTCCTGAAATGTGTACTATCTTTTCGTCTTACATTGTTTAGATTATCTTCATTGCTTTGGTTTGTATCCTGTAACCACTGCATTTTAGCCTGCTTCCTTTGATCTAAAACCGTAAACATTTTCTATCAAAACATGTTTTATGCTGCTTCAATTCATAGAGACTTAACTGTCTGTAGCTGATGTTTTGATATTCTCCTTAATGTTTTTCCAAACCTTGTTTACTCGTATGTCCTCACTATCATTCCAGTTCTCAAAAGCTGCAAACCTGTTTGGGATCCTAATCTGATACTTTTTTCTAACCTCATGGTCACTTCGTTTTCTGAGATGAAATCTCTCCACATAAGAATTCTGTTTTGCTTTTTTTGCTTACTGCCAGTCTTTCCCTGACTACTGCAACCACCGGATAGTGATCAGTGTCACAGTCAGCTCCCCCGTTAAGATCGTCATATCAGCAGAGATCCAGGTGTACATATGAATGTTTCTGTGTGGGATTATCATGCTCTTATCAACTACATTTTTTGATGCGACATAGTGTTTTAGGCCAACACTATTATCGTTACTGTCCTGATGTAGGTTGTCATTCCCACTTGTCGGGTTGAAAATATTCTCTTTCCCCAATTTTGCATTAAAATCTCCTAACATAATTTTCATGTGATACTTAGAAAAATTATCGAAAACATGCTCTATTTCCTTATAAAACTCTCATTTGAATCATCACTTTTCTCCTCACTTGGTTCATGCAAATTCTAAAGTATATTACACCAGCGACCACTCAGATCCATATATGACATCCTATCACTAACATAATCTACTCTCATAACTGCTTATACGTACTATTCTGTGGTGTACAAAAAATTCTGTTCCCAATTAATGGTCGTCATTTCCTTAATGATGGAAAAAATATAATCTCCCGCTTTTATTGTGCCCCCTTTGTCCCATATAACCTAATGTACACCCTCTAAATCTAATTTACAGCCCACTGTTTCTCTTGCTACTGTCGAAAACCCCTATCTGTTTATTATTATTATTATTATTATTATTTTAAATGATGATAGTAACACATGAGAAAAAATAACACACAGACTTATGAAAGGAAATAGTGCCTATTATTCATGTAACGGATTGATGACTTCTAAATTAATTAACAAATATACTGAAAGGAAGATCTACTTGACGTTGAGAAGGTCAACAGTGACTTGCACATGAAACCCGGACATTTTCCGAACGGGACATAAATATTTTTTTGGTTTTTGAAAGACAAATATGAACGTAGATATTTGGACCAATTCATTGTAAGGAAAGATGGAGAAAAAGAAGTAATAACGAATTATAGAATCTGATAAAGGAAAAAAATATCGTTAAATACATAGAAGCACAAAGAATGAAATGGTGGGGACAGAGTGGAAGTTATAAAACTAGTTAAGAAGATTACTGATTGAAACTCTATAAGAAAAAGAACCAAAGGAAGAACAAAGAATAGGTGGAAAGATGACGTAATAAACGATTTAAAAGAAGACAAAATAGAAATCGGAAGCTATTCGTCTTAGATAGAAAAGCCTGGAATGATCTGGTGCAGAGGACCAAAAGGAAAGTAAGGTTGTAGAGTCAGAGAAAAAGGAGCAGAATAAGGATTGTAGGAAGAATAAGAAAATGAAGAAAAAAGGACCAAAAAAAGAAGACTTATTATTATCCTTGTTGTCATCATACTGTAAGTTCACAATATCACAGCCTACAGATTCGGTCAAACCGAGATACCAAATTGTACGTCTTCAAAAACAGTACAGATTGCTGTACTGGCTCAGCCCGCCCACCTCTCTTTTGAATGGGTACTGGTATTCTTTCCCGGCGGTAAAGCGGGAGAAACGTGCAGCTGATTACTAACCTACATCCAGATAAGCGGTTAAGAGTGAGTGGAGCCGTAACTCTGCCCACCTTGTAGGCTTTCATGGCCGGACAGGGACAGCTTAACAACTATTTATTACAAATTATCCTACCTACATTGCAGGATTGACAAAGAATGTATATATTTCCTGCCTTATCTTAGGTGCTAATGATACTGTACGGTTCAGTAAAGTCTTACGATCGTATCCAAAGAATCAAGAGCTTAATTCGCAGTACAAACGACTAATCTACTGCTAACACAACGCCGTGGTGGCAAACTGCGTGCCAGGGAGTTTTAAAGAACGAAGTTTACTTGAAAAGTGTTCGGTGTATATCTAACACAGAACGACAGTGCACCGGTCCGTTAGTGCTCTTCAGTTATAAATGATCGCTATCTGTATACAAAGTTATGTTACGTCACAAACGTAAATTCTGCGACCAATATTCAGGGGTTGTTAATACCATAGTGTCTGGTAAGTACAGTTACCACTGTTCCAAAGGTTTTCTTTTTGGGACAGCCCCAGAAGGTCTGTAAGGAGCGTGCTAACCTTACCGATCAACATCAAAAATCCATCTGTGGTTGGAGGAACGGGTCTGATGTTCGAATTTTGACTTTTTTACGAGCGGTAGTCTATGTAGGGCGGGTGAATGTGTGTTTTGCTGTGTGGCAGCAGAGCGCCGGAACGAGGTTTAACGACTTGAAATAAAAGACAGTAAGAAGGAGGGGGGGGGTGTTGTTTTGACTCTGTGGAGGCTAGGGGAGGCAGACATATAATAATAATAAAATATAAATTTATGAGGAAGTTGTAAAATGCTCCGTTTGGTAGAGGGGTTTACAAATGGGTTGAGTATTAGTTTAACCTTCTTCCCTGCTGTGTTTTGGGCGTCATTTTATGCGGTTAAAGTGTTTAACTTTGAACAAGAATTGAAACGAATTTTATAAATGTTTGTAGTAATAGAAAGAAACTGGGTGATACGAAAATTGCGTTCTAAACGATGCGAATTTAAACGACAGGAAGACAAAGTTGTGGGTGTCGATAAGAGTGAAATGGACACGTGCAGAACACGTGCAATGACTTGGAATATGTTGTAGTGATAAAGCTGGCATCGTCCAATTCACATCATGGCAAAGTGTCATGTTTTAAAGTGAGTCGGACGACACAAGGAAAATCTTATCTTTGTTCAGTAATTGCTGCTGAACGTATTGTTCATTTACTGCGTTAGAATGTAAGGCCCTGCGTTATGGTGAATTTTGTTCTCCAGAAATATCTTGTATTTATGCCATTCAGGTATGAGAGTCAAAATATGTCGGTCACGACTGGAAGACATTATTGCTATTGTAAAAAATTCTGAGCACCTTAATCTATAGTTTTGCATTTTGCTCCAATTACAGACTTTCCAGTGTCTGTTAAACCTAACGGCAAATTATTAAATTAAATTTTTTTTATTTCTTTCATTCATTTACTCTTTCTTAGTCTTACCTCTCTCTGCAGGGAGAGGGTTATTGCTGCACCTGATCACACTAAATGACACACACACATATACAGTATGAATCCTCTGGGCGAGGGATCGGCCTATTGCAGAGGTTTCTGCCTGATCAACATACCTCACTCACAAGAAATAGACTTCCATGATCCCGCGCGGGATTCAAACCCTCAATCTTAGCAAGCGAGCAGCCGCAGACCCACAACTTAGACCGCGAGGCCACTGGGACCGGCTTGTTGAACTTTATTTTGTTACTAGTTTTATCACATTATGGGCAGTAATGTTGTTATTACATACGATACATACATGTACGGAGGAATACGTGAGATGCTGAAGTTTTCGTAACGTGGTGTCTATATTATTGTGTGTCAGTCTGACGTCCCTGTCTGTTGGCCTCCGAAGAAAGAGACGAAGGTGACCGTGGGATAGGTTACACAAGGTGAAGAGTGAAAGTTTTCAGTCACAACTAACCTTAGCTGTATATGTTACATAACTCTAATGCACTACATGTTTCACTTTATGTATGTACAAAAAAAGTAATCAGGCGAAATTGGGGTGCCAAATAAAAGTCATCATTTGGATTACAATAAACCATTGTTCATATCGGTATATATAGTTGAGACTTCGTCTTTATATTTTCCTTAAGATAAGATGAAACATTTCTATAGTAAAACCAATTAGATGCAACAATGTCTCAAATTTATTGTATTTTGGAGTAAACCTACACGTTTCGGAAGGTCTTTCCGTCCATCATCAGGAGTTCAAGACTGTACATACAGCAATAGATACTGCTACTGCTTACTAGCAAGCAGTAGCAGTATCTGTTTGACGTATGCCTGTTGCTGTATGTAGAGTCTTGAATTCCTGATGATGGAAAGACCGTCCAAAACATGTAGTGTTACTCCAAAATACATTAAATTTGAGACATTGGTGCATCCAGTTGGTTTTACTTTAGAAATATATTACGATGCACGACCCTATGAACGACAAAGATGAGATATCTTTATTAAAATTGTTTGAGCAGAGACGGATTACATAAAATTTGATAAAATAATTTGGCTTGACGTTGGCGTTTTTTATTTAAGCTTAACATTTAGCCAATTAAAACTACGCTATAATGTACAACCATCCCATTACAGGCCTGGACAAGCTCTTGGGGCTTAAGGAGTTTCCAAGAATTTCTAGACAATTGCCACATGGAGGTGGGAACGTTGTCAGCCCTACACACCGGCCGTATTTAGCCCCTAGGAAAATATTCTTGGTACTTATTTATGTCAGAGGCTGATTCGATCTCAGCATCATTTTGCTGGCGGAAGAATTAAGTCAATCCCAATTTCCCCATCGGGAATCGAACCCGAGACCTTCCAGCTTGTAGCGCAGTGCCTCAATCAACTGCGTCATCGCTTACATATGTAGTGTATAACAGCAAACTTAGTAGTGTCTGACGACCGTCACCATTTTACCTCGTCCATCTTTATCGCAACGGAATGTGTCTCCTAAAGTTACTAAGTAGGATATTTCCTGGGTGCTTTGGAGACAAGAAAAACATACCGCCTATGCAGGAAGTCTGTATCGGTTTCGTGGGTCGTTTAGCCCATAGTATAATTACTCCTCCGTTATAGCTATCGCGCGTCCCTTAGATTCATGCCTAACAGACAAACCTTCGGTATACATCGAATAACGGGCTGGGAAGTTCCGAGATTTCGACTGGAGGCCTTGCACTGTACCCCCTGCCGGAAATCGGTTCCCCTCGATCTTTGAGCGCATAGTCGCTCTCCTGAGCTATTTCAGGAATTTTGGATTTTACCAAACCTTTGACAACATCGGTATGGAACTCTGATTGCTGGAATCGCCTTCCGTCTTGACTCCGGAGGGCTGTCGGAGGAACTGTACCGGAGCCGACAGGGACCAGACACGCCGCCCCCACCACTATTGAACCCTTCTGTATGTACATTCTTTTTTTTTAACCTTTTCTTTTACCCATGTTCGTTCTGTTGGTCTTCGGACCCCGCTATGAAATATTCAACCCCCCACACCCGAAGTTCCACCAGGCACACTTCCTGTTTTCCTACCCTACAGTGTTTGCTTTAAGTTCGATCCAACACGACACACACTCCTTAAAGGCGCGCTGCTCGGGCAATGCGGGGACAATAGAAATATTTTGAGATTTACATGCCGAGATGAAGAGTTGTTTTATGGGTGGGGTCGTGCCGTTTTGTGGATAGGTGCCGACGTTGCAGAGAAATCTGCTACGTCCGTATTCAGTGGTGACATCGCGTTACGTCCTTGGAATGCTTATGTTGTTTGAGGTTATCAAGCAGGTCACGATAAAGTACCTTGTAAAGAAAATCTTAACTCTGTGGTTACTGTATTTTTCAAGACGGATGCAGCAGATTTATTCGATACGTTTATACCTCTCGGTGCAAGAAATCGCGGCGTCCTTTCTCAGAAAGCGGTCACCTTGACTGTTGGATGTGAACAGTCACCTGATATTAAAGATGAGTCCTTCACAGGAAATATTTGTAAGAAGCCGTGTGACAAGAAACTAGTGTAACTTGTGTAAAGAATATCTTTCAAAGTAATTGAAAATGACACAGTTTTTACTAAGCGGTATATAACCTTACCACCTTCATGTGCCGAATGTCTTGAAATTTGGGAGCCTCAACCTCCTGGAACCCACTGGGCCTGTCCAGGCCTGTAATGTGATTGCTTTACCTTTACCTTATATATATATATATATATTATATATATATATATATGTGTGTGTGTGTGTGTGTGTAACAGGTGTCCCACTCGCTACCGAAGCCGGCATTTCTTTAATAATTCTAACACCAATGAAGATATTGCAACGACGTTTGAACAGGAATACCTTCGTTGTGTGAGAAATGAAGACGAATGTGTCTGTAGTCGTTGCAATATCCTCATTAGTGGTAAAATTATTAAAGAAATGCCGGGTTCAGCAGCGAGTGGGACACCCGATATAATTAAATATATGTATATTTAATTATATTTTACTGACACTAGACAAATGAAATTTGCGTTGGAATTGTATAGCGACATAGTGAACATGCTACAAACATTATGCGAAATATTTTCTCTGTGTTGTAAGGTTCATTTACCGACGCCTTCTCTACCTAATATCAAATCGTACAATTAATGAGAAGTGGAGATCCTTGTCTCCTTGGACATGGCGTATTTTAGTGTGGTGTTATGCTGACGTTTGAGAGAAGTGGATGGCGTGTAGCATGGTAGACATTTACCGAACTTACGGAGTAGGTAAACGTAAAGGTCATCCTAGAACAGGCTATGAAGTCCAGAGGTGGGAGTAGGTGCATAGCTCTTCTCTTTCTTTAATCTCTGTGGGTGGTCAACACTGTGTCCCGGACGCCTTTTACCCGCGGAAAAGGGGCCCGATATGCATTTTACACACAAGATGATAGGTATAATCCAGGGCAGGGCTGGACTGGTGCGGGAAATGTCACCCGAAGTGTATTCGACCCCCGGACTGTCCATCTCGTAGTGACAAAGCTATCAGAGCCCACTTCGGAAATGGTATGCCTCCCTCAACATCGCTATATGTCGACCAGACCGTACGATGTCACTTCACACAAGAGCGTGAACGTCTTGCATATTACCACGAAAACTTAAAAAACCCAACGTGCAACAGATTGGGAAGAAGTTGGAACGGAAGGATCGTCGTATGAATAATGCCAGCTATTAGCCCATAGATTTCGGAAGTAACTGAGGACAGCCATGAACATTTTCAGTCAAGCTCTCCACTCTTCCTTTTTTTTAAGCCCGATCCCTTGAAATACAAACAGTGACTGTTACCTGCTCGACCAGTATATTGCGCATTCCTTCTGCGCGCGGTAAGTCTACTACGTTTGTTTCTCACGTACATCATCCCGCGGTTATGCTGCAGGAACATTAATTCTCTCTGCTAATCTTCCGCCCGCTTATGGTTCTGCAGCGAAAGCCAGACATAATCCTTTATACTCAATAGATGGCCGGGTCTGTTGCCTCAGATCCTGCGGTAGGCCGCCATCTTGTTTATACAGAAATACTGTCTTCATTTTATCTGAATTAATCCTACTCTAAAGGATACGCAACGAACTGTACATTTCATCCTTTGTCAGAATTAACAAGAAAAGTTTTGTTGTTGATTGATGACGGAGAATTTTTATTCGTGAATGTTCTGGGTTCATACCTCGAACAGGAGACCGATTTATCATGATTGAGGGGTTTCGTGATGGTCCTCACTATCTCCCACACTCCAGCAGTAAGATAAGAGCAGCATGAATTATTTGTGTTGGTGTAAGGCAAAATTGGTGAGGGAGGAATTATGACTTATATGATTGTCCTGTGTCTTAAGGATTAAACCGAAAATGCTCTATTTCCTTTTTCTTTCTTCTGAACTCGCGGATTACCAGTGTGTACTATATTAAAGACCGACACTGACCGCTCTGTCGCTGTGCTTGTTACGAGTCATAATTCATAGAGTTACTAATAAAGGTCAAGTGATTCCGTTACAAGCCCGGTGTGGCCCAGAGGGTGGGTAGAGGTATAGTTCTACTCTTCCATGACCGCGGCACTAGAAGGGGGTGAGTGGTCAACACAACGCTCCGGCTGCACTTTACCCCTGAGAAAGACCCGGTACCCATTGTACAGGAGGCTGGGTGGGCCCCAAGGCGGGTCTGGACGGGCGAAAAATCTCGTCCCCACCGGGATTTGATCCAGGACCGTCCAGCCCGTAGTCAGTCGCTATACCGACTGAGCTACCCGGCCCACATATACTTACTAATATGTATCAGAAATGGCAGCAGTAGGTGACAGTTAAACTATACTTTAGTCGGTATTGCAGTAACTATCTTTGTCGAGAGAAATTCGTGGATATGTTTACATAGAATTACTGTTTAGTGTCTAATATTGGCATATCAATTTCATTGTTATAAGAGTGTAATGTCGTAAAATGTTTAAAATGCATATATATCTGGCTTTTTAAATCTCAGATGAAATCAAAACAGTTCGCACATAGCTGTGCTGCTGTCCCTCTACTGTCCTACATAGATTCTGCGCCACATTCCAGACATTTATCACATCTTGGGAAGAGCTTTTCTTTTCACCGTTGATATATAAGTCAGTATCCTGTTATCAGCCATCGTATCTTTTCAAGACTTCCCAAGTTGCCATCACCTTCAATTCTGCGGCATCCAAGATTCTACTTCGGCTCCGGAAATGGAACAAAACCGCTCGCCGACGAATTCCGGGAATATAGACGCAAACAACGTAAGTTCTACACTTATTTTCTTTCCGGCCTTGTTTAATATCAGTTCTGCTTTTCAGAACCTTTGAATATGAAGAAACGTGTTTTTGAGACATCAAGTCTTCCGACGTTTCATATTTTCTTCATTTTCAGTCGTTGAGGACACTGCTGGTCCGGAAACGTGGGTACCGGGCAGCCAATCTACGGTGCGTTAAGTCCCAGAAGGGGGCAGATATCACCGTCCGTATGCTCTGTCTAATTTAGAGTTCCGGCAAACGTTGTCATAGCTCTGTGATGACAAGCGGATGACACTTTGCTGTACGCATCAAAGTGTGGGAATATTAACAGGCAGGGTGCAGCTGACAGGTGGGCCAACTGATGCAACCCGCAGCACAAATTCGATTTGGTTTAATTACCACTGTACCGTGGCCATTCAGAGGACTGTTGGCGGAAGGTGGAGACGGTTGTGCCTGTTTATTTTATTGTCACGAGGCGGAGGCTTGCATGCAGGCAGTTCGCCTGGATGGAAATTACACACAGCCCGCGTTTTGCGTTTTGCAGAGAATGCTTTGTTAATTACAATAGGAACCAGGCCTGTCAGCACACACAGATCATAATAGGCTGGTAATTGTCTTTTGTCGTCCAGTTTACTATCTGAAAATTTAAGTTTAAGATATACGGAACTATAATTTTGCCTTTTGTTTTGTATGAGTGTGAAACGTGGTCGATCAATTGGAGGGAGGACCTAGGCTGAGGGTGTTTGAGAATAGGGTGTTGAGGCGAATATTTGGGGCTAAGAGGGACGAGGTAACAGGGGAGTGGAGAAAAATACATTTTGAGGAGTTTAATGATCTGTATTTCTCACCTAATATCGCTCAGGTTACAAAAATAAAGAAAAATTGGCGGGGCACGTGTCGCGTATGGGGTGGAGAAGAGGTGTTTATACGGTTTTCCGTAGAGAAACCTGAGAGAAAGAGAAAACTTGGGAGTCCCAGTCGTAGATGGGAGGATAATATTAAGATGGATCTTCAGGAATTGGGGTTTGTGGACACAGACTGGATCGATGTTGCTCAGGTTAGGGACTGGTGGCGGGGACTTGTGAATACGGTGATGAACCTTCGGGTTCCATAAAATGCGGGGAGTTTTTGACTAGCTGTGAACCGGTTAGCTTCTCAAGGAGGACTTTGCTCTATGGAGTAAGTAAGAAAGAAAGTAAGTAAGTAAGTAAGTAAGTAAATAAATAAGTAAATAGTTTGGTAATTGAATCTTTGAAGTGTTACCTAGGTGCTACCTGAGAATATTCAGCGTCGGTAGCGTTTATCCAAACAATCAATGTCCACTCAACGTAATTAGGATGATCGTTCCCATATCCATTGTTACAGCGAAAGAGCAATAGTTGTTAAATATGCTGACTATGTGTCCCTACCCTGGGTTATCCAGCAGGAAAGCGCATGCACCATATTATATCGTCATCTGTGGTCTGTCTGGATCTACTTTATTTTTCCACATTATCTCACAAACGGCACGATTTTCGAAAAATAAAGTCACTGAACATAAAATGTGTGTTTTGATTTTCTCTACAACTTTTGTCTAAAATATTTCTCATTATAACAAGTATTCTGCGAGATATCATCATATACGTGCACATGTCTTCATGTAAAGTACCTGTTATGCTTGTCAGATTTTGATGAGACTTGAAGTTTCTCGACGGATTTTCGTAAAATACTCAAAGGTCAAAGTCTATTAAAGTCTGTCCATTGGGAGCAGAGTTGTTCCGTGCAGACGGACGGATGGACAGCCATGACAGAGGAAGTGGGTGCTTTTCGACATTTTTTTAACTCGCCAAAACACTTGCACAAAAGTAGCAGAAAGAAATGGAAGTAGCTATTATTCAGTCGTTATTTTAGTATCGACCTGTGTCGGCTACATATGTGACGACATGAGTGGTGAGGTAAGTAGTGATATCGAAGTAACCTCCAAAGGTTATAACGTGAAAGAGTGGATCAGCAGAAGTGTTATGTGGTGAAAGTGTGTTTAGAAATGTCGGGTACCCTACTTTCGAAATAAATATCACTGTTAATTGTAGTAACTGAAAACTGCCAATACCTTTTATAATGTACACGTGATTTATATTATGACAGAGACTTATTTAAGGTTTCCTGTGGAAGACGATGATTTAAAACAGAGCTTTGCAATGTAACTTACATTTACAGTGGAGGTTCGGTGTAACAGACGTGCCACAATTGACACAAAGTTAACACAGACCAAAATATCTGTGTCTTTAACAACACATCTCCTTCCTGGTAAGTATTCTAACGTATTTCCATGTCTCTCTCATCAGTGCAACACAGTTGCTTCAATTACAGGTTAAACATTTGCCATGTATAACGTATCTTCTCCGCCGTCTTCCAATTAACGGGTTTCCAGGAAGTTCCCCAAAGATATGACTGTACATTCCATGTGTTATACGTCTTGGAACATGAGTGCGGGGTTGTTACTGACTTGCGCTTGTAGAGCAGGAAATTCATAACTAATACGTAAAGTTCAGCCTCTAACACATAGTAAACACTTAACGTCGCTTCTAAAAGACCAAAATGTGAATACTGTTTAGATAAATAATCGCATTTTAGGCGCGTTCGCAAAATTGCGAAAAGAGACTATTAGATTCGTCACGTCTATCCGTCTGTCCGTACGTCCGTCCGTCCGCATGGAAAAAATCGACTCTCAGCGGATGAATTTTCATGAAATTTGGTAAGTGATCCTTTTTCGAAAATCTCTCGAGAAAATTAAAGATTAATTAAAATCTAGCAAGGGTACTTTACATAAAGACCAGTGTACATTTATTTTAACAAATCGCTGAATTCGACTTAGGGTGAGAAAATGTTCAGAAAAATATTTTATAGAAAATCAAAACACACGTTTTATGTTCAGTTTTTTTTACCAAAATTGTGTTCATTATGAGATAATGTGGCAAAATGAGGCAGAGTCGGACGGGTCATAGATAACAGTATAATAAAGCGCATGCGATTTTCATGCCGGGCAACTAAGACTACAGACACATATTCATAATTTATAATAGAGATTACTTTTCCAGTATACCAGTGGGTAGGCGAAGGCTCCTCAATGTTAGGCTATACGTAAAGTGCCTGTCTTGTTTTTGTTCAGAATTACGAAACAGCTCAATATATTACTTAATCAATGCATGGAGCAGAGCCCTTCTTAAGAAGCTAATCGGTTCTCAGCTAGTCTAGAAACTGTCCGTGATTTTGGAAACCGAAGGTTCATTACCTCATTCAAAAGTGCCAGCCTTCTTTCTCTAACCAGAGCCAGATCAATCTAGTCCACACCCCCACATCCCACTGCCTGAAGATCCATCTTAATATCCTCCCATCTACGTCTGGGTTTTCCGAGTGGTCTATTTCCTTCAGATGTCCTCTCCAAAACCCAGTATGCACCTCACCTCTTTCTCATACGCGCTACATGTCCCGCCAATCTAATTCTTCCCGATTTGATCACCCGAACAATATTGGGTGAGGAGTACAGATCATTAAGGTCCTCATTATGTAGTTTTATTCTCTCCCCTGTCACCTCGTCCCTCCTAGGCCCAATTATTCTCCTCAGCACCCTATTCTCATACGCCCTCAGCCTACGTTCCTCTCTCAATGTAAGCGACCAAGTTTCACACCCATACAAAACAATAGGCAAAATTATAGTTCTGCATATCTTAATCTTTAAATTTTTGGATAGCAAACTGGAATACAAAATTTCTGCACCGAATGATAGCAAGCATTCCCTGACTTCAGTCTGCTCTTAATTTCTTCCTGAATAGAATTTTTGTCTCTTAAGTTTGTTCCCAAATATTTGTACTCTTCCACCCTTTCATCTCAATATATCATCTGGTCAGAACTTGGAGCTGCTTATTATGAAAAAGTTGATGAACACCCACTACGTTAATGGAATCTTACATTCCCCATCAGTGTCTTTTGGTATTCATTTTGAAGTATTTAAACACATATTCCGATGCAGAATTATGGAAACTTCACTAAGTCCTATGAAGCATAAATCACAAACAGTGACACAAGTGATTTCTAAGACACTGTCAAGGTGTAATTAAAACATGGCGTACGGCCGCCACCCACACCCAGCCCCACAACTAGCCATGGTGGTCTTCAGTCAAGATGATTGCTCCCGGTTCGCCAAACCTTCATCCCTCGCAGCCGGGAACTCCACCTCTTCCCCCCCCCCACAGACACAGAACCATTAGTAAGAGAATTTCTAAGTATGATCTTTGTCAAGGCCTTCACACAAGACGGGAAATCCATGAGCGCAAGCGCAGTTCTATTACAGTTACAAGGTTTTTCGTGTCCTTGCTCAGGAACGCGTCCCGTAAGCAGGAATGCTTAAACTGACGGCGGGCCGTCGGCTATCCTCTTGTCCTTTTGGTATATTATTCGTAGTATGGCGAATGCTTGGTTGGCCAATTTCTTAACTAGATAGCTGGAGATTTGCCTTTACAAGACGGCGATGATGAAGGTTATTGTATCCTGGAATATATCTTCGTATTGACCGGTGATGATGTATCGACGTATCCGAGGGACCTACTGCATTTTTTACATTGAAGATGTAGGTAGAAATTTCCTCCGAGCTTCGCTAAATGTATATCACAGTTCACGGCGTCATAGCCCGGAAGATAATGATCTTCGTACCGAAACTGTTGTGTTTACATCGCGAGGGGGCCAATACAAAGGATATTTGTGCCGGATGCTAATCACTGTGCCTCAGACAGCAATGTGGCCGCAACATCGCTTGCTGTAGCGGTATTAACTGTCTAACTGTCCTTCCTGGCCCTCTGCCACTCTTCTTCCTCTATGGCTTTATGTTCTCTTTTGTCCTTTTCCTGGGCGTCGTAAAGAAGAGCCTTCAACCTACTGTGCCTCTGCCTCTCTCTCTCTCTCTCTTTCTCTCTCTCTAGCACTCCCACTGAAGCTGTATATCTCTGTTTTTCTCTTTCCTCCATACTACTGCTTCTGCTACTCCTAGCCTATATAAAACATTTGCTGGCGAAGCGCCTGAAGCGTTATGCTAACCCGCAGTGCAGCAAAGTTTAGCGGGTAGAAGGGAACTGCTGGATGGGTCGGGAGGTTCGCCCGTCCGACCGTACAGTCGCGTGATGCTACAAAACAGGACTTTTGTGAGATGTGTTGAGGTGTTTTAAACTGAGTTCAGGGTGGATACGACGAGAATTTGAATTTGAATTGCGCCATTTATACACAGTGTCTCTACTGAGGGTGAAATTGCGCGGTTGGCATTTTTTTTGTATTTGTCTCTTTATTTTATTTTTACTGTTTATTTCTTCCTCCTCTTGCAATATTTTTTAATTTTCATTTTCCTCTCTTGTATCTTCCAGCGTCTTTCTTTTAATAGCCTTCTTATTCTTTTATTTCTCTGTTTCTCTGTCTATTCATGTCCTTTTACTTATCTATATTTTTCTTTCTCCTTTCCATCTTTCTTAGTATGTGGCCAATTACAGGCTATTTTGAACACGGTAATGAACTTCTGTGTACCATAAAAGAGGCGAAAGCCATGATTGTCTCGTTGACAGTTATTCACTGTTCGGTATAGCGACTATACTACCGGCCGGACGGTCCGGAATTTGAATCCCAGTAAGGGCAAGTAATTTCTGTCTTATCCGAAACGTCCATGTTGCTTCTGGGCCCTTCGGGGTTCTTTGCCGACCGTAAAGCGACAGGGGCGTAATGTTGACCACATCCCTCCACCTAGTGCCGAGGTTAAGAATGAGAGGAGCTATACTTCACATCCCCACGTGTCTTCGCGGCACACTTCCTTGATTCAACAGACGAACGTCTTTACACTCCAATAGTTAGAAAAACAAAGCCGATGGCGTAGTTTTTGAACCACGGCCGGCCATATTTATGACGACAACACCTCGTCATCACGCGAGATAGTCTTCGGTACTCCTACCTTCCCATTTCCATCCGCCGCCTCGTCAAGTGCCCTGTACAATCTCAGTTAAACTGAGCGATTTTACTGTGTGACGTCAAACCTGACGGAAACACTGATTAAACTGCTTAGTTTTGACACGAAAGAGCGCAGGCCTCAGAGCTGTCTTTTCCAGTCGTCTTTCACACAGAGAACTGCGCAGTTCACTCAGGGATTCCCACAGTTTCCTCAATTTACCTGCCGACACCACGCTGGCATCATCTCAAGGCACGTCCGTTTCTAGCAATTCATTCAGCAGATGAGAATGCATGATACATTCCTTTTAAAATACCACGTCATATTCCACATTTCTTTTTTCCGGATAACATTATGGCCGATGTGTCTAGCAAACAGCAAACGACAGCCTTGTTTTTATCCTCCATAGTCATATGTACAAGAAGACACACAGAACTGACAAAAAATACTGAAAACCTGATGGGAAACCCGTGTTGTGCCAGAGAACATTCAGTTCAGTTTCTCGTGCAGTTTTTTTACACAGTTAAACTGCACAGTCTAACTTAGAGTGTATGGGGCACTTAAGGCGGAACAGGCACACATGTTCTGGAGAATGATGTTTCAGTTTTATGAAGAGCATGGCGTATGTTAGAATCTCACTAAACATTAATTGGCCAAACAAATGTAGATGTGGTAGTGTTCATGTGAGAACCAGAACGTGATTCCTGAAGTTGCTTGATTACGAAGACAATTTTTTCGGGAGATTTGACACTTTGTATCCCATCTAATAAATAACCGACGTTTCAGTGAAACTTTAGTATTGTTTTAAATTAAAATAATTTTTAACTACTGACTTAACATATGCTCAGTTTACAGCGGAATCATTTCTTTTGTAACTTCGTATTTTGTAAAGTAAACTTGTTTGAAGCACGATTTCCGGCTCCCTACGTGGTGTGAATGAAATCTTTGCTCTTCCGGGATGTTATCAGCGTAGCTGGTAGTTTGTCGCTGACGTTTTGGGAGGACTTACTGTTTGGACCTTGAATGTAGGACACGATAGGTTTTCCGAAACGTCGGTAACATTCTACAAAGTTACGCTACCTAAAATCCCGAAAGAGCGAAGACCTTATTCCTAATAATTACCTCATCTCATACTCGCAGTTTCTATCCCACATTAAAGTTCACCTTATAACAGACCACGAAGGCTCAGGGAGGGAGTAGAGGTGTAGCTCTACTCTTTATTTAACCTCTGCGCTAGAAGGGATGGGTGGTAAACGCCACACTCCGACCGTTTTACCCCCGGGAATGACCCGCTATCCATTGTATAGGAGGCTGGGTGGGGCCAGGGCCGGTCTGGAAAGGTGCGGGAAATCTCGCACCAATGGAGATTCAATCCCCTGACCGTCCAGCCTGTATCGAGTCGCTATATCGGCTGAGCTATCGAGGTACCAAATGCATTAACATCTGTATTACCCTTAGGTGATGCAGTGGCCAATATGCAGCATTCAACGTCGTTAGCTGAGCTGTTAACGACGCAAAATTGCGTTGTGAATACGTCTGACTCGGAAGATCACCGACCTTTGTGCTATTCTTTGACTTTCTTCAGGCCTATTTTCAAAGTCGAATCAAATTTTGCGACCCTCCTTTTACCAGGCAATCACTATTTACATCCAACCGTTTTCCAATTTGACGTTCTTGAAGCAGCCTCACATTTGTTGCTGTATAATCATATTTACGATCAACATCGCAAAATTAATATACAACCTAAGCATAATTAATCATGTGTTGTGTCACAGGTTTACATAACCTAAACTCTATCCGTTACTTCAGCCTGTGTGTTCACATTTCCTGATGACGCACCGTGCCTTGTAGTTTCTTTATCATCTTTCGGGACAAAGATTTTACATAGTCATCCTTGTGTTGATGATGATGATGGTCTGTAGTGACGGGTTGACCTTTGACATGACCTTATTTGTCCCCCAGACCGAGTTGAACATCGATCCAGCAGGAGGACAAACGCCGCGACCCCCATCCGGCCCTCCAGTTCCACACAGCAAACGACTGTCTCTGCATTCAAAGTGGGATGACGACTTCTTGTGCACAAAACAAACAGCTGTTTTTGTTTTGTGTTTTATTCGACAAGTCGAATTCTTGCAGTGGAAATGACAGAGAACACCCACATTCGCCTTACCAATGTGCGCCGAGGTCATCTTTCTGGGATCGCACCACGGTTTTGTGGTCATTAAGCGCGTAGCCTGATCAGTATAATGACAAAGATTAAGCATGAACTTTAGAGTGAGTTCTCTGTCACATACTCTTGCTGGCTCCTTAAACCGAGTGCAGCATGTCATTGCTGCCAGTCTCCTCAGGCAACATGCACATTCAAAGTATTGGTACCTCTGCGTCGGAATACACGACTTCACATTTCAAAAGAAAGTTCCACATAAAAAAATTTTCAAATCACATATAATTGCACTAAAGATTAAAAAAAAAAAGACTGCATTTGGAAAATACGTTTACTGAAGTTACAAGAGTTTAAAAATTAAAAATAAAAAAGATTTTTAGTGCAAAATTAGGTTTAATTTTTCACCGTGCACTTTATATGTTTGGTTTTCCTCCTGAAAGTTTGGCACCAAATTTCCAAAGAAGCGCTACGAACTTGGCGTCATTGAGAACCTCTCCACCCGCATGATCCTTAATTTTATGCATCCTCCAATAAAGTAAAATGAAGCACAGTAAATTTTAATGCTGGAGAATTTTAATTAATTTGGGACTATAAAGTGAAGCCTGCTGTTAGATCTTTATGAAATATTTTTCGGCCATCTTAAGTGAGAGCTGCAAATAAGGACGACTGTACCCAGGCACGAGAAATTTGGTACTACATTTGCAAGTCAGTAAATGCGATTTTGGAGACGGTGTGTAAACGTGACGTCACATCCGCAAGTTTAACAAACGTAAAACCTGTGTCTAAGCATTAAGCCTTGAACAGACTTTTTAAAAAAAAAATAATAATAAGACAAATTACCTGATGACAAGGCTGAAATGTTCGAATTAGTATTTCGCTTTCACTGGAGTGGGAAAAAAATGTTTTGTTTGGAATGAAGATCCATTACACAGGACAATAAAATTTAACTTTTTTTGGCCCACAAACTTCAATAGGTGAACTTATCAGTACATTTTATTCTGAATTCAGGTATTAAGACAGAATCTTTTCTATCAGGCAGAGTTTCAAAAATGCAGAGGACTGTATTTGTGCAAAACAGTACTATACGTACTAATGAAATAGGCAGAAACTTACCTCTAAAATGTAGAGGCGTATGAGTTTCGACGGTAATTGTTTTCAGGTACATCCCTCTTCAGTGTCCAGCAATAGTCTGCCAACATACTTGAGGTCCACTTGCCTTGGTATCACTTTTCCATAGCCAAAAATTCTAGGTGAAATCTTTCACCTTGTTCGTCACTGATATCGCCGAGATTTTCTGGGAAAAAATCCAAGTGGGACTCCAAAAAGTGGATTTTCAGACTCATATTGCATCCCATAGATTTGTACGAAGTCAACAGGTCCTGCACAACATCCTGATAGTTTGCTGCTTTGTGATTTCCTAAGAAGTCCTTGCAAATCCTCTTAAATGACAACCATGCATTTCTTTCAGTCTCATTCAGGTCTTCATCGAACTGTTTGTCTTGCATCAGTTCCCTGATCTGG
>Ga0123352_10003217_pt1 | contig 23469 bp, 21 predicted proteins | sample TergutLab28metaG_FD_89700 | JGI IMG/M metagenome (GOLD analysis project Ga0123352, IMG submission 89700) | Labiotermes labralis P1 segment gut microbial communities from Petit-Saut dam, French Guiana - Lab288 P1 | ecosystem: Host-associated > Arthropoda: Insects > Digestive system > Gut ...
GCTGGACGGTCCGGGATCGAATCCCGGTGGGGACGAGATTTTCCGCCCGTCCAGACCGGCCCTGGGGCCCACCCAGCCTCCTGTAAAATGGGTACCGGGTCTTTCCCGGGGGTAAAGTGCGGCAGGGGCGTGTTGCTGACCACTCACCCCCTTCTAGTGCCGCGGTCATGGAAGGGTAGAGCTATACCTCTACCCACCCTCTGGGCCACACGGGGCCTGTAAGGGGATCACTTTACCTTTATTGGCTGTTTATTTCTTCAGGTGTTATATATTGCTAAGTTGTGAAATGTGGTGTTAATTCAGAATTTTAAATTATCCTATTATTATATGTGTTTGTTTTATTTGTGTGAACTGGAAAAGTCATCTAAATGATGAGAACTTTACCAAGAACAACTTTCTCCATAAAATAAAAACAAACAAATTATCTTCATGTGCTATTTCAGCCGACTTCAACCAAAGCGATTCTCTAAACCTTGTTTTACATTACTCAGGTTCTTAGTATCAAATACTATACAATTTCCACAAATGTAAAAAAATTAGGGTGTTTTTAAATTCTCAATTCATACGCAACAATAAGGACCCTATATTTATTTCGCCCTTATCCTTCGTCTCCACCCGTCCTGCTGAAAAAGGCATGGGTTCTCTCGTAATCGGATATGTGGCTAAAAACTGGTGTCAGAATGTGTGTAACGTGGTGTGAATTTATGGTGTCACAAAAAAATAGCCCATCGCACACCACACACACAAAACTTATCGGATTGAACTGGCAATTCGCGGACCAACATGGGATTTTCTGCAGACCAATACCTGTTACTCTGTGGGTTCCAAGGATCCACTGAGTTAAAACCCAGCTTTGTTTGTGAACACAACGGGTGTGGGGTTCATTTCTCCATGCACGGCCTGAAGGTATGACTTCACGGCACAGCTTCACGATTTGAGTCATGAAGTGCGTAAAACACAGTTGTTTTATGTGGACGAAAGTGCACCAGTTTTGTTTCAATTTGTGCCGATGAAGCACACAAGGCCGTGTGCCGACTAACTGTTTGTTGTCAGAAGTTAATTCAGGCAGTAAAATGTTACAAAGTCTCAGCGCGCACATAAATTTGGCCGTAGTTCGCCTGGAAGAGGTTTATCGTATTTTGAAAAATATAGGGTTTCCTTTTTTGCAAATTCTTTGGTTAAAACTACAGAAATTTCAGATAAATTAATTACAGCTTCAGAACACAAAAAAAGCTGTGAGGGTAAGAAGCAACCGATGAATATTTTACAAAAAAAAATATTTCTTAAAATGGTTAATACTACAATAATTTCGAAACGGATTTATTGAAGGAAGTAAAAAATGTATTTACAAAAGCGCCAGAGAACTGTAGAAGCTTGAACGCACTAAGTGTCACAAAATAACCTTTCTGAAATCTGTCATCCAAATATAATTACAGTTTGAAAGAAACCGCAAACAGTTCCCATTAGAGTGGCTTTGGGAGAGCGATAATTTTCAAAACTGAAACTTAGAGAAAACTACCTCCGAATGCTGATTAGTCAGGAGCACATTTCTTCGTTATCATTGGTATTAACTGAAAACTAAGTGCGAAATACATGATGTGCATACACTTTCACGTTCTCTCCTTATTTATTTGTTATTGTGTTTGTGCCCCAGCCCCGTAAAAAACACTTTGAACTAGGCCCAGCAAAATATTCAAGACGGCACTGTACGGCTCAAAACTACAGTCCTATTATTCTTCTTATAAATTGGTTGTATACAATAATAGGCTCCTTCCACTGATAAGTCAATTCTTCCATATTCCAAATTATTAAATTTCTGGATCTAGAAGGTATTGTTCAACGTCCTTCTTGAATTAATTGTACCGGAATTTGATCAGTACATGATTATTTATATCTTTCACATTTTCAGTAGTTACCTCAATCTCAAATGCACTGGGTTATGGTATTGGTGCTTCAGCTGAAGTATTTCAGTCTGCCCAACAATCTTAACATCAAATTCATTCAGTAACTGACAGAAATGATACTTTCACCTATTCAGAATACTGTGGGATCTGCAAGCTGATCACCTCTGTCATCCTTTACTACATTACAGGTAGGCAATTCTTGTTCTTACACTTCTTTTCTGGCTCATTAATTTTGTCTCTCAAGTACTCCTTCTTTTTGTCCCTAAACTATCTGCCAGTTATACGACTTGAACTGTTTGGATTACCTGCATTAACTTGGCCTGTATCTTGTAACCACTGCAATTTGGCATTCATCCTGTGAGCTACAAATCTGAACTTTCATCATACCATGGCCTATGGCTTATGCTGTTTCCACACTCTGCCAGAGACTTCACATTCTTCCCAATATTTTCCCAAGGCCTACTGATATCCCCGCTATCATCTGAGTTCTCCTAAGCCGCAAATCTGTCTCCGATTTTAACCTGATACACGTGTGTGTACTGTTCCGTATCGTCCACCTCCTTCAGCCTCTTTTTATCGACTCTATATATCAAAATGTGCTTTCCGTTACTTTCTCTCTCCCGTTTGCAACCACCAGTTTCGTAGTCAGTTCCTCTGAAAGATCGAATATCCAGTATGCGTGAATGTCATCTCCTATCCTGATGTTATCTATCTGTGTTATGTCACGATACTGCTGGTTCCAAAGATTACACAGCGTCACTAATACATGGATTAGTATGGAGTACTGGCAGATGATAACTGACAGCGTACGGCCCCAGAACGCAGAGAAAAGCTTGTCCCAGTGCCACTTTGTCCACCCCAAATACCACACAGCCTATCTCGGTGGACCGAACCTGAGCCTAATATATTATTGTGTTACATATTATATTACATTTATTATATCATATTTATTATAGACTTAGTTCCTTGGTACAAATGCCTGAAACGGGTATTTTACCAGTCCAAGGTGACGATTATGAAGCAGGTAGAATGATAATGGAAAGGCGAAAATCTGTATATTTCTCATTTGTATGCGCAACACGCAAAGAAATTATTTTAACCCTAACATTATCATAGGGAATTAGTAAGCTCCTCCTGTGTAAGTTCGTTCTGCACACTCCATTTCGAATAAAATATGTTTCATACAACAAAAAATGAATGGAAACTGCGAGACCAGTTGGAGTCGATCTCGTGTCTCCCAAATGAGGGGCAGGCATGCTGAACAGGAAGCGGCGAAGTGATTAAGGCACCCGAGGATTCGAACCCCATCCTTGCATGACCAACAATTACGCTGTCAGACGAGAAGTGTGAATTTACCGTCAAGGAGTTTGAATCAACTAATTTCGTTTGTAAGGTAAATGCAACAAACATCAGGAAATCCCAACGGAAAGGTGACAGAAAACAAAGCCCTTACCTGCCAGCGCTATCAGAAACACAGTGACTACCATCGTCACAAACCTCACCACTCCATGATCCCCACAACTCAACCGCACCAGTTTGTGAAACCACGAGCACTGACATTCGGCTGGCTTCAGCGATCGCTGCGCCACACCACGACCGCATTACTAACCGTTGCCAGGTATTGGGTACGTTCACTAACCTCGTCAGGTCCACCGTGTAAACAACTGTACGTGTCACTCGTTGAGTAAGACAGTTTGCCATTATGATAGGATAATTAAAAATGAAACGCCACTTTCGTCAAACTTGGTACCCGTGCTCTACAGTTCTCAACTTCTAAAGTGAAGATCGAAAGGTAACACTGGGTGTTGGCGAAGAAAATTTTAAATGTCAATGAAAGTAAACGGGGCCCGTGCTAGACGCCAGAAAAGTAAATACATGCTTGGAGCGGCATGATTTTACCCACCCTTCTTTTCCTCAGAAATCCAATGACAGTAACTTAGTTCTTAACTACACATATTCTGCGTTTTATTTTTTGTATGTTAAGCTGTTCAGAAATCTATGTGCAAAGTACAAATAAGTGCGGGTAAAAACCGAGATAAAAAGAGTACGGCCAAAAATTTGTTTGGGCCGGCAGATAACATCCTGCTGGTACTGAAAGTGTATTTTACAATTTTGCATCTAACGTACCAGCTTTCAATGTACAAACTTGCATTTGTAGGGGTAGCAGCAGAAACCACAAGCACAACACACTGCTACCTTACCATAATTCACTGGGAAGAGAATTGTCAATTATTTTTATGTTATGAGGTCTTAAATTCTCATGGTGAGCAGTATACTGCTCTCGGGGATGAGAAGATAATGTCAACATTTCGGACAGACATTTTGCCTCCAGCTTCAAAAAAATTTACCTTCAAGTTATTAGCATCCGGGCTGTTTCAAGACATTGACACTTACCTAATAATCTAGACAGTAAATCCAAAATGTAATTATGAAGGTAAATCTTACAAATATGGACCATCTTCTAGAAGAAAACTTCCAACTTGATGTACACTTAAGACATATTTAGGCCTTCTATGTAAAATATATCTGCTAAGAAATTCCAAAAAATCTGATCATCTGAAAAGTAACCATATTTAGGACTGCAAAACCTATTCTGAGAAATGTCCAGCAGCACATGAATAAAATGCTTCTTATGATGAATTTAACCACATCCCCAGTGATCTAAGAAGTACCAAACACAGTCCATGTAGCAACTCATGTTAACACCAACAAATGTATTATTCTATAATTTATGTGCACGATTTTTTACACAGCTCCTACATATTTAGGAGCTATTATCTCACCTTCTTCAGGGGGCTTTCTTGCTTTGAACAAGTTAAAATCACAAGTCTTCTGCAATGTCTGGGATTGGTACAAGTTAATATCAATCACCAAAAAAACCTGCCTCCTAGCCTTTTGCAGTTTTCAAAGAATTCAATTCTGTGGCTAAAAATAAATCTGCCCACATGAGAGAACTTAGAATATGTACATGGGTGACAATCTGCAAATAGAGCGCCAAAATTTTCTGGAGGACATAACCTTTCACACTGCACTGAGAATTGCTATGGGATTCAGGAGTGACCAGCAAAATAAGCTCATAAAAGTTTAAACAAATAAATATTTCAGCAAATCTAGATAAACGCAGCACACAGATTTGAATGGGACTGAATACATCACATCTGCAAGCGTGAAATAATAATGTCACATTATGTACAAAACTTGGTGCAGAGGCGCAACCAGAATGTTTCTTTGGGGGTGAAGTAACCTGAGACAATATATAATTTGAGTTGAAAAATAATGTTATTAAAATCATGTCAAAGTCTCCAAGCTGATATCTAGTTAGGCTGTAGGGAAAAATAAAACTAAATAGAAAACAGCTAAATATTCATTAAAGTCCCCCCCCCCCCCCCATGATGCACCAATGACATAGCGTATTAAAGTTTTGTAGTTTGGTACATATATACTAATATTTCAGCAGAATAACCTGCCTTCATCATGTAAATGCCACACTGAAAATGGAGACAACAGACATGGAGATGAGGAACTTGGAGACGGCAAACATGGAGATCGGTAACTTGGAGACAGGGGGGAGAATAAAATTAAATATATAAAAATGTAAATTTTAATATATATATAGTACATATACATATACGCCCGTCATATAGAAAATTTACTTTGGCAATAACGACAAATGTTGCCCCTCTGGGAATCAAACTCCCACAGCCCAGTCTACAGCCAGTCACTATACTGACTGAGAAATTACAAGACCAATTTCATTTCAATAACAATGTATATAAAAACCTATCAACTGACAACAAGGGACTTGTCCAAAGTCTTCCTAACCTGCACTACTGTGCAGTCCAAACATTTCATGAATGCAAGCAAATTATGGCTGTGGACAAAATTTGGCTGGCCAGTTCACAAACATGTAACCCTCTGAGAAAGTATGGGTTAGTTTGCTGTTTATTTTTACATACAGCTTATTTCTTGTGACTTGATCACCATGTGACAGAGTCAAGGTAAACAAGACAATGATTTAAGATAAGCACCAAAAGAACTTCAGTCAGACTTTCTCTTACATCTTACTGATGGTTGCCTCACATGAACTCATGATTTGAACAACCTCAAGATATCTAAAAGACATGCTGATGTACTGACCGAGTTACATGAATAATTGTCTGATAACCTGAAAATGGTGGTGCAGGAAGCAGTTGAGGATTACTTCAATGTTTTATGCCTGCAAACAAGTGATTACCAATATCACATAATTTATGCTCCTTAGCAATGTAACAGCATTCCTGCTTTGTGTTTCGTATGCTGAACCTGAGCCAGAACATTAACTATTCTATGGTTCCTTGTGGTTTTTCTTCACCTCATAGGTGAAATCAATTAAAATACTTTCCAACAGGAAAAAGAACTATTTTCTTCAAAGTCCTACCAAATTCAAAATTCATATTTAGTTTGTCCTCTGATACTATGTTACATATGCAGTTCATAGCGAGTAATTATAGAAACCAATAAAATATCTCCCATAACCGCATCAACATACATAAGGCAGTAACACTAATCACAACCTTCATACATATTCTACTTAGGTATGTTTCTATATAAATTCTTGACTAGATGGTATCACCAAAAGCATGGAAGAAGAGAAATGACACAGTATAGACTCAAACCACAGAAAACTGTGATAAATATCAAAATTATTTCTTTGGACAGACTGTAAAAATCAATAAAATGTATTACTTTAAAAAGGATCTCCTGCAACTGAAGAAATAAAGCTGTTCTGCCACAAATTACTAAGTGAACTGTGCAACAGTGCAGTTAAGATCTTTGCTTTTCTAGGACATTGCATGGAACTGGCTGGTAGTTGACAGCATACTGCTCCTACTTTCAAGGGTCAGACACTCAAGACGTATCTTTTGGGACAGCTGAAGATGGGACCAACAACTGTCCCAAAATATCTATCATCTACAAACCACCACACAACATCCCAGAAAAGTGAAAACCCCTAAAGAGTGAAATTTTTGCAATGAATATGTTTAAATGCACATGCTCATTTTTGTTTCGGAGTGAAGAATGCCGTGATAGTTCTCATTTTCTTGTCACGATCAGTCACAGATAGCTTCTTGGACAGAGGACCATGCTTTCGTTTTGTTTTAAGTTTGAATGATGGCTTCTTGTCTAGTGTTGAAGTGCTCACTGCTGTTCTCATTTGCACTGTTCTTCCATTCAGTTCCTCATGCAACTTTTCTGCTGTATGGAAATCAAGGTGCTCTGGGTATTCACTCAGGAGGACAGCTTTTTGACACTGAGGGCAGACCTCAGCTACAACATTCATAGTATCCTTTACATAATTCTCCTCAGACATGCCAAGTATCTTGGAAGTTACACCATACGATACATTTGCCGTGCTGCAACCTGCAACACCAGTGCCGGCTCTGACAGCTTCATCTCTGCGTATCAATGAAATGTGATCAGCACTCAAGTACTGCCCCTCAGCTTCAGAAGGAGAGATATAATCAAAAACCTGCATGAGATCCCTGCTTTCTTCTTTTGCACCCCGTAGGACATGACTGCTTTTTGAAAACACATCATCTTTCTCATCATCAGAGTGACCTAATAGGTGCAGAGCTGCGGAAAACTTGCTTCCACTGCGTAGCTGTTTTTCCCTTTCCGACTCTGAGACACAATCACCAACATGCATGGATACTTTGACAACCTCTGTAAGTTCTTCTGCTTCACACTTTGTGTGACCTCCAACCAACAAACAGTCAGGTGCATCAATCAGTTTGCTATCACCTGAAGTTGTGACAGTGCTCACAGCACATTTATTACTTATTCTTGAGTTGTGCTTTGCATTTTCAATTTGAGAATGTACGCGTTTTTGCAAAGGTGATGGCAGTAAGGCCATCACATCTTCATCAACATTGTTGATATCTGGGAACAGCTCCTCAACACTCACCCACATTTTGGTAGCATCATTCACACATTCTTTAGTCACAGATGTTGAAGCACCTAAATTAAAATTTGTTATTGTTGTTTGTAAATGCACATCTGATTTATTTTCCTTAACCTTTTCTGTGTCTGCAACTGGGCTATCAAACATGTCACTATCACTGTCTGTATCATGTACGTGTTTAGAAATTGGGTGATCTTTACTGTCAGGTGATCTGTTCTCAGATGTGTCAACTGAAACCTTACCAGTGCCTGCTTCAGCAGACTTCACAACACTGCGCTGTTTTAAATAGTTCATAAAGAATGAGCTGCTTGTAGATAACTCCTTACCTTTATCATTAACCATAATAATTGAGCCATTTCCATTACACATGTTTTCTAGGAATGTTGATGGTTTGTTATCACCAGGTTCCTGGTTATTCACGGCACTAATATTCTCATGAACTTCCTTATTCAATTCTATGACACTCTTGCTGACTTCATTGTTTATTTCTTTCCGTGTGACTTTGAAGAAATCATGAATTGTTGAATTCTGTGCTGCATCCTCACTCACAAACTTCCCCACAGACAAGCCCAAGTACGTCAAAGGGGGATACCTGGGAAAACAAACTGAGTGATTAATGACATTTCTGACAGACACTGCATCGTCATGTAGGATTATACGGCTTGCATGCAAGGCTAGAGCAACAAGTTATGCACAAACTGCTAGGTTGTTATGCACAAGGTGCATAACATATACTATAGCAGACCTTTTTACCTAAGAAATACATGACTGTGCCATCTCTTGACATATGTCTGAATTAATGTCAGCTCCAAATTATCCAGACTATGGAGAGGGTGAGATGCATGAATAACTGAAAGCCACAGAAAATCCAATTTATTTTGTTTTGTACTCTTACAATGCCTGACAGTTTACTCAATCTCTCTGTATACACTTGGTCTATACTAATGACTATTTTGACAACTTGAATATTTACTTGTATGTTCTAGTACTTCTCCTCACAACAGTTCCAGTTGCCCTGCATTACTGTATCCAGACTTCCACTGACTCACGTATTCCAGCAAAGTGTCAACACATTGCAGTGCCACATTTTTACTACCTAATCACCATTTCTAATACACTCAATAATACTTAAGCTGACTTTTAGTCCACTTGAATGTTTAGCTATGGATGAAGTTAGTGTGCTGTTCCAAGGGACAGCTTTTTCACAGACAATGCAACACAAAAACTATGGAATAAAAATTTACAAACTGCGTAATGAGATTAGCTATATACAGTGTTACTTGAATAGAATGTTTTACCATGTAAGAGATCAGACCATTTCCCCTTTAAAGTGCATTCTTACAGATTTCATACAAAAAATTCACCCTTAGTACATTTATAACAATTACTCACATCATGATGGCTGAAATGTACCAGTCAGTAATTGATAGCAGACCGGTTCCTTGCCTGTGCACTCCTTATTGACTGTTAGTTGCTATTTTCCACAGTATTGCTATTCAGTTTTTACTAACAGATGTTGCAGCAGGTTTGAACTTAAGTGCAGTTTTGAATATTTGTTGCAGTACATAACAATGTGCTATAACTTAATGAGCACTGAAGACCTGTGTAATGACAGCCCTGAAGTAGCAGACACAAGCAACGTATATGAAAAAGTGTAGCCATGCCAGCAACTAATGACTTTGGGCTGGTACTGTAGGTGGTCCATGATGACCTGCATTTTATAATTTTTATTTAGCACTTAAATAGATGTATATCCTGGTTGCCTTGATAATACATATGTGTGATCTTTATACATTCAAATATTAAGAAATAACTGCAAATCTGAATGGACCTGTGTCTCACATTGCAGCAGCACATGAATCTAAGCTATCTGCACTCACCACATATCATGTGCGCCTGCACAACCAGTATTACTCTTCTTAACCAGTTCAAAGGCATCAGCCATTATCTTCTGTGGATTATAGGAAGTCAGTGGCCCAGAACGTGAGCTGGATATGCTGCGTGAATCAACGTCTTGATGGTACGACACAGTCAGCTGCTTCGCTCGTCTCTTGTTCTGCACAACGAATCAATATGAAGGTCACAATACATACCATTTCCAGACTTCGGATTCAGCCAAATTGACACACCTCAATCACTAGACTATAAGATAAGTTTAAAAAGTCATTAAGAGGTTTAAGATTGCTTAATGACAACAGGTACCAGCAATGAATGTTTTCCATTTGCCTAAACAAGAGGAGACGTGGAAATGAAGTGGCACAATTTCTCAACCTTGGCAAACTGAAGATGAGTGGCTAGCATTCTCCCTGGCTGTTTACTGTCAGGGCAAGAGACTCCAGTACTCACTGAACAGAACGGTGGCATAGTTTCCGCAATGTAGACGTGGCAGTGGAGAGAACAATCTCTACTCCTCCCACAGACCCAAATATGCTCACTTTATCAAATCAGAAATAATCACTAAATAAAAATAGGAAACTCTACAAACAACAACAGGACACAGTGTCTCTATACCAAGTTGCCAAAGAACATCAGTCATGACTGCCCAACCAAAATATCCTTTGTGGTCACCCAAAAAAATTAAATACTTTTCAACTGTCTACAACAAGGGTTGTGAATTTTATTCTCAGTCAAGGAATCCATATTCCAAACAATACCACACCAGCAGCTGCTTAATATTATACACGCCATCTTTTATCCAACAAACTTTACTGTTACTACTGCTCAAATGATTCCCTTAACTACAAAATGTTCTGTCCCTGATTGAAAACTTCAAAATAATTAACACAGACAAATGTATAACCATTTGACCTCTCACACTTCCACTAAACCTTATATTCTACTAATTCTATTGCAATTGTTTTCAACAAACATGACCTACAACAAGCCCTGAAAGTGCATGTTCCAAATCTCACATTTACATTCCACTGCTTAGGTCATTCCAAACAATCCATCCATCCAAGTGAAAGGCCCTGTGTAATGTTTCATAACATTCCAGGCTATACAGTGGGTAGTTGCTAGCCTTCCACCCAACCCCCAAGATGAGGGATCACCTGTTGCTGAAGTCCTGAAATGTTTATTCAATATATCTGCAGCAAATCCCTGGGACAGACACAGAAAGAAATTAGAAAATCACTCTTGCACTACTCACTTCTCCCAGATCCTTATCCAGACGCTCTGCTACCTCAGAAGACAACTTGGACAGCCAGAACTTCACCTGGAGACATCAATTAGAAATACAAAAGCTCCTGCAACATCCCTCTAAACAAGTACTGTCATCAATCCAGCTGTCACAAAGTACATCAAGTTACAATTTCATCTGAAGGTCAATGACCAAAGCTTACAATGAAGACAAACAACAGAAGTATACCAGTACTATGAACTCAACAGTGAACAGATGCACACTGAACATAATACAAGAGCATTCTCTAAAAGTGGGTGCACAAATCCTAGGCACCAAATTGCTGTGGTGACTACATTTTGTATGGTGGTGCGTGATGTTTGTGGATTCTCCATATGGAACTTGCTTATCACCCTTCTTGCACCTAGAATTTTGAAGTCACCTTTAGGTTTTTTGAAAATATGTGCACCCCCAATCTAAGACTCATATTGAATTTCAATAAATTTCATGAAAAATGGTCTTGTATTAAAACTACATACATGGTGGGGTGAAAGGTGACTGCAAAATGACATACTGTTCCTACCATGCATTTCAACTGCTAGGTATTGACAGAGTAAAGTCTGCTGAGTCATACTCCAGTGCAGAAGAGGGAGTTGCCTTACATGCAGGCTTATATACTGCTATAATCTCCCATATACACAGAGTTCTCTCATGCAACTTTCTGATAAACTTCCCTGTATCTAAAACGTGCATACATGAGTGATGTGGCAGTCCACTGCATGGAGTATGATTGATTCTTGAGTTACTTAATAACATTTTACAAATGGAAGGATGTTTGTGTTTGATGGAATGGGAAAAATGTGCAAGGAAGTAGCCACAGCTGATTTCAAGGTACTGGTAATTGGTTAGCTTCACACTCTGGCTGTTGTGTCTCTGATGATTCTGGCTCCTCTACTGTTTAGGATGATAACAATATCAACAACTCCCAGAACTGTACTCAAAAAAATGAAGAAAACCACTTCATGGAATTCAGACTGACTATGCACTGTCACAATCCAGAAGAACACATTTTAATGTTTAAACAATCTATGTTTGCATATGTGAACACACATTAAAAATCATCCCTAGAATTTCATTTTATGCATTTAGACAACAAGGAAAGTTACTGCATTTTTAACACACGTTGCATAATCTCTGTTTTATTTTCCACAAAATGCTGTCTAGTTCATAATTTTGCCCTTTTCTATTCAAATAATAAATCTTTCATAAAACATGCGCTAAAATTGAAATATGAACCCAGTCACATAAAGGTTAAAGATACATCACTGGGAAAACCTCACACTTCATGAAGTGTCTGAACATGATCAGTCTCACGTACATCCTCACTGGTGGTCAGTGCCTGTCTGCCAGGGAAGTTCTTGCAACAACCAATTGACAATGACTCAAGCCTCTTGGTTACAGGATCATGGTCAATACCTCGTGCTATGTTGTACAACCATGTTCTGAAATTGAACAGGATTGTGTACGAATCACAGGAGTGTCTGAATTGTACCTGGCACAAAATTCAGACATATTATATAGGTGAAAGTCTATAATATTTTATGGCTAAGTGTATGCTGTAAAACCCTTTTTTCAAGTTCAACAGAAGCTCTCCACAAGAGTAATAACTGAAGAATACAATAAGAGGTATCCAAATATTCTACAATCAATAAGTAAGTTTACCTAGACTAAAACTTTTGTGTTAATCAGGTACTTCACATTTTTGTAAGAAACAGCACTTGTCGTAGGCATAACATAACAGATGGTATATGGGTGGGTGAGTTAAGTTAGACACTATTCAAGTGAGAACTTGATTTTCAATGCCAATGTCAATGGTACTGGAAACCTGATCCCATGAAGAAGTTTATAGTGTGAACTGGCTCTTTTAGGTAAAATATGTTTCCCCATTAAAATTCACCACAAACTCATCAAGGTGTATGGTGATGGTATAAGTGGAACACAATGTGTCAGAAAATGGTGCAGAAGAATCATAATCCCTCAACATAACAGTGCATGACCTTACAGTGCACACCTGACACTGGGGGGCAATGGAAAAGTAAAGATAAAAAATAATCCCCCAATCCTTGCTACAGCCCAGACTTGGCCACATCAGAATACCAGCTATCTAGTAACGTGAAGGATCCAATGGGTGGCCAACTCTATACGAAAAATACAACAGTCCATGAAACTGGGTAAACATGGTCATGGACATCTACCACAGGGGCGTGTACAAGCTGAACAGCACTGGCAGAAATGCAAGAACTGGAATGTGATTTCATGAAATGGGGACAGAATATGTTTTTGTACATGCACATTTGTTTTAACATCATAAAAACATGTTCATAACTCTTGGTATGGCACTCATACACATGGTACAACATGAATTACCAGAGCTAAACTGAAAAAAATAAAGAAAGAGAGCAACAAAAAGCAGGAAATTTGATAAATGCAACAGCAGGAACTATACATTGGAAGTTGGCAACATCAGCAATGCAATGGTAAAGAGATGGGTCTGGCATGGATGACCATAAGATCCTGTAAGCAAAGGTAAAGCAATCCCTGTACAGGCCTGGAAAGGCCCTGAGGTTTCCAGGAGGATGAGGCTCCCAGATTTAATGACAATCAGCACATGAAGGTGATAAGGTTGTAAGCCTTATGCACCTTTACCCCCCAGGATATATTCCTGGTACTCATTCTGTCAGAGGATGAGGGCAACAGTGCAGATGGAAGGATTACATCAATGGAAAATTCCAATGACACCATTGGGAATGGAACCCACAACCTTCCAGTATGTAGTGCAGTGACTCAACCAACTGCACCATGGTGTGCTCCACATGATTCTGTGAACAGTATAAATAAAATAGGAAACTTATGTATAACAAAATGCTGTGGCATATTTGCACAACCAGTCAAATGCACTACATTGTTCCTCTCGCATAACTTTTGAAGCAACGCTTTCTTTTAGTATTGCTGACCTACATGTTGCACATCAATACTGAAATCACTGCCCTGAAAAGGCAGCAATGTGTTCCTTTTGAATCGGTGACCTACACATCACTGTCATTTATACTGCTGTCACTGACATGTATCGCAACAGTGTATTCTCTTAGTGCTACTGATTTACAAAGGTCACTGTCAACAGTGTTTATATAATGATTTGATGTTGACAGCAACATTCAAACATTCTTAGGTTTTCATATAGAGTGTTCAACATTTTCGTCCTATTTTAACCACATTTGTGTCTCATGGACAAATTTTAATAAAAGTCTCCAATATCAAATTTCAAGAAAAACTGTCCAATGGGAGCCAAGATGATACATGTGGATGGATACGCATGCCAAAGCTTACAGGCACTTTCCACTACTTATGCAAACATGCCTAAAAATAAAGATAATGAATTAATTAGCATAAGGAAACCAAGCATAAGATGGAAAGATACAGTGAAAGAAGAGCATGAAAAGAGTGAAACACAAACATGTACATACATTCTTACAAATGTACATTTATACATATGTACATACATTCCATGGACCCATAAGTGTGTCATAAAGATAGTACAATGTGGAACAAAGCATAAATACACAAATATACACATTTAAAATGTAAAATAGTACAACATTTTCCAAAAACAAAATTATAAATCACCTTTACACATAAAAAATTCATCTACAGAGTAAGAGAAGTGTGTATGTAGGCATTTTCTTAAGGCTGCTTTAAATTTTGCCTGGTCATTCTTGAGGATTGTCACACTAGGTGGTAAAACATTGAAAACTTTTATGCCAGCATAGAGTGTAATTTTTTAAAACAAGATAGGTTGGCATTTGGTCTACGAAGATGATACTTATTCCTTGTATTGATATTGTGTATAAATGAATTTATTTGTAAAATTTCCTGATTACTGATAATGAAGCTCATTAATGAAAGTATACACTGGCATGGAACAGGTAGAATCTCTAATTGTTTAAATAAGGTTCTGGGTTGTGCACCAGCCGTAATTCTGACAATTATCTTTTGTAACATGAAAAGCTTCCAACTTATGAAAGAGTTAACCCAAAATATTATTCCATATTTTATAACAGAATGAAAGTATGCGTAGTAAATTGATTTGAGAGTGTTAACACCTTGCCGACCGGATGGTCTTTTAATTAGATACCCCAGTTCCCGGACGTTTTAAACACTTTGAATGTTCAACCCCATACCATATTCTTACTTATGGTTTGACACTGTAGATTATGATCCTGAGCCCCAGACTGCAGAAACTGCATGTAGATAGTCTAGTAGTTTGTCACTGAATGGTATTTCTCAAAACAAGACCCTTTGTGAAGCGGAACAACATAGAATTTACAAATGTATCTAGTTTCACTTCGCTTCTTATGTGCAGCACACACTTTACACTGTCTCACAGGACACTTCTTTTTTCCCTCCCCACCACCAACAATTTTTTCAAGTTTGTGTATTCTGAAATCACTGAAGAGTCTGCCTGGCAGGTCCTGTTTAGGCCCCCTTGGTGTTGTTTGCTTCTCTGGCAATTGAAGGTCATCAGAACTGGACTCACTTCGATTCTGGTCTTCTGATATCCGGGACCTTCCTACCTCATGCAAGAAGTTCTTGTACTTTAATTTCTTGTTTGTATTTAGTGTCCTGTACACAAAAAATTCATTGAAGAGAGCACAGTTTAGCAGATACAGTACCACTTTTTTGGATCGTTTTATAATTTTCTTCAGAACTGAGTAATAACCGAGGTACTGGTCTGTCCTGTCTATGTCCTTCATGAATTTATTGTACTGGACAACAACATAAGGCTTCTTTATTTCCATGTTTGTTTTCCCGCCTTTCCGCCCCGTGTTTACAATTGTTGCCTCATGGATTGTATTTATCATTCGCACAAGTCTTTTGTCCTTCCACACTTGCACCATTATGTCACCTTTTCTCTGGTACGGTGACTGTCCTTTTTTCAAGCACTTGCCTTCCCCTTCTAGGTCATGTGGAATTCCATTGTTGGCCCTCATAATGCCACACACACTTATGTTTCTGTCTAGCAATGTTTGAGCTAATCTTACACTCATAAAAATTGTCTTGATAGATGTGATGATTTTGGTCTAAGTTTCTGTCCAAAAGTGATAACACTGTGTCCTCCAACTTCTTTCCCTCTGCTGAGTATATCTCCATGATGCAGATATAACCCGATACTGCCTCACACACCATTCTCACCAGCACTACATATTTTGTTATTTTCCCTGGATTGTATGTCCTAAATTTCACGCAACCCCACCATGGGATCATGGTTTCATCAAGTGACAGTTCTTGTTTTGGGCTGTATATTGACCTAAATTTCTGTACAAAATATTCCTATACAGGCCAAATTTTGAATAGCCGCCCTGAATCCTGTGTTTGCTGGCTGTTGTCACTAAAATGCCAGGCCTGCCAAATGGATTCAAAACGGTTCCTACTCATTGTGTGAGGAAAAATGGGTGTGGAAATTGTGAGGTCAGTGGACCAGTAGTCTCTTATATTTTCCTTTCTGATTTGTCCCATCAAAATTATTAGTCCCAAAAACCTTCTCATTTCTTCAGGCGTGATATTGGACCACTTCAGTGTTTTAGGCGAGACTTTCCATTTTTATGCATTTTGACTAAGGTAAAGGTTAGACTGTTCAGTAAGTAACTGTACAAGATCATCACCAATGACTGAACTCACGACTTCAACAACAGACTTAGGGTTACCAATTACTATATTCAGACCTGTGGTTCCAAAGAAAGGCTCATTGCTGGGTTGTTTATCAGTATTACACCACATATCACTTGTTTTATCATCAGAATTCTCCAGTTCACTACTTTCTTCCTCTGTTGTACTTGTTTCACTGTCACTAGTAACAACTGCCACAAAAGATCACAACCGTTTAAGTGAACTAGTTGTGGAGGCGTCACTGTCTCTGTCCAAACTGTCACTGTCACTATTATCAGAGACATCAGAACATGTATCCACATATAACTCACACAAAATATCGTCCGCTTGCAGAACATTCTTACGCAAACCCATGAATGCAACTGAAGGAAAACAGAGAGAGTATCTGAATGAGTGGTCCCTTTGTTGCAGGCTTTGTTTCTAAAAATAGGGGGTAATGACCAAACTGTTTATATGTAACTTGAGACCCAAGCACCCTGCATTAAGCTGTCAATACCCTTGCAGCAAAAAGTGAACCAGACCAGCTGACAAATGAATGTGATAGCAATCACGCGTTTCTACGTGGCCCGACGGCAAGGTGTTAATGTTACTGGTACGGGCCATCAACCTAATGGTATAACATGCTCCACTTAACTTAGGGAACATTTTTTTCAATACGGTTCTTCCAATTTATGTGGTTATCAATCTGTAAACCAAGAAATTTTGTATTTTCTGTTTGTTCTAAATACTTTTCTTTATAATCAAAAAGTAATGTAGAATGTGATGAATTCTTAGCTATGAATTTCATTATATTCATTTTAACCAAATTTAGAACTAAATTATTAGCAGCAAACCATTTAATCATATGAGACAGAACTAAATTTGACACTGAACAAAAATCTTTGAAATTTCTTCTTGAAATTGGTACAAGTATCAACAACAAAAAGGACTAGTTCTGATACAGAATTTATTCTCAGGGGAAGGTCATTTATATATATTATGAACAATGGAGGCCCCAGAACTGATCCTTGGGGAACTTCATGTTTCAAAGTACCCTAGTCAGAGAAAAAATTTAGATATAAACACATTTTCCCTTGGCAGAGGTGTTTTATGTGGGGTATCAACTTAGATTAGAGTCGTCTTCCATTTGGATAAATATGTTAATATGGCTTCTTAGACATGACAGATTAAAAGTGAACTCTGAGCAAGTTATAAACTTGTAAAACATGAACTGCTTACCCCATCTTTTCATCAAATTGCTGCTGCAGTTGATTCTTGGTGAACTGTAGCAGGTCGGCCATGACCTCACAGCCCAGCTGTTCCATTACAACAGAGCCAAACTTCCCACCAAGGCTACGCACTTTCCTAATGGGTAGAGTTTTATACAGCTCCATCACACCTGTTTGCGGCAACACTGTCTGGCGGTTTGGTTTATGCAGGACACATGCCAACTTCCCCAGTATCTGAAGGACATGCAGTCAGACTCAACTGAGAAGTCTACATACATTCTGAAGCAGCCAACACTTTTCACTCTGTTTCTAAATCTTACAATAAATGTTGCAGGCAATAGGTCAGGACCGCTACTCTGTATCTGCAACTTCAAGGGTTCAAATCTCAGTTGTATGACTATTCTCAGGCCCCCCAGACAAACGCAGGGATAATAATTTAAATTTTATATGTGTCGTCCCTCCACATCCTTCCCAATTTGTTATTTACTAATCACTAATTCAAGCACAATACAATGTTAGCAACTTAGTACTGCTCAATAAACCAACCATAAATAAAATATCAGCTACATAATGTTCTGCTACAGATGCAACGATTTTAAGACAAGCAGTATATGAAGTGCTATATAGTTACCCACAGAATGAACAAACCTTGTTGTGGGATATTCCAGCAGAGCAAACAAAGCCCGTTTGTTGGTAAACTGCTGCCCTCATCTCCTCCACGATTACTCCTGCCACAGCCAGCCTTTGCTGTGCTGGGTCCTGCAGTTTATACACACTCTCAAGCCATGAAGTGATGCCTTGCTGTCTGGTCTCTGGTAAACAGAGATTGTAAAGTTGCTTAAGAGCCTGTCTCACTTGTGCAATACCTACAGTCAAATCTAAATGCAAATGATTTTAGTTTCCTCTAAAACACACTCTTTGTTAAGTTAACTTTCTTTCTAGATGTTTAAAACAGTTTTCTTTGTTTTAGTTTTTAAATAACAGAACCAATCAGGCCAATGAATTCAGTGGACTGGTACCATACATAGTGGCTATAATTGCTAGATGAATTGGAAGGCCTATTGACCCTTTCATGAGAATGCATATCAAAAATTATTTTAGAACAAAGCAGTCTCCAAATATTCAAGTTTATCCTTGCACAGGTGAGACTTAACAGATTTTTTTTTGTGGTGGCCTGATGATCAGATGAATACACTCAAACACACAACTTACAACAAAACAATCTCCTGTTCCTACACATGAGGTTACAGGTTCTTAGCATGTTAACAGTAATACAACACACATCTCAACTAGACAAATCCATCCCACATACATCACAGCAAATCCTGGCCAGCTGTCATTACAGCATTCTGGATTCTCTCTTCAATGTCCCCTGTTGACACTAAGAATTATGAGCTGACATACATACAGGAACAATCTGAATACCAGGAGACTGCTTCACAGTAAAAAAAATGTTCCACATGCATTTTTAATAGAAAACCACAGCCCTTCAAACTGTCCACCAATTTACAGCCTCCACTTATTTTCACTTACATTAATTTGATAGATAATAATACACATTATGGAAAAAATCATGTCTTTTATTCTCCGACACATTAAAAAACTTCACACCTCTCCACTCAGAAACTGTGGGTAACAATAATCAATGACATGATGCAGGGTGTTTTTCAAAATTTAGGAGTAGCTCAGTTGGTCAAGACACTTGCTGCTTCTAGGTATCACAAAAGTTCATTATCATACTGACATAAGCTTACAAGCAGATCTTATCCTGGCCCAGCTTGAGGCCATATTTCATACATCTTAAAAAAAAAAAATCTCAAAATCTCTCATTACACAGACATCTGGTTTACAACAATACAAAGGAAAACACTCACAGTTTTTCTGGCTGGTAGCTACCTTAGTACATTTCAGTGTGGGCATGCCTGGTGGCACAACAAACAACCAGATGATACTCAATTTCTGTCCATGTGTTTTGAATAATGTTGTAGCCAGTGTTCCTTATGTAGGCTTCCAACTGGTGAAGATAGTTGTTTTTGAACTGGTAGATGAAATGAGGAACTACATTAGTCATACAGTGCCTGGTGGATGTATCAGCAGAGAGGCACAAACAGCCTGGCCTCCTCAGTCACTAGATTTAACCTCACTGGATTTTTTCCTGTGGCATAATGTGAAGAACCTCATGTACCAGGTCAAAAACAACTACCTTATGCAGTCAAAAGCCCACATAAGGGACACTGTGGCTCTGGTAACCCACAACATGCTTTAAAACACATGGAGCGAAGTTGAATATTGTCTGTATATTTGATGTGGCAGAAGAGGTGCCCACATTGAAATCAACTAAGGTAGTGGTCCAAAATAAACCTGTGAGTGTTTTCCTCTGTAAAGGTGCGAACTGAATGTCAGTATAGATTCTGAGATACAAATTTTTCTTTTTGGATATGTATCATCCAAACACTCTGTAATACCCTCCCAACTTTGTCTTGGTATATCAAATAGTCTCAAGCTAGAGACAAAATATAATGGTACACATGTCCCTGTGCACACCATGAAGAAACTAGGGGGACTGAATAACTCCATTAATGCTCAACCTCTGCACTATACAGGTGTGTGCTACCAGTTTCATGCCTGGTCCATTTAACTGTCAGTGATAAACTCCCAAGTAGCCATTCAACAGAAGGCTTGGTGGACCCAGAGCCATTCTGGATGTTTTCAGGAAGAGAATCATCTCTTGCTTAAGAAGTCCTCAGCTCCCCAACCCAAAGCTTTAGTCACTACAGTGACTATGCTATTCTGCTTCCACTTTGCTTAAGGATTCCTGCATAAAATTTAATTTGCATTTCTCATTTTTACCATGCATGCTACATGTCCTGTTAATCTTTTTCACTTTCATTTAATCACCACAACAATATCAAGTGAAGAGTAGAAATTATTCAGTTCCCTACTATCCAGTTTCCGCCACTACTGTCAGAACCTCTTTCGTGGATCCAAATACCAATCTCTACTACTGAAGTGAAACAGAACCCTACTTCCTGAGTCATCAACACTGAATCAGTACACACAGTAACCTATTAGCAACGTATGTGACAAATGCTGCAGTCACTGTTTAACAAAGTAACTGGTATGTTTCAAATCACCAACCACTTAGCACTCAAACTAACCCTCATCATTGCTATTAGTATCTGTGAATCCAACCACAAAAGTTGTGGCTAACTGTGATGGCTGCACCCAACAGAGGCTGCTAATTCGCTGCTCCACAGCTTCAGTGACATCAATGTATGCTTCATCAACACTGGCTCTCTGAACACAGCCACTGAACTGGCAGAAAACACGCACCACTTCACGACCTGCATCACGATACCTGCAAGGCAAATAATAATGCACTATGCAACTGTAGTTGGTGAAGTATCATAAGAGCACACTTCAAGACAGCCTCAAAACATTCAGTGCAATGCTTCACATACCAGATCACAAGGTACTGCCACAAGCATCTACTGTTGGATTGATGCAAATCCTACAAACAACTGAAAGGAATGTGAGGTGTCTAAAACTTACTTTGTAAGATCTGCTTTTCCCCTGACTTCTGGAACATGAACAAGCACAATGTTTGGACACTTCTTCCTTGCTTCATCCCCTCTCATATTTCTTGTGACACCAAAATTACGCGCTTCATAATTCACTGCAATAATCCTTCAGATAAAACAAATGATAAAAATTAATACTGTGTTATCAATTGGGTTAAACCTCATAATAGATGAAGATGTGACACCAAGACATGATCTAAAACTGTCTCATCTTTAAGAGTCAAATGTCCAATGATTCACTGGCCATTGACTCTTGAAGATCACATAACTATGCTGTCTAAAAAGGCAGGCACCAATCAACCAGTGACAGTCCCATACCCCAGAAGAACAGAGTCCTCTAATGCATTGCTGTGAAAGCCTAAAAACTTGCACTGACAATGGTGTTAGGTCATAAACTTTGCCACATCCAAAAACCTCTTTTAACAGCATAGTATTCCAATACTGAAACATACATAAATACACCAGGACCTCTCCTGAAGAGAAGACTCGATCAGCCTGATCACATTTTGGGTGAGAGGATATGGCATTCGAGAATAATCTGAACAATGTATCAGATGAAAATAATGGATATTTTACAAACAAAGAGGGAATGTTTTAAAGGTTAAATTTATGAGCTAATAATAATAATAATAATATTTACAAATGTGGCAGCTCAAGACCAAGCACTTAGTACAAACTATTTTAAGAATAAAATTCTGAAGGAAGAAATTGAGAGTAAATGTGAGTTATGTAAGTAACATGAAGAAACTATTGACCACTTAACCTTGGGATGCCCCATTTTGGCAAAGAACGAATATTTAATGAGACACGATAAAGTTTGTACACATCTGCACTACTCAACATGCAAAGCCTTAGGCATTGAAACCACAGACAAATGGTATGCACACACATGCCCAAGCCAGTGTATGAAGAGGGAGATGTCACAGTGTTGTGGAATCAAGCAGTATACACAGACAGAGAAGTTACAGCAAATAGGCCAAATATAATTAGAAACAAAAAAGAGTAAATATGCATACCGATAGATGTGGCAATACCCGCAGACAGAAATGTTATGCAAAAGGAAGCGAAAAAGAAGTTAAAATACAAGAGTTTATGTATAGAGATACAATGAACGTGGAATCTGAAATGTACGATTATACCAGTAATAATTGGAGCCACTGGAATAGTAACGAGAAGCTTAAGGAAAAATTTGGAAGCTGTACCAGGAAAACATTCGATAGATGCACTACAAAAGACAGCTAGTCTTGGAACATCACACACAATACGGAAAGTAATGCAGTGTGAAGCTTGAAGCCTGAGTGGTGGGGATCACCGCTGGCTCAAGAGAAGTACCAGGCAGAAAAGGCCTGTGACAAGAGACAGCCATATTGTACAACAATAAGTAGAATATCAGAGACTTGTGTAGAGGTAAAAATTAATTTAAAAAGGGTTAACAGTCTAGAACTTAACAAAGGGTTAGAAGGTTGATCAGCTTGCAGATTCCCACATTATTTCGAACAGGTGGAAAAATCACTTCTGTCAGTTACTCCATGTATGTGACCTTAATGGTGTCAGGCAGACTGACATACAAACAGCTGAACCACTAGTGCCCAAGCCTAAAGCCTTTGATGTTCAAAATGTCCCTCAGAAGTCATCAGGTACTTATCAACTACCAGCAGAACTGATTCAAACAGAAAGTAGAGCAGTATGCTCCAGTGTCCATAAATTTATTCATTCTGTTTGGAATAAGAACTGACTCACCACTGAAATGACTGTATTACAGTACCTATCTACAAGAATGGTCATAGAAATGATTCTTTGTAATATAGAACAGTATCACTGTTGTTAACTATAAGGCATGCCCAAGTGAAAGTGGGACTGAGGTTGGAGTGCCGTTATTCCCAGCGGTAGAACTTTGCGATTTCTCCGGTAGATGGCAGTGTATGTCAGGAGAAATTTGGTATACACTCGATAGCGGCAGTATGTTGTTGACTGAAACAGAAGCGAGATAACA